>JGI24890J29729_1001003_pt1 | contig 14116 bp, 10 predicted proteins | sample FreactcultureFD7_FD_29729 | JGI IMG/M metagenome (IMG submission 29729)
CGCGGCTCTCGTGAAGGTGCGAATACATTCATGCCATGGAATCTTCCTATACCTCGCACGGAACGGCACAAACGCAATTAGCACGTGATTTACGCTACTGGATATTTTCCGGGACAGCAATGGCTAAAGCTTTACATATTCCTCCTGTACTGGCCACCCACTTCAAACAATGCTCTGGTAATCTGTCCGAGTGAACAAACTTTTGTAGCCTCCATCAGTTCAGCGAAAATATTCTTGTTTTCGATGGCCGCTGCCTGAAATTTACGGATCTGCTGATCAGCCTTATCGCCTTGAAATTTATGAAGACGATTGAGCATGTTGATTTGATATTCTTTTTCTTCTGAAGTGGCGCGGATAATTTCCCGGGGTGTAATGGTAGGGGAGCCCTTGGAGCTTAAAAATGTATTGACACCGATGATCGGGTATTCGCCTGTATGTTTTAAAGTTTCATAGTACAGGCTTTCTTCCTGGATCTTGCCGCGTTGATACATTGTTTCCATGGCGCCAAGTACACCACCACGCTCGGTAATGCGGTCGAATTCGAGAAGTACGGCTTCTTCGACGAGGTTTGTTAATTCCTCAATAATAAAAGATCCCTGTATTGGATTTTCATTTTTTGCCAGACCTAATTCTTTATTGATAATAAGTTGGATCGCCATCGCGCGCCGTACGCTTTCCTCTGTCGGTGTTGTGATAGCCTCGTCGTACGCGTTGGTATGAAGTGAATTGCAGTTATCATAAATAGCATACAGCGCCTGCAAGGTGGTTCGGATATCATTAAAGTCGATCTCTTGTGCATGTAATGACCGGCCGGATGTCTGTATATGATACTTGAGCATCTGGCTTCTGGCATCGGCACCGTATTTATTTTTCAGTGCCTTCGCCCACAGTCTTCTCGCTACCCTTCCGATTACAGCGTATTCCGGATCGATGCCGTTGCTGAAAAAGAACGAGAGGTTCGGGGCGAACTCGTTAATATTCATCCCGCGACTCAAATAATACTCTACATAGGTAAATCCGTTAGCGAGTGTGAAGGCTAGTTGTGTGATGGGATTGGCACCGGCTTCAGCGATGTGATAGCCTGAGATCGAGACTGAGTAAAAATTACGGACACGTTTATCGATAAAATATTGTTGCACATCACCCATTAACCTCAGTGCGAACTCGGTAGAAAAAATGCAGGTATTCTGTGCCTGATCTTCTTTTAAAATATCAGCCTGAACAGTACCGCGCACTTGCGATAGCGTTTCTTCTTTGATCTTTTCATAGATATCTTTCGGAAGGACCTGGTCGCCGGTAATGCCCAGAAGCATAAGACCGAGGCCGTTGTTTCCCTCCGGAAGTTCGCCCTGATAGGAGGGTCGTTCATTTTCTTTTCCCTGATAAACGGTCGTAATTTTGTTTTTAACTTCTTTTTCCAAACCATTTTTACGGATGTATACTTCACATTGCTGATCAATGGCAGCGTTCATGAAGTATCCGAGTAACATGGGTGCAGGCCCGTTTATGGTCATCGATACGGATGTTTTTGGATCGATCAGATCAAAACCGCTGTACAATTTTTTCATATCGTCCAGGCAACAGATGCTAACACCGGAGTTTCCGATCTTTCCATAGATATCCGGACGATAATCGGGATCATGACCGTAGAGCGTAACGGAATCGAAAGCGGTCGATAAACGTTTGGCTGGCATCGTCAGGCTGACATAATGAAATCTTCTGTTTGTTCGTTCAGGTCCGCCTTCGCCGGCAAACATACGGGTTGGGTCTTCGCCCTCACGCTTAAACGGATAGATGCCCGCCGTATAGGGAAATTCACCGGGTACGTTCTCCTGCAACGTCCACGTTAGCAGATCGCCCCACGCTTCATAGGTTGGTAACGTTACTTTCGGAATTTGCAGGTGCGAAAGAGATTCGGCGTGCGTTTGTATGGAGATCTCTTTGTCACGAACGCTAAATTTAAAAACCGGATCTTTATATTTCTTGATCTTAAGTTGCCATGTTTCGAGGGTCTTCAGGTTTTTCGGATCGAGATGGAGTTTTAATTTTTCATTTTCTTCTTCTAACTGCTTTTCTAACGAACGGTTCTTTTCGTCTGCTGAATTTTTTAAATGCTCAATTGTTTTTTGAATGGCATAAATTTTCTGAGCAATGTCACGTTGCTCCAGAACCCATTGATCGTATTTCCGGTTACTTTCCGATATCTCACTGAGGTAGCGATTTCGATGTGCAGGGATAACGAACACCTTTTCCGACATTTCCTGCGTAATCAGAAAAGTTGAAACCAGATCGGCGCCTGTTTTTTCTGCAATCGTGTCAATGATCTTTTTATAAAGCTGATTGGTTCCGGGATCGTTGAATTGAGAGGCAATGGTGCCGAACACCGGCATGTCGTCTGCTTTTTTATCCCATACCTGATGGTTACGCTGATATTGTTTTTTGACGTCACGAAGAGCATCGAGGGCTCCACGCTTATCAAACTTATTAAGGGCAATCACATCGGCGAAATCAAGCATGTCGATTTTTTCAAGCTGTGTTGCTGCTCCATATTCCGGCGTCATCACGTAGAGTGAGACGTCGCTGTGATCGAGAATTTCGGTATCACTTTGGCCGATACCGGATGTTTCCAAAATAATGAGATCGTAATGAGCTGCTTTTAAAACAAGAATGGCTTCTTTGACAAAAGCCGATAAGGCGAGATTGCTTTGACGCGTTGCGAGGGACCGCATGAAGACACGTGGACTGTTAACCGCATTCATCCGGATTCTATCGCCGAGGAGGGCGCCGCCTGTTTTTCGTTTGGAAGGATCGACCGAAACGATGCCGATGGTTTTGTCTTTGAAATCGATCAGAAACCTCCGCACAATTTCATCTACCATGGATGATTTACCCGCCCCACCAGTACCGGTAATGCCCAGAACGGGAGCTGTTGATTTTTCAGCCAGCTTTCGTATATCATCGAATGTGGATTTGTGATGGTCGTAAAAATTCTCTGCAGCTGAAATGACTCTGGCAATTGCCAACGGATTTTTGTCTGTCAGCTTGCTCACTTCGGTGGTCAGTTCATTCCCCAGCGGAAAATCACTCTGCGCTACCAGATCATTGATCATACCCTGCAAACCCATGGAACGTCCATCGTCCGGCGAATAAATCCGCGTAATGCCGTAATCCGTCAGTTCTTTAATTTCCCCGGGAAGAATCACACCGCCGCCGCCGCCAAATATTTTTATATGGGATGCTCCCTTCTCTTTCAGAAGATCACGCATATATTTAAAATACTCCGTATGCCCGCCCTGGTAACTTGTCATGGCAATAGCATGGGCGTCTTCCTGAATGGCAGTGTTCACTACCTCTTCGACACTTCTGTCGTGACCCAGATGAATTACTTCACAACCGGTTCCCTGAATGATTCTGCGCATGATGTTGATTGCGGCATCATGGCCATCAAAGAGGCTGGCGGCTGTTACAATGCGTACTTTATTTTTAGGCCTGTAGGGTTCTGCTGTCTTATAAGAAGCATTAATCGCTTGCTTTTCTTTTTTGTCAGAAGGGACCGTCTCCGTGCTCATGAATACTTTTTTTGCAGTATTCAAAAATACGGAGAAGACGGTGATTAAACTAGCCGGTTGTAGTGTCTAAGCTCCTGCACGCAGCTATAGAGATATATGAATGGATGATTTGAAAGAAGCTATTCGTTAATAGTTAACCGTTAACAGGAGACATAGATAAGATAATTAGTGTAAGATTATATAGTTTTCATATAATCCAAAGTGACTTTTTGGATACTTCAATTTAGGCAGCCGGAGCATGGATTAATAATTGAACTATTAACTTTTAACGGAAACTTCTTGGCCACAAAACAAAAAACTCTTTGCCGCATTGCTGACATGGAAATAGCGGAACTTGATAAAGTAGAATTAATCCTTCATAATTTCTATTTCAATCCGGTCGTTAAGTTTTGCGCTGGTGCTGTGTTCAGATACCAGCATATTCATCCCGCCCCAGGCAAAAATGGTCGAGCGTTTAGGATCAATACCGTTATCGGCTAAATACTTTTGTACGGCTTCGGCGCGCAGCTTTGATAGTTCTTTCGCCGAGCCTTCGTGCTGACGGGAGCCTGTTACCGTAAAATAATTTTTCGTTTTACCCAGATCAATGATCTTTCGTTTATTGTTACCGTTAGCGTGACCGTGTATTTTAATGATATAGTTTGGATTCATTTTCATCATATTGACCAGTTCATCCAGTTCCAGTTGAGAAGGCGGTAACATGATGACGGCGTCTTTATAAAAAGAAACATGATACATCACCGAGGCATCGCCTTTTTTCATACGCTCCAGTGTGAAGGGAATTGTCCAGGCTCCACGTTCATCCTGTGAAGCGCCATCGACTAGTGAAGGATTGTTATAATCCACCTTTTTTACAACTTCCTTATATCCGAATATTCCGCATACAAGTGTCAACTGGCCTTTTGCAGAAGGTTTTACAACGTCTATGTATTTGTCAGATCTGAAAGTAGCGAGATCGCGTCCACGCTTGTAATCGACATCGTGAACTTCTCCCAACGGTATCGCTTCACCTTCCTGTGTTTGTACGGTGAATTTAAAAAGTTTCCCTTTTACTTTTAATTCCGACTCCGTCACTTCTGGTTGCGTTGGGATTTCGGTTGTGATGGAATCAGGAACAGGTAATGGTACGATCACCGGAGTGGGATCTTCCGTAACAAGAGGTTGTTTTAATTGCTCCGCATCTTTCTTCCCGGTGTCCTCCGAGGCAACAGTACCTTGTGTTCCGGAATAAAGCCAGGTATCCTTGAACTCACTTTGTTGTTGAAGCCGTTTTGTCTGGAGAATAGCGTCTTCGCGTTTCGTAGTTTTCAGGGTGTAAACGTAATAAAGCTTTTTATTTTCGCTGAGCATTTTTTGAGCGTCAAACTGTTTACTTCGAACATAGCCCATGTATTTTTCCGCATGGCTTTCTTCCGTGTACGATGCAATGACAACATAGAAGTATTGCTGAGCACGAAGGCCTTCAGCGGCAAAAAAAAGAAATAGTAGAACGGCGGAACGAAGGAAAATTCGTAAGGATGCTTTCATGATGGCTCAGATTTCAAATAGATTATTGAAAAATACAAAATTTATCCAACCCGATACACCGCTCGAATTATATTTTAGTATTAATTAATAATTAACGTGAAGTTTGTCTGCCTGAAATTAATTTCACTCGATTGCATTTTTTGTCAAGGGGAAAATTCCCCCCAATCATCAGATGAAATGATAGAGGAAAATAAGGATTGCCGTGAAAGCCGGCTTTTTGTTGTCTTTGATTTCGAGTTCGACGTAGAGTTCTGCTTTCGTTACACCCCGGAGGTTGATCAACGATTGTAAATTTACTTTTAGCCGCACCTCGCTATTGACCAACACGGGCTGATTGAATTTCAGTTTTTCAATTCCGTAATTGACCAACATTTTAATATTATTAATCTCCGCTACCTGATCCCATAAGTAAGGTACAACAGATAAAGCAAGATAGCCGTGCGCGATCGTTGTTTTGAAGGGACTTTCCAAAGCAGCACGTTTTTCATCGAGATGGATCCATTGATGATCCAGGGTGGCGTCTGCGAATTGATTGATTTTCTTCTGAGTGATCTTTAAATATTCTGATTCTCCTATTTCTTTTCCAATATATTTTTCGAATTCTTCAAAGCTTCCAATAGCTACCTTACTCATGTGATTTGGTTAAATTTGAGTCAAGATAGTCAGAATTCTGATGTTTGAAAAGATGATGAACCCGGCAATTCGCGGCTACTGCATCAACTAAAAGTGCTCACCGTGAACGGTAAGCACTGATCATTATGTGACATTTAATTGACGTTACGCTCTTCTTATAACACCCAGTATCAGGGAGATTATAGCAAGCACGAGCAATACGTGAATAAGTCCACCCGCACTGTACACAAAGGCCCCCAGGATCCAGCCTATGACCAGAATAACAGCAATAAAATATAATAGCGATCTCATAATTTTTTTATTAAGTTTAACGATACCATCCATGGATAAAATTGCTTGCCAGCCATCGTATTAATCGGTCGAATCAGTTGAAATGCCATGCTCCTTTGCCAGTATAAAATATATTGTAGAATAGTATACACAATATCGCCGGAATCTTTGATTGTTTAATATCTTTGGTTTGCCACTTAAAGTCATTTACACTATATGTATACGATAATGCATAAACGGTTCGTATCAGGCTCTGCCGGGAAAATATTTTTCTTGCTCGCCCTCGCCACCTGTACTATAACAGGTTTTTCGCAGCCCGCTACAAAAGTTGACACGTTAAAGGGATTAAAAGATTATTACAAGGATTACTTCCCGATCGGCGCTGCGGTCGGACCGCGATCCCTTCACGGTGCCGAGGCTGCTTTGATCTTAAAACAGTTCAATAGCCTGACCGCCGAGAATGCTATGAAAATGGGTCCCATTCATCCTGAAGAAAATCGCTACTTCTGGAAAGACGCCGATGAAATTGTTGCTTTTGCACAGGAGCATCATCTCCGTGTAAGAGGACACAATTTGTGTTGGCATAGCCAGGCGCCCAATTGGATTTTTAAAGATGCGCAGGGGAATGAGGTAACAAAGGAAGTATTGTTAAAAAGGCTGAAAGATCACATTACGGAGGTAGTGACTCGCTACAAGGGTAAGGTTTACGCCTGGGATGTCGTTAACGAAGCTGTCGATGACGATGATACTAAATTTCTTCGCGAATCGCCGTGGTATAAGATATGTGGTGATGAGTTTATAGCAAAAGCGTTTGAATATGCACACGCAGCAGACCCCGATGCTCAACTTTTTTATAACGACTATAACACCGAGAACCCCGGAAAAAGAGATCGCATCTATCGCCTGGTGAAACAATTGATCGATGCCAAGGTGCCTATCCATGGCGTCGGGCTGCAGGCGCACTGGTCAAACTATGACCCAAGCGAGCAGGAGTTGAGACAATCTATTGAAAAATTTTCTTCCCTCGGTTTAAAGGTGCAGATTACGGAACTGGACATATCGATCTATCAGCCTGAAAGCAGTCCACGTGCAAAAAGGCCGGATGAATTCGAAGTCTACACACCGGAACTTGAGCAAAAACAGGCTGAACAATATGCGATGGCCTTTAAAGTTTTTCGTGAATACAAGAAAGTGATTACCGGTATTACGTTCTGGAATGTATCCGATAAGTATTCGTGGCTGGATAACTTTCCGGTTAGAGGAAGAAAAAATTATCCGTTGTTGTTCGACCAGAACTTGAAACCCAAAAAAGTGTACTGGGATGTGATAAAGTTCTGATCGTCCTATTCTTTCAAGAATTGCATACATGAAAATATATAAGACAAAACAGGCGATCGTACTTGAAAAAGATAACTCTTTTTATGTAATCGACCAACCCTGGGATACTTTCGTAAACGATGATGACCTTTTTTCAAAGGCTGCCGCACTTATAGGTACCCTGAAAAAGGACAGCCGGTCTATGGAGGTATTACTTCAGGACCTGCAGGCTCCTCTTCAAAGTCAGGAGGTGTGGGCCAGTGGCGTAACCTATTTCAGAAGTAAAGTCGGCAGGCAGGAAGAATCGAAAAATTCCGGAGGTGCCGAGTTTTACGCCCGGGTGTATGAAGCCGAACGCCCTGAATTATTTCTGAAGGCAACAGCCCATCGTGTAACAGGGCATCTCGGCAAGGTCAATATCCGGAAAGATTCGACGTGGGATGTGCCGGAGCCTGAGCTCACCCTGGTCATTACATCATCCGGTAAGATCGTTGGCTATACGATCGGTAATGATATGAGTTCGCGAAGTATTGAAGGTGAGAATCCATTGTATTTACCGCAGGCGAAGACGTACGATGGTTCCGCAGCCATTGGTCCGTGTATTTATGTCACAGAGAAACCTCTTCCGGAAAATACGACGATCTATTTGAATATCAGAAGAAGGGGGAAGCTGGTGTTTGAAGGAAATGTTGAGATCAATCAGATCAAACGCAAATTTTCCGAACTGGTCGGCTTCCTCTACCGGGAATGCAGTTTTCCAGTTGGCAGCCTTCTTATGACAGGAACGGGCATTATACCGCCCAATGATTTTACACTGCAGCAGAATGATGAAATAAATATTACCATTGAGCCGATTGGTACACTAACCAACACAGTCAACTAGAATTGACATGCGGCCATGCGTATGATTCAAGGATCAAACTATAACAATTTCCTATCAATATTGCAGACACTATGGAATTAACAGGGAAGAATATTATTGGTGAATCGCTATCCGGTGAAGGAAAAAATGTCTTTTATGCAGAGAATCCTTCCACAGGCGAAAATATAGAACCGGCCTTTTATGAAGCGACTTACGAGGAAATAAATAACGCCGTTGCAAAGGCAACCACGGCCTTTCAGGTTTATCGCACGAAAAGCGGGAAAGATAAAGCAGCTTATCTCGACGCCATTGCAGACGAGATCGTTTCACTGGGAGACGAACTCATTAAAAGGGCGATGGCAGAAACGGGCCTTCCGGAAGCAAGGCTGACCGGCGAACGCGGACGAACAGTCGGACAGTTAAAACTTTTCGCCGGCCTTTTGAGGGAAGGATCGTGGGTAGACGCCCGCATCGACACCGCGGATTCTGATCGTAAACCTTTGCCTAAGCCGGACATCCGGAGTATGCAAAAAGCATTGGGCCCTGCAGGTATTTTCGGCGCCAGTAATTTTCCGTTGGCATTTTCAGTAGCCGGAGGTGATACGGTCTCTGCCTTGGCGGCCGGCTGTCCGGTGATTTTCAAAGCACATCCGGCGCATCCGGGTACGTGTGAGTTAGTAGGACTTGCCATACAACGGGCTGCCCCTAAAACCGGCATGCCCGAAGGTGTTTTTTCCATGGTGCATGGAAAATCCACGGACGTGGGAATAACAATCGTAAAGCATCCATCCATTACGGCAATCGGATTTACAGGATCGTTTCGCGGCGGCAAGGCACTGTTTGACGAAGCGAACAAAAGAGCGGTACCCATACCCGTATATGCCGAGATGGGAAGCACCAACCCGGTATTTATTTTGCCCGGTGCATTGAAAGAACGAACGGAAAAAATAGCGCAGGAACTGGCCGCTTCGGTAACCTTGGGCACAGGTCAGTTTTGTACCAATCCAGGATTGGTTTTTCTGGAGCGCTCTCCGGAAGAGAAGAAATTTACGGGAACATTATCCAGAAGTATCGAAGATGTTTCGGCCGGTGTTATGCTGACATCCGGTATTCAAAATAGTTTTCAAAAAGGAATCGAGAAATTAAGCAACAGGAAGGGCGTTACCGTGTCGGCAAAAGGTAAAAAAGATGAGACAGGTTTTCGGGGTGTTCCCCATCTTTTTCAAAGTGATGTGAAATCATTTTTGCAGGATCATCTTCTCGAAGAAGAAGTCTTTGGGCCATCGACGTTGGCCATCACCGCGGATAACAGAGATGAACTTTTACAGGCTGCAAAGAAATTGGGTGGACACCTAACGGCCACCATCATCGGTACCGAGAAAGAGCTGCCTGAATACGGAGATTTGATAGCGGTCCTGGAGCAGAAAGCAGGAAGGCTATTGATCAATGGATACCCAACCGGAGTCGAGGTATGTCACGCCATGGTACACGGCGGACCCTTCCCGGCAACAACGGATAGCCGGACGACCTCTGTCGGTACAGCAGCGATCGCTCGTTTCACCAGACCTGTATGCTATCAAAATTTTCCATTGGCTTTATTGCCGGATGAATTAAAGGATACCAATCCTCTGCGCATCTGGCGGCTTGTCGATGGCGAACGGAAACAAAATTAAACTATGTCTGAAAAAAAATTAAGAAGTTACGACTGGTTCGGAAAATCCGATAAGATGGGATTTGTTCATCGCTCCTGGTTGCGCAACCAAGGATATCCGAATGATTACTTTCAAGGAAAACCCGTGATCGGAATTTGCAACACATGGTCTGAGCTTACACCTTGTAATGGTCACCTTCGTGATTTTGCCGAGATCGTTAAACGAGGCGTAGTGGAAGCCGGTGGTTTCCCGTTGGAGTTTCCGGTCATGTCACTGGGAGAAACGATCATGCGTCCGACTACGATGCTTTTTCGAAACCTCGCCAGCATGGATGTGGAAGAATCCATACGCGCAAATCCATTGGATGGCATTGTGTTGTTAACAGGGTGCGATAAGACGACTCCTTCAACCGTAATGGGGGCCTGCAGCGTCGATCTTCCAACCATCGTCGTTCCGGGCGGGCCGATGCTGAACGGTAGATTCAGAGGAGAATCCGTTGGCTCCGGATCATTCAATTGGGTGATAAAGGAAAAACAAAAAGTGGGCGGTTTTTCAGATGCAGATATTCAGGAGATGGAGATCTGTGTTGCCCGCAGCAACGGACATTGTATGACGATGGGCACAGCGTCGACCATGGCCTGTATGGTTGAATCGCTGGGTCTGACATTGCCGGGCGCCGCCGCTATTCCTGCAGTGGATTCCCGTAAAAAAGTAATGGCTCAGCTCTCCGGAAGAAGGATCGTTGAAATGGTGAAAGAGGATCTGAAACTTTCTAAAATACTAACACGTGAAGCTTTTGAAAATGCTATTGTATCGAATGCAGCCGTTGGCGGGTCTACTAATTTTATTATTCACCTGCTGGCTATTGCCGGAAGAATAGGTGTTGATTTGAAGCTCGAAGATTTTGATGCTATCGGAAGTAAAATTCCGTTGCTCGTAAATCTCAAACCTTCCGGAAAATATCTTATGGAAGATTTTTTCTATGCTGGAGGATTGCCGGTAGTGATCAAAGAACTTAAAAAATATCTTCATAATAATGCCATCACCGTTAACGGACTTTCCATTGGAAAGAACAATGCAGAAGCGCCCTGCTATAACGAAGATGTCATTGCTACTATCGACAAGCCTTTACAAAACGAAGCAGGCATCGCCGTTCTGAAAGGAAATCTCTGTGAGCAGGGGGCCATTATAAAACCTTCTGCGGCAACGCCGGCCCTGATGAAGCACAGAGGAAGAGCCGTTGTGTTTGAGAGCATTGAAGATTACCATCAGCGCATCGACGATCCATCGCTGGACATCGATGAATCGTGTGTGATCGTTCTAAAAGGTGTTGGCCCGAGAGGATACCCGGGTATGCCCGAAGTTGGCAACGTGGACCTTCCAGAAAAACTATTAAAAAAAGGAGTGAAAGATATGGTGCGGATTTCTGACGGAAGAATGAGTGGAACCGCCGCCGGAACGGTCGTGTTACATGTTTCACCCGAATCTGCCATCGGCGGAACGCTCGCGTTAGTAAAAGATGGAGACATGATCGAATTGGATGTAAAGAATAGAAAGCTTCATCTCGATATTACCGACGCAGAAATGCAAAAAAGAAAGTCTACCTGGAAAGCTCCCGAACCAATGGCTGTACGAGGCTATGTTAAATTCTACATTGATCATGTGCAGCAAGCTGACCTGGGTGCGGACCTTGATATTTTAAGAGGCGGATCGGGCTCGGATGTAGCAAGGGATCTTCATTGAGAGCTTCAGGTTGCAAGCTGCATGCTACAAGTTTGATTAGAGGATTAGAATTGAGTATTCTAACTGATAAACTAAATTCTTAATGGGTGCTTGTGAGCGTGGCCGCGCAACTACACATAGCTATAAAATGTTTCGTATCATATCGTTGCGTGGAAGTGTACAAAGTGCAGAACGAGGTTTTGAATACGGAGCTTTCCCCGACACTATTGGCTTAGAACTTATGGCTTACAGCTTGTAGCTTGGAACTTGTGACTTAAAGCTTACTTCTCAAAATACCGGCTCGCAAATGTCAAAAACGTAGGCCAGTTCGGAGCGGGTGTGTGTCCCGCGGTATGTTGTCTGAAAGCGATGTCACCATTAATAAGTGTAGTCTCCACGGGTGGAAAGTCGGTTGCTCCTAAATCTTTTTTACCAAGTAATGTATAGACGGGCCCGGCGGCGACAGCAGCCATGAACATACCCCGTGCGTCTACCCAGCCATCACCTTTTTCACCGGCGCTGATAAAGACGGGTCTTGGTGCGCATAAATCGATGAGTTCATGCGCATCAACAGGAAGATCGTTCCAGTGCAGGGGTCCGGCATACTTGATGAAATTGCCGGCCATCCAGTGATACTCACCTGAACCGGCGACGTTCTCCACGATCTCGCCCGCGTTTCTGCGATGAAGTTTAACGCCGCCTTCACCCGAAGAGCTGATGAATGCAATCGCAAAACGGGGATCATAAGCCATCGTTACCGCGGTTGCTTTTCCGTAGCGTGAATGTCCTTCAATACCAATGCGTTTGGCATCAATAGACTTATCGGTTTCAAGGTAATCCATCGCGCGGCTGGCACCCCATGCCCAGGCACGAAGTGCGCCCCAGTCATCCGGTTTGCGTCGTTGCCCCTTATTTACCAATCCGATTATTCCTTGCATTAACCCGGCGCCATTGTCTGGCTGGATACTGGTGGGAATTATCGACGCATAACCCCAGCCTTTGGCCAGCACCTGCTGTTGCCAGGTTGGTGGTGCTTTAACAGTGGTGTCGCGCGGTACGGGTGGTCTGAACCAGGAAGGAAAAATAAAGGTAAATTCCATTATGACCGGTACAGGCTTATCAGCTTTTGCAGGAGTACTTACTGTCAGCTGAATATCAACGGTAATTTGAGGATACGATGTGTTATCGACATGGCCTATCAATTTTTTTGTAACAACCGGCATGCCCCCGTTCATTTCATTGACTGTGCTGACGACTTCCCATTTTACTGCCGGCGTATGCGCTGGCATTCTTCCATAGACCTCACGGTCGAAGTCTTCTACAATTTCCGGACGTCGTTTATCCCACCACATTTTTGCCGTCGTAACTTTTTTTCCATTTTTCAATGTGAGCGGATCCGGCAGCTCCGGATAGGGATTTGCCTTTGACTCGTCATAGTTGGCGGCGTTGGGAGCATTGGGATCACTGCCATTGGCTCCCGGCCGAAGAGAGGTAATGTGAAGAAGATCCATCATCTTCTGGTGATCTTCGTCCGAAGCAGCGCGCAATTTTTCAAAATAAGCATCACGTTCTTCTTTGGTCATTTTTTCAAGATCCTGTGCGAAGGCGTTCTCGAAGAAAAAAATGCAACAAAAAAAAATGAAGCACCGGATAATTATTTTAGAAAAAGCGAATGTTTTCATGACTAAAAAAGTTTTTAGTTGATCTATTTCCATTGAAAGGCAAAATACTCAGCAGGTCCTTTGCCCGCATTCTGGAGTGCGTGCGGAACCTCTGAGGCAAGAAATATTACAGAACCCGTTGGAGCATCATAATACTTATTATCGATGTTCATTTTGGCTTTCCCTTTTAGCAGAATAACAATCTCTTCCTCGGCATGTGTATGAGGAGGATGGCTGGCGAGGCCTTCGTTTAGCGTTGTTACATGCATCTCCAGTTTGCTGCACATGGCGGTGGGTCTGTTGAAGAAACTTCGTAAGCTTCCTTTTTCAGTCGCCTTCATCGGCACATCTTCCCAACCCATTATAAAGGATCCTCCATTCGTAATGGCACGTTGACTTTCTGCCGGCGATTTGGATTTGAATTTGAGTAGATAAAAGGTCACGGGTTTTTTAGTGGCATTCTCATACATATGCTCCTCACCGGGTAGTACGAATGCAACACCGCCCGGACCGATGGATTTGCTGTTATCTTTGGTGGTAACCTTTAAACTGCCATCTTGTACAATGACAAGCTCCTCCATATCATCAAGCTTATAGTTTAGGCTTGCCGTGTCGCCGGCAACGACCGTTACGATATCCATCTGAAAATTTTCAAAAAATGTGGTGCTACCTTGCATTATCGTATTCCTTCCATGCGATCCATGGCCCTTCGTGTTATACACTCCCGATTTAACGGGCGTAGAATCGTGTATGCATAAAAACAGTGCGTTGATGACAAGCAGAAGAGAGAGTATTTTCATGATTTTTTATGTATCCGTTTATTTCTTTTTAGCGAGTGCAAGCGCCTGGGTTGTTGTATAATATTTGGCCAGCATGTTCGGTACTTCCCAGGCAGGTAAATTT
>JGI24890J29729_1001004_pt1 | contig 14115 bp, 15 predicted proteins | sample FreactcultureFD7_FD_29729 | JGI IMG/M metagenome (IMG submission 29729)
AAAATATATAGTATTCGAGATATTGGTGAGCATTATGCAAGAACACTTGTTTTGTGGAGAAAAGCCTTCTTTGAGCGATTAAAAGAGGTTAAAGCCTTAGGATTTGATGATGCATTCATTCGCATGTGGCATTTTTACTTATCCTATTGCGAGGGAGGATTTAAGGAAAAAGCCATTAGTGATATCCATCTTAAGTTAATCAAGCCTGGATATCGCGGAAAATAGGAGCAGATGTTTTCTTGAACTTTTGTCTATTGGAGAGCATCATATTAATTGTTATATCTTTAAAACTTAGGGCGGTAAAACCATGAAAAAGACTTTCTTAATTATTTCAGCATTTTTATTAAGCATTTTTATAAATTTCAGTGCTTATGCTGAAACTCCTAACCTTCTAGATGGTGTTGTCGATAAATACTTTAAAGGTAAAGTGCTCACAAAATCAGACGATATTACATTTGATGTAGCTAAAAGAGCGCTTGATGGTACGCAAGTACCATTTAAATTTACAACAAATAAAAAATATAAAAATATCTCAGTGGTGGTGGAAGGCAATCCACATCAGCTACCTGGCATAGGCTCTCTAGCGCTTACGATGCATCCTAAAGTCGCACCATTCACATTTGAAACTCATATTCGTATGGAGCAAGATAGTTATGTCGATGTGATTGCTGAAGATGAAAATGGAAAATTTTTCTATAATCAAGTAGCAATCCGATCTGCAGGGGGTTGTTCAGCAGGCGTTACTTATGATGCAGATGCTGTATTAAAAGAAGTGGGTAAAATGAAAATTTTAAATACTGATAATAGAGCTTCTATTTTTATCAAGCATCCACAACACAATGGTTTCCAAGCTAACTTAAGTAATTACACAGGACTTTATATTTTGCCTGAATGGCATTTAAATTCAGTGAGTGTGACTGATGATGAAAAAGAAATTTGGAGCGCTGAATTTGGAGGAGGTAGCACCGCAGAAAATCCATTTTTTATTTTTGATACACAAAAAATTAAAGGCGACTTAACAGTTGTTGCTGTGGATAATCAGGGTAAGCAATATGTAGGCAAAAAATCTTTAATTAATTAATATTAATTTGTTAAATATCCACTTAAAGGCCAAAAGTTTTTTTCTTTTGGCCTTTCTTTTTGTCGCTATCCATTCGCATGCTGATGATATAACGACCTCTATGTGCAAAAATTATGTGCTAGCCGTCTGGGCAATTGCAAAACCGATGCGTGATGTAGGTATCCCTATTGCAACCGCGGAAGAGCATGTTTATAAGATAGGTATTGAAGATAAAAATATACGTCTTTATTTAAGATCGCTTGTTGAGGATGTGTATAAAAATCCAGATGCGACTTCACGATATATTGAGAGCGGTAAAGCCATAGAAGATTGTGTTAAACAGGCAAGAGGCTTTTAAACTTTTATTGAAGGTTGGTTGACAGTGAATCTTTATTATATATAATGAGAATCATTCTCATTTAGATATCATATATAAAAATAATGAAAAAGATAAAAAACCTTCTTTTAGGATCTGTAATTTTTTGTACGATACAAAATTTCGCAGAAGCAGGTTTGATAGATGAAATACAAGTCTATGATGGTGAAATTAATCAGCCTGGCGAATTTGGCCTTGAACTTCATCTTAATGCAACGCCTAATGGTAGCAAAACCGAAAATTTTAATCGTGAACGTGTAAGCGATAGAGGCGTAAGACTTACACCTGAATTTGCATACGGCCTTACAAAAACGTTAGAACTGGGTTTTTATTTACCTATGATCTATACACCTCAATATGGATATGAAGTCGCGGGATATAAACCAAGAATTAAATGGATGCCTCTTCAATCAGACGATCATAGTCCTTTGTCACTGGGGGTAAACGTAGAATATGCTCAATTAAAAAATGGCATGGATGAGTCTAATAAAAGTGCTGAAGCTCGATTTATAGCTGCATGGGAAGGTCAAGATTGGTCGTTTGCTATCAATCCAATTTTAGATAAAAAACTCTCAAAAAATAAAGACGAAACACCAGATCTTGATATTTACGGGAGTGCATTATTGCATCGAGAAGGATTTTTTAAGTCCGTTGGTCTTGAGTACTATCAAGCCCTTGGCCCGTATAGAAATTTTTCGCCAACCAACGAGCAAGCTAAACAACTATTTTTAGTTGGAAACGCCCATATTGAGCAAGGACTCTTAAAGGATTGGGATATTCATTTAGGCGCTGGATATGGATGGGACAGCGCTGATCGATTTACGGTTAAAATGATTGTTTCACCTAAACTATAAAATCTCTGAATGATTTTTAAAAAAATTAATTCAATTGCGATATTAAGTATTGCATCTATTTTACTTGGCATCACAATCGCTGGACGCCACTATATTCCTCCTGATGAAACGCGCTATCTAGCGGTTGCATGGGATATGTGGCTTCACCACGACTATCTTGTGCCGCATCTTAATCATTTGCCATATAGTCATAAGCCACCCCTTTTATTTTGGCTGATGAATTTGGGTTGGTATCTATTTGGTGTGAATGATTGGTGGCCACGTTGTATTCCATTTTTATTTTCATTGGGCTCAATTTTTCTTGTCAAAAAAATCGCAAATAAGCTGTGGGCTAAAAATAGAAATGTAGGCTACATGGCATCACTTTTGCTTTTAGCAAATAGTGTATGGGCGGTTTACTCATCCGCATTGATGTTCGATATGATGCTCACTTTTTTTACATGTCTTGGAATATTGGGCATGGTGATTTCGTTGAAAGAAAAAAATTCACAAGGTTATTTATATTTGACCATTGCCTTTGCGGGAGGACTGCTTGCAAAAGGACCCACCATTCTCTTGCAGCTATTGCCGCTTGCATTAACAGCACCTTGGTGGTGTGAGAAAAAAAAATTAGCGTGGAAATCATGGTATAGCTCTTTTGCCATTTCATTTCTAGTAGGCGTGGCTATTCTTTTATGCTGGGCTATTCCTGCTGGCATCTCAGGTGGCGCCCAATATCAACATGATATTTTTTGGGGCCAAACAGCAAATCGCATGGTAAATTCTTTTGCTCATAACAGGCCGCAATGGTGGTATCTAGAAATGGCACCGCTACTTATATTTCCTTGGTTCTTCGTACCGTCATTTTGGAAATTAATCTTTCAAAGATCATCTAAAAAATTAAGTGAAGGTTTAAAGTTTTCTATAGCTTGGTTTTTCCCAGTATTTATTTCATTTAGTTTCATTAGTGGGAAACAAGTACATTATTTACTACCTATTTATCCTGCTTTAGCACTAATAATCGCAAGTCAATTCGATCGCATTAAAAAAATAGCATGGTATGACCATGCAGTAATTGCCCTACCATTACTTATTGTGGGGAGCGTATTTTATTATCTAAATGTGACACATCGTATTAATGATTTAGCTCCTTGGATGAATGCATTACCTATCCAAAATAGTTTTGTGATGATATTAGGTGCTTTTCTAATATTCATTTGGAAAACAAAAGATAAAATTTCATTCTTATGGAAACTAGTTGCTGCCAATGTATTGGTTATCTCTATTCTTTTCTTAGGCGTGATATATCACACAGGCAATGCTTATGATTTAAGAGAAGTGAGTCGCACATTAAAGGCTATAGAAGATAAAGGTTTGCCGTTGGCATATTTAGGTAATTACGCAGGCCAATTTGATTTTATTGGAAGACTTAATAATCCACCGCAAGTTTTAATAAGTGCTCAACTATTTAATTGGGCAAAAGAACACGCAGAGGGTCGGGTTATTATCACTTTTGATGGTGAACCTGATTTTGAAAAAATAAAGCCTGAATTTACATCATGGTATCGAGGAAGTCATATTGCGATATTATCTTCAAGCGACATCGATCGTATTTGTAAACCACAGCCCAATCTTTGTATTGAGCATTAATGAGCACGCCATAAGTACCAGGTCGCAATAGTTCGATAGGGTTTCCATGCTTCGCCAGCCGTGAGCAATAATTTAGGCTTTGGCAAAATATCTAATTTTTTTAAACTTTGATATCCCTTTTGAATGCCAAGATCATTGGTAGGTAAAACATCCAACCTTCCAAGATTAAATATGAGTAACATTTGCGCTGTCCAAATGCCTACACCCTTAATAGAACTTAATCTTTTTATAATTTCATCATCACTTAAATAAATAATTTCTTTTTCACTAGGGATAATTTTATTGATAGAAGCTTCAGCAATACGAAGAAGTGTTTCAGTTTTTGTTTGAGAAAAACCACTTGCACGAATAAGCATCGGGTCTATTTTGAGAAGCTCATGCGCTTTCGGAAAATGACCATTGAATTGAGATAAGAATCTTTGGAAGATGGTTTTAGCTGCTTTGGCATGAAGTTGTTGATAGGCAATCGTTTTTAAAAGAGACTCATAAGGGGATAATTCAGATGATATTTTTAAATGACAAGCCCCTACTTTTTTTATTAAACCTTCCCAGTCTTTATCAAGCCCAGATAAAAACGCGACGGATGTTTTAATGTGATGATTTGACAGTGTTTTGATTACCAAGGAATTTTTTTGCCATCGTATGCAATAAATTGACCTGATGTTTTGATTGAAAGTTTATCAATTTGACGTTTCATACCAGTAACACTTTCTTCGACATCGATGAGCCCATTAGGTCCGCCCATATCTGTTCTGACCCATCCCGGATGAAGTGTAATAAGTGACAAGCCATACGGTTTTAAATCAATAGATAAACTTTTCATAACCATATTTAAAGCAGTTTTACTTGATCGATAAAGGTATTCACCGCCACCTGAATTGTCATCGATGCTCCCCATCTTACTTGTAAGTGATGCCACTTTTTTCAACTGACCTTTTTTAAGGTGAGGAAGAAACGCTTGAGTCATTTTAAATGCTGCAAGCGTATTAATTTTAAAAGTATCAAGCCATGCTTTATAGTCGACATGATCGACCGAACTATCAGGATAAATGCCTGCATTATTAATAAGAATGTCGATGGGTTTTTTGAGTGATTTTGCAAACCGATCAATGGATGAAAAATTTGCTACATCAAGTTTATAAATTGAAATATTTTTAAAGTTTGCTTGAAGCTCATGAAGATCGTCTTTTTTGTTTATCTTTCTCGTACATGCGATGATCTCATACTCATCCGCAGCATATTGTTCAACAAATTCGAGACCTAAACCCCTATTCGCACCAGTGATAAGAATCTTATATTTAGCGTTAGACATAATAAAAAATATGAAATGATAAAGGTTTATAATAAATCAAAATCTTGAGGATGTATTGCCATGTTAATAAAGAGATATTGGATTTTATTTTTACTTTTCATAACTCATTTCAGTTATGCAGGTGAGTTTGGTAATTATTGTCTTTTAAGTTTATCTGAAGGCCGCTTTCTTAAAACTGATTGCTCAGTGAATGCTAATTACCAAGGCAAAGAGTATTGTTTTGGCAGTGAAGTCAGCAAAGAAATCTTTTTAAAAACGCCAGAGGAATTTATTAAAAAAGCTGCTGTATTCTACGAAAAAAATAAAGAAGCTGACCGTAAAAAGATTTCACAAGAAGATTTGTTAAAAGAAATTAAAAGTCCTGACTGTGATTTTTCAAATAAAGACTTAGGTTATTTAGATATGAATGGCTTAGATTTAAGCCATTGCAAAATGCTCAATACAAGTGTCTTTGGTGCCAATCTCATAGGTGCCAATCTGGCGAACAGTAATATGCAAAGGGCTTATTTAAATTTAGCGCGCCTTGAAAAAGCTAATTTTTCAGGTGCGAACTTAACTGAAGCCACAATCTTTCAAGCCATTTTTGGTGAAACTAATTTTAAAGGCGCTAATTTAACGCGCGCTAGAGTCATTGGTACTTTGGGTGCGGTGAATATGTCAGGAGCCACAATTAAATATGGCCAGTTTGGATTGGATGTGGGTAATCAGCCAATGGGTCAAATGAAATTTGATTCAGTAGGCGGTAAATTTTATAAAGCCAATTTTGAAGGCGCTGATTTAAATATCGCGAGCTTTCTATTTGGTGATTTAAGAGAGGCTAACTTAAAAAATACCAATATGTATCGTGCTGATTTAGGCCAGGCTGATTTAACAGGCGCTGATTTAACTAATGCAGATTTAACAGATGCGAACGTGGATGGGGCGATCTTTACTAATGTCAAAGGTCTTTCAACCGTCAAAGGGTTCTCAACGGTAAAAGGCAAATGTCGCGACTGCGGTATGCCTTAAATATTCGCAATACCTAAACTTAATCGAATAAATAAATAAGCCATACGTGATTTTAATCTTTTGATTAAATGTGCTTTGTCCCAGTCCTTTAAAAGAATCTCAGTGCCGCCAAATTGAATATCTTCTTCAATATTCTTTTTAAGTTGAGAAGCAAAAGATTTATCAAGAACCATAATATTAGCTTCTCGAGCTAAAAGAAGACTAAAAGGATCAATGTTGGATGAACCAACTGTTGACCAAGTCCCATCAATGACAGCCACTTTGCTGTGCATAAAACTTCTTGTGTATTCAAAAATGGTAATGCCTTCTTTTAAAAATTTTCCATAAAAAGCGCGCGTAGCATTCGATAAAAAATAATCCATTTCACCTTTTAATAGAAGCGTTACTGACACACCTCTTCGCGAAGCATCAATTAAAGCTCTTTCAAATTTTTTGCCTGGAATAAAATAAGCATTTGCAATAAGTATTTCATGTTTGGCATTTTGAATTGCATGTAAATAAGCTTTTTCAATATCTTGTCTATGTCGAAAATTATCGCGCTCAATAAAACTAAGCTTTGTACCATTAGGATATAGCGCTATATTTTTTTGGATATGTTTTGGGATGTAAGATTTTTCTAAATGAGACCACGAGACTCTTTTCCAAAGCTTGACCATGCTTTGACTGATAAAGCAAACGACAGGCCCTTTTAATTGCGCAGCATAATCGATGCGGGGCGCTTTGCCGTTGGGTACGTTCGAATCATCAATGATATTAATGCCGCCGACGTAAGCGATCTTATGATCAATTAAAAACATTTTTCGATGAAGTCGTCTTAATGAAATGCGCTTCATTTGATAGGGTGAAATTTTAGGGTGATAAAAAAGAAAATGAATTTTAGAGGATTTGATTTCATCGATTACTTTTTGTGAGAGATCACGACTGCCGAACCCATCAAGCAATAGATAAACATCGATATTTCTTCTGGCCGCTTCTTTAAGTGCAGTCAAGATTTTTATACCCGTCACATCATGACTAAATATATAAGCCTCTACAAAAATACTTTGCCGAGCTTGTTTAATGGATTCAATCACAGAGGCAAAATAATCTTTACCATTCTTAAGTAATTCAATCTTATTTTCTTTTAAGTAGTAGGGCATGGTGCTTTATTTTAAGGCATAAAAAAAGCGCTTAGGGTTTAAACCCCAAGCGCTTTTATATGAATAACTAATTCTAAGCTTAGTTAACTGCTGATTTAAGAGCAGCACCTGCTTTGAATGTTGGAGCCTTACGTGCTGGTATTTTAAGTTCTTTACCAGTTTGTGGGTTACGACCAACTCGTGCAGCGCGTTTAGAAACTTTAAAAGTACCAAAGCCGATAAGTGTTACTACATCACCTTTTTTAAGAGCTTTAGTGATAGCTGCAAGTGTTGCATCAATCGCACGACCAGCGTCTGCTTTTGTTGAACCTGCTGCTTTTGCAACTGCTTCGATTAGTTCGCCTTTATTCATAATTCCTCCAAATGTAAATTAAGATATGTAAGACCATTGAAATGACAGCGTCATAGAAGGTCTAGGCGTACTTTGCATTGATTTTTAAGCCTTGTCAACAGTCATATGCAATTTTTTTCACATTGGATAAGGGTTCTATCGATATTTGTTAAATTCAAAATAAAACTATCTTTTCATTTGATTCTTGTTACAATATTCAAATGAAAAAAATTGTACCTATTCGAGGTGGTAAAAGACCAGGCGCTGGACGTAAATCAGGCACTGGAAAATTTGGCGAAAAGACAACGCTAGTTAGGGTACCGGAAAGTCAAACCGCTGTGATATCAAACATCTTGGAAGCTTATGCCAAAAGGAAGATTCAAGAAATTTCTAATGTGGTATCTATTGATTTGGTGAATGAAGCCATGACGAAAACCAAGATTCCTCTATTTGAACACAAGGTGCCTGCAGGGCTTCCATCCCAAGCAGATGACCATGTTGAGAAAAGAATGGATCTTAATGATTATCTTATTCGCGAAGCTGATACGACCTTTTTTGTGCGTATCAAAGGAAATTCAATGGATAACGCTGGTATCCATGATAATGATGTCGTCATCGTAGATCGATCCCAAGAAGCTTCTATTGGCGACATCGTATTGGCTTCATTAGACGGTGAATTTACAGTGAAGACTTTAGCTAAAAATAAAAATGGCTCTCCGCGCTTACTTCCTGCAAATGAAGCGTTTAGCCCTATTGAAGTTTTAGAGGGTGTGCAATTTCAAATATGGGGCGTTGTTACGGGGGCTGTTAGAAAATTTAAATAAAGTTTTTAAGCTTTAATTATAAGTTTTTGGATTAAGCTGAATATAGCTTTGCTCAGGTTTAAGTTTGACTAACCAACCTTCATAAAAAATTTCACTCATCGCAGGATCTATTAGAAGTTTAAAAGGGGCCTTGCCGCCTCGATAGGTTAACTTTTGCCCTTCAATCAGTGTGTATTTATTTTCAATGCCCTTACTATCTAATATACAAATCGTTTGTTGACCTTTAGAAATAATGTGGAAGTAATCTCCAGGCTTGAGAGGGTCAGTGGGGGAAGAGATTTGTGTAATCGGTTTTGAAATGACTTGGTCACACATCTTAATCACAGGATCTTTATTATCTTTTTTATTTTCTTCTGCTTTTTTGATTGCGACAGGAGGCACATCAAGCGACTCCATTTTTTCTTCTATAGGTTTAATTTCATATGTTGCAATATCGTTAGGTAGAGAATCTATATTAGGTAAATCGACTTCTTGACCTTCAAAATTTTTATGCGCAACAGCATATTTTTGGTAAACACCAATGAGAAAGTTAGAAACGAAAAGAAAAATAATAATATAAAAAATATGAGTCACTTTAATATGTGTTTTTACCCATACAAAAAATAATTTTATTTTTGATAAAAGAAGTATTTTTTTGCTAGATAAATTTTCCGTATCAACTATATTTTTTTCTATTTCTGGCTCAGGAAGATTTAAAGATTTTGTTTTATTTTTTGTGTGCTCAATGATGGCATCAACATCTAATTCAAGAAACGACGCATATTTTCTAATAGAAATAAGTTTGATTTGAAAAGACACAAAACCATCTTTCTTATTTTCTTCCATTGAAATGATATGTTTATTGCTTAAAGTTAAACGACGTGCCACATCATCGACCGAAAGATTTAAATCCTCTCTCGCTTCTTTTAGAAGATGACCGTGAATAATAATTGAATCGGTTGACATCACATAACTTACGAAAGTAAAGATAAAATAGTATCCTAATAGAAGTTTTTTTCAATCATTACTCGAATATATAAATGGTTGAGAGATGTTATGATTTATCCAATTACCGACAACTTATGGAGCCAATAGTATGATTGAAGATATTTTAGAGAAAGTTGTATTTACGAGTCGCTGGATCTTAGCGCCTATGTATTTAGGTCTCGTGGGAGGCCTTGTATGCCTATTAGTTAAATTTGGACAAGAATTTCTTCATATTATTATGACAGTCGTCGATACACCGGAACGAGAAATCGTTTTATCTATTCTTGCTTTAGTTGATATGACCCTTGTAGCAAATCTTCTCATCATGGTGATCTTTAGCGGTTATGAAAACTTCGTATCTAAAATTAATGTAGACAATCATGAAGACAAGCCTCACTGGATGGGTAAAGTAGATTACTCAGGCTTAAAGCTAAAATTAATTGGTTCAATTGTTGCGATTTCAGCCATTGATCTTTTAAAAGCATTTATGCATGCATCAACACCAGGTGAGTTACTTACAAATACGCAAATGGCTTGGATGGTGGGTATTCATGCCACCTTTATTATTTCAGGTGTTCTTTTTGCTTGGATGGATAAAATCGCTGAGAGCACTCCTCGCGAATAATCGCTTTATATGAAAACGCTTAAGCAATCCGATGTAGATGGATTAATCCATCTACATCAATCAAGTCAATTTTCACTTGCAGAAGAAAAAGCTAGGGCTTTACTAGAAGACTTTCCCCAAGAATTAATTTTGCATAATGTTTTAGGTGTATCTCAAGAAGCACAAAAGAAATTTAAAGAAGCTGTCGAGAGTTATCGCAATGCATTAAAAATTCAACCGCAATTTGCGGAAATGCAATTTAATTTAGGTTCAGCGCTCTATCAATTAGGTGATAATCAAAGCGCTATTCTGCATTATCAAAAAGCAATTGAGATTAAACCTGATTTAGTAGTGGCTTATTTTAATCTTGGTATTGTTTATCAAAACGAATCGCAATTTGATAAAGCATTGAGTGCGTATCAAAAGGCAATCGAATTAGAGCCTGGATTTTATGAGGCATACGGGAATAAGGGCGCTGTCTATTTATTGCAAGGTGACTTTGATGCAGCTATTCTATCTTTCCAGAAATCACTAAACATACAAGATCATGCCCGAGGCCATTTTAATTTAGGCAATGCTTATCGCAACCAAGGCCATCTAGAAAAGGCTATTCAATCTTACCAAAGAGCAATAGAGATGTGCCCAAATGATGCGGAAATTTGCTCAGTGCTAGGTGATGCATTATGGCATCAAGGAAAAATTCAAGAAGCCAATCAATATTTAAGACAAGCTGTGACATTAAATGCAGAGAATCCTATTGCTAATTACAATCTTGCAACATTCCTTCATGACAATAAAAAATTTCAGGAGGCCTATGAGTTTTATAAAGCTTCCCAAATGAAAGACTGGGAGGAGCGTGCACTTTATTGTTTGTACAAGACAAAACAATTTGATATTTTTGAAAAAGAATTAAATGATGCGATTCTTAAAAAAAATACATCACCTTTATTAGCAACACTTTCAACACACTTTGCAAGAAACTTTCATAAAGAAGATCGCTACAATTTTTGTCCAGACCCGCTTCATTTTGTATTTCATGGCCAAGTCGATGCTTTGAAAGACCCCAAAGATGATTTATTAAAATCACTCTTGCATGATATTACTGAAGCAGATATTTCAGAGCGCATGCAAAGTCGATTAGTCAATGGCGTTCAATCATCAGGCAATCTCTTTAAACGCAAAGATTCTTCATTCAAAAAATTAGCACAAGAAATTACATTGCTTATTAAAAAATATTTTGATCGCTATAAAAATGAAGACTCTATGTTTATTAAGGCATTTCCAAAAAATATCGAGTTTAGTAGCTCTTGGTTTGTCAAAATGCAAACAGGGGGGCATTTGAGCTCACACATACATGAAGAAGGCTGGATTAGTGGAGCTGTATACTTAGCGATACCGCAACAAAAAAAACATCCAGATGAAGGTGGTATTGAATTGAGCATTGATGGAGATGACTACCCTAGAATGCACGATGACTTTGAAAAAAAACTATACCTACCTCAAGTGGGCGATGTAGTTTTCTTTCCTTCCTCCGTATTTCATCGAACGATACCTTTTAGTTCCAATGAAGAGAGAATCTGTATTGCTTTTGATTTAAAGCCTGCAAGCGTTTAGCGCTGTTGCAATCTTAAAGACATTTTCCTTAAAAATTTCATCGCCACTTTAGGTTCGTCGGCCAGCATCATTTCAAGATGCACTTTTGGAATCGTAATAATTTCTGATTCATTCGAAGTCGACACGGCTGAAGCGATAGTTGGTGTTTCATTTAACACCGCCATCTCACCAAAGTATTCATGTGCCTTTAAAAAGCGAATCACTCGATCATCTTGAACGAGACTAACCGAGCCTTGAACAATGTAATAGACATTATGTTCGCGATTACCTTGCTCAAAAATTATTTCATTTTTCTTATAAATTTTTCCATAGCGTGAAGCAAGATAATGAATAAAAGAACTTGAAAGAGGAATGGAGTCATCAAATAATTTTTTTAACAACAACATATCTTTCTTGTGAAGTGTTGCCATAAGCTCTACACCGAGTAAATAAGATGCGATGTTAAGATAAAGCCAAATGAGTGAAATAAAAAGATTTCGCATGCCACCAAAAAAAGTACCATAGGATTGACTTAATGATAAAAAGATATCGAATGTTGATCTGAGCACAAGCCATAAGAAAGCGGTGAGCAGTGAGCCCAAAATAATATGTTTTACATTGACTTTAATCGGAAAAAAGAATCGATTAAAAAGCGCTAAAGATAAAACAACAAATGAAAAAGAACTCACAAAATAAATCATTTTTGAATTTACAAAACTTAAATACTCGCCAAAGAATACCGCAGCTTTTTGAAAGACCATTCCGGATAAAGTAAAAAAGAAGAAAAGTAAGAGGATCCCAATAATAGCGACGATATCTCGAATCTTACTTTTTAGAAATGATGGATCTTCTTCGGTCGCTGAAATAATGAGAAGGCTTGCACGAAGAGAGCTTGTGAGCGGGGTGGCTGCCCATAATAAAATTAAAGTACCCAAGATGCCCCATGCTTTTGTATGGCTCGATACTTTATAAACTTCAAGCATAATTTTTTTACTTATTTGCGGTAATAAATCACTTGTAAGAAGTGCTAATCTTCCTAAAGCGAATTCAGAATTTACTAACCAATGACTCAAGAAAAAGAAAATAAGAAGAATCATTGGAATGAGGGCAAAGAGAGAAAAAAAAGATAACGATGCTGTTAAGGCAAATACATTGTGACGCTTACATCCTGCAAATGTTTCTTTCATCATAAAAATAGGAAGCGACTCATCTTTTTTCTGATAAAGATTTTTAAAAAGTGGATGCAATTTAATCATTATGATAATGCTCTATAGTGATTGGTGGCCTTAATGAGTTCGCTTGTCATTGAAATCTCTGAAGCTGAATGCCCCGCATCAGGCACCATAATGAAATTAGCATGCGGCATGTGCTGATGAAGTTCATATGCTGTAATGGGTGGGCACACCATATCGTATCGGCCTTGAATAATCGTTGTAGGAATTTCTTTTAATTTTTTAACTTCTTCCAATATTTTTTTACCATCGATGAAGCATTCATCTTTGATGTAATGAAGTTGAATGCGCGCACGTGCAATTTCATTTTGTATATCTTCATCTGTCAGCGTTTTATTTTCTTCTGTTTGTGGCAATAATTTTAAAAGGCCACCTTCGAAACGATTCCATGCGATAGATGCAGGTCCGCTGATTTTTAAATCAGAAGAAAATACAAGTTCACTATAACTTTCTATAAGGTTCTCACGTTTGTGTTCTGGCAAGAAATCAAGAAGTGTTTTATGTGCTTCTGGGAAAAAAGATTTAACTTCATCTAGGAACCAATCAAGTTCAGTTTTGCGACTTAAGAAAATGCCTCGCAAAATAAGTGCTTGGATAGTTTCAGAATATTGAGTCGCATAAGCCAATGCTAAAGCGCTGCCCCAAGAGCCTCCAAAAATAATCCAGTACTTAATGCCAAGATGTTTACGAATAGCTTCCATGTCGGATACAAGATCTGCTGTGGTATTCCCATTTGTTTCACCTAAAGGCTTGCTTTGCCCGCATCCTCTTTGATCAAAAAGGATGATTTGATAGTGTTTTGGATCAAAAAACTGTCTTTGTTTAGGATTGGTCCCACCACCAGGCCCGCCATGAAGAAAAATAATAGGTTTCCCATGGGGATTTCCTGAAAGTTCGACATAAATTTTATGTCCCTGAGGCCTTTCTATCCAAGTCGCATGATAGGGTGAAATCTCTGGATATAAGGTATATAGAGAGTCAGTTGGCATAGAAAATGTTTTGCTTTCTTATTGATTTTATTGGTTATTTTAACAAAAATTGGTTAAGACAGGTTTTTTGTCAAAAAAGCCATAAAAAAATGTTAACAAATTGTAACGAAATTGTTGCAATTCAAAAAAAAGAGGCATATATTGCTATTCAAGCATAAGTAAAATTGTGCTGAAAGTAAGCCTTCGAAGTACCTTCGA
>JGI24890J29729_1001006_pt1 | contig 14082 bp, 16 predicted proteins | sample FreactcultureFD7_FD_29729 | JGI IMG/M metagenome (IMG submission 29729)
AACTTAAGTTTATCAACACCGCAGATTAATATTAATCAAAAATCTATAGAGCAATTATACAGTATCACTAATGATGATGTAAACTAAAAAAATAACAAATAAATCTACGTCATAAACTACTTTTTGCGACTAAAAGGATACCCGGAGGCTAGCTTCCGCAGAGCCCTCTGAGGAGTGACTAAAAAAGGAAATCATTCTTAACTACGGTCTCCCAGTGCTTTGCAGGGATAACTTCATACGTGTGCTTCCCCTTCTTAACTTTTACGAGCAATGGCTTAATCCACTTTTTTAAGGCGACTACATATTCGTGTATACTTTTTGATTGTTTCGTTTTACCGTGTGCTGAATCCTTCTCATAATGATCCAATGCTCCCTTGAGTGACGAGGGACCCAATCCAAAATCATCCGAGGGCACATCATCTGTGTATACATACGCCTTCCCTACTCCTGGAAACGTTTCAGGCTGTATTGTAATTACATTCTCTAATGTAGCTTCTATATCTGATCCCCCTTTCGCATAATCGGATATTTGCGGCGCATGAGATACTGTTGCCTTTGCCTCATAATGGATAGGTGTCAGAGCCGGCGTTACACGCGACGTTCTTTCAGGGAGCGTTTCATCCATCATCTGGAACTTTGGCTCAGCAGCCTTCAGAGGCGCAGCAGCCTTCTTTGGAAGTTTGGCCTTCTTTGCAACCTTGGCCTTCGCTGTGGCCGGTGTCGCTTTCTTAGCATTCAACGCAGACACTAACTCGGCCTTTTTCATTGAGGAAAATCCTCGGAGCCCGGCTGCCTTCGCCTCAATCTTAAGTTCGCACATCGTCGGCATGTTTACTATATACATCTTTTTTATCTCAGGAGAGTTTGCGTTTGTATCTCCGATGGATAGAAGTGCTGGCGGACCGTAGACTCCACTGTGTACGGGTTGAAGTCCTTGCAGGAAAATACGTCAAGATGCATATCATTGTGCTCTTCCACGAAGTGACACACTATATTAGACGTTTCAATCAACTGTACCAGCGTGTAGCCTTTCTTGTCATCTTCTCCAAAGTGCACAATCTGCGGCGTACCATATGGGACCATGTCTATGTTTTGAACGAGTGTGCTAGAGAATAACTCTATGGTCTTGAGGCACCGGATGCTCTGCGGATGGCAGTTCCGTGCTGTGAGTATGACGTGTTTTCCCCAAAATTTTATAATTGGTCCCATATATAAAGGGAGAATAATAAAATCGCAGGGTGTAGTAATGGATGCCGCAGATCTGACTCCTATCGTAGGTAGTAGTGTAGGTGCGGTTACTCTATATGTGTTATGGTACTTGAGTCGGAGAGGCTTACATAGCCACTGCCTACGGACCCAGAAAGGGATAGAGGTTGATCTTGACGTGGGGACTCCTCCTGGAGAATCTTCTTCTGCTGGGCGAGCACATCATCTATTGCCTTCCGCTGGTCCTGAGCCATCTCCTGTCGTAGGCTATGGAACCGATGGCAAAGCAAGCACCGTATGACAGCATCATTCTCGCATACCATGTGACTGGATTTCTTGTCACACTCCGCGCATAGTACGGTAGGGCATTCATCGCATGTGATATACGCCGCCGGGTCTTCCTCGGTCAGGTCAGTCTTACACTTCAAGCACTTCTTGCTAGTCATTTTATTATCTGTTAGATTATTAAATGGCCGTCACGTTTTTGAAAGATATCCCCCCAGAGGATCTCGCAGCAATCGCCCAGGAACTACAGCGACAGCCCATAGGAATCAACCACGACCGCAGAGTCTCAGGAGAGGGCCGGTCACAGGCCTTCGGCGTCGTCAAGAGAATGTCATATAGGCCATGGGTCAGCCGGAACTGCTGGACACGGTTGCATCTGTGGAAGCTACTGCAGGAATTCGCCGAGAAGCACGTTACGGTCCCGTGGAAGGCCGTACAGGTCAATGTTAACTATGAGAGCAAGCCGCACCGTGACAAGGGCAATCAGGGCGAGTCATTCATCGTCGGGTTTGGAGAGTATACAGGCGGAGAACTAATACTACATGGAGATTCTCACTTAGAGCCTGGGGTCATGGTTGATACCCGTTATAGGGCGCATAGTTTTAATGGCTCGCAATTGCTACATTCCAATCGGCCGCACGTCGGGACCAAGTACTCCCTGGTCTTCTTTGACTTCGTAATGCCTGCATGGTGGGATGGTGGTCTGCCGACTTCCAAGGTCATAGAATGCGAGGGCAGGCAGTGGCTGGAGGTCATAGATGTTGACGGGGCCGAGTATCTCCTGCGGGGGTCACATAGAGTGATACAGAAAGAGCCAGTGCACCCAATTTCACGTGTTGGTCTCGTCGGGAAGGATCTAAAAGCCATCGTATAGAATATCCCCCCGGGTAAAACTTAGGCATTCGGTTTAAGGCATTAAAAGGGAAATCCTAACTATATATAGATCCTCCCTCCCCCAACCAACTTTTCCCTTTTAATGCCTTACTTTCAATGCCTAAGTTTTGGTAATGGGAATTACTCTGATTGACCTGTTATATGGCGATGAAACCGTAGATTGGGACGGCCTTTACGGGTTTGTGACATCTTCACGTACTGGGAGTATTCCTCTGCCAATTCCTGGAAGACCTTGAGTGACGTAGCCGGAGTCCGCTGGATGCCTCCTACGTCTCCTTTCCAGTACTTGGTCTGTATACCTACCCAATTGAAGCGGATGCAATGGCCTCCTGACTGCAAGAGACGTAGTTGCCTGCGGAAATCCTCGGCCTCGTCGTCTCCTGCCTCATTGGGGATACTGTTGAGAATGCCGTAGAAGGCTCCTACGATATAGGCCGTATCGCGAACGTCTGTTGCTTTCATCCAGCTCCTGTTACACATGGGGTAGACCCCCCACATGGTACATCCCTTCTTTTCCATCTCCTCAAACAGTGACTCTACCACGTCATCAAAGGTCTCCCAGACCGGCACCAACATATCGGTGTACTCCAGGACCTTGATCCGTGAGATGTCATCGTCCATAAAAAGAAGCCGCGCCTCAGGTGGGAAGAGTGACCTGGCGAAGGCTCGCTGCTTCACGAGGCCCTTCTGTACCCCGATGATATTCCTATCAGGGAACGCTGCCTCATATGTCGCCGCCTCTTCATATGGGACTATGATGATGATTGGCATCTCCGTGTACTGCAAGATAGCCATGGTCTGCCGCTTGAGGATCTCTACCCGGCCCGCTGAGCAAATTACGATTTGGAACATCTTCTAACTATGCTATAGAGTATGTTACATATGTTTTACTACCGTGGCCCGAAGCGATTTGCCTTCACGGAGATTCACCTGGCCGCTATGATTACGGCACACGTACATGGGGGATTTCAGAAGATTATACTGCATGAAGACACCTGTGGTGATACCTGGGCCTACGAGGAAGCCCGGAAGTTGCCCTATGTAGAGTTTCGGAAGACGGAGTTTCCGACGGAATTGAATGGGCATCGCGTCTCTGACCAACGGCTTCCTGTGGACTACGTGCGGCTCCAGACTCTGGTGGCAGAGGGAGGTGTAGCGGCCGATATGGATTTCATCTTCCTGAAGGACTTCACGCCACTGTTGAATCATGGGGGGTTCATCGGCACCCAGTGTAAGCAAAAGAAGAAACTCGCCTGCGGCCTGATGTATGCAAAAGAGCCACAGAATCCATTTTTCATCGCGTACTTGGAAGCCTACAAGAACTGGTCGCCCATCCATGAGAAGAAATTCTGGACGTTTGCCAATACCATTCCCTACGAGCTTAGCGAGAAGCATCCCATAGAGGTGCTACCAGTCAAGGCATTCTACCCTGTGGCCTGGAGCAACAAGACCTTCCTGGAGGGCGGCGACATTAAGATCTCCGACTCCTATGCCGTGCATCTGTGGGGACATCTGAAGCCGGCGTTGCTATTGGAAGACTTAAAGAAGACCGTGATCAATGGCTTCCTTCCTGTGCTAAAGGAGAGGTCGCGGCCTTCCAAGCAGCAGGGTGTGACTTTAACTTTTGATTAAAATGTAATGGCCTATTAGAATGAATCGTAATGTCCACAGGCAAATCCAGGAGGAACACGGCGTAGATATCCGGGAGCCATCTACGGCGTGCTTCTTGATTGACTCTCTGGATCGCGGCGTGTTTAATTACTATACGGCTACTGACACATCCGGCTCAAATCCCTTGATTCCGGGAATTGGAAATCTCAAATCCGGTACAACGCCCGAACAAGCCTCCAACTTCACTATCAACTCGCTGCAGAACAATATCCTGGGTCACTTCACACGGATGGCCGTGCAGGAAGTGGCGATGGACTGGGGTGTACCGAACGTGGCGCAGTTCAAACAGGTGACAGGGTTCAATGCCAGCACAGGGCTCCCTATCTTTGGCCCGGATGTATACAACAACAGCATCTTCAAGGTGGATATATCCGGCACTGTATACACTGCGCAACTCCCCACGAGGTTCTACAATATCTATCAGGTCATGAACCAGATCAAGGACTCGCTGAATGCTGTCATGGATGTTTCTGGCACGGTATTCAGTCTCGTGACCGATCCAGCCGTAGGCGTGAATCTGCACTGTACCAAGACATATTTGGTAGTGGCAACGAATCTCTCCATAGAGTTGGGTTTCTTACAGACGACTACGCGGTATGCTGATTTCCACCCAGGAGAAGTCTTGGCGCCTATGTTAATGCCCTGGACCTACGTAGATATCACCTGCCCGCAACTCACGTACTGTCAGGACGTCAAGGATGCAACCACCAACCCTGTGAAACGCGATGTTCTGTATCGGTGGTACCTCTCTGAAGATACTGGGCAGACGGATAGCTATGGGTTCCCGATTCTGATGGGGTACCAGAACTTCCGTGCCAGGCGGCCCATAGCATTCCCCAAGCAGATCAAGTGGGACCCCATCCAGCAAGTCACTGGATCTATTAACTTTGTATCGTACGCAACCCTAAACACAGTTGGACTGACAGGAGCGATCCAGGTTCCTATGGCGAACTTTGAGGGGTCGGCCTACAACGCAGCCAACTCCTTCGGTGGTACGTTTAACTATGACTTCCAGATGACTCTGTTGCTGTCTGAGGTGTAATGAACTACGGAATAATGTATTCCAGCATTCAGTACTTGGGCCCGGCGTAGGGGACAATCCCTTCTTTCTTAGGGTGCGTCTTGCTGTGAATCACGGGGATGTGCGACTTGGAGGGCATACCACGGGCCGTCTCCGTGAGGACTCCGCCGTATACCTTGGCTCCGGCGTCGCCGATCGTATTTTCCACGAGGCCCTCCAGATGCTTCTGGTGGATTGTGTGGGGGCCGCCTGAACGAGTATCGTGGAGCAGGGGAGCCTGGAGGAATACCATTTCTATACATTGGGCTGCGAAAATAAAACCCCCGCGATAAGTATAAACATGGACGCCAGCCTGCACGAGTCAACCCAACAGCTTCTCCGCCCTGGCAAGTGTGTGGATATATACTATCCTGACCCGCAAACCGCGGCCAAACAATGTTTCCGGACCACGATGAACACCAAGTTCCAGGTGGCCCTGACCAACCTAACGAGCGGTGTGTCGCAGTTCACGATTCCCCCCAACAACGGTATCCAGGACGTGATGATCACTCTGCGGTACCCGTCTAACGCGGAGACGTCGGCTACGGGCGTTGCGATCCCCAAGGGCTGGGGCTATGCGGCGATCAAACAGATCTCGTTCCGTGTGGGCGGGAGCAACCAGTTCTTCATGTCTGGTGCGCAGATCCTGCAGGCGGCCCTGGAGAACTGCTCGGATGCGGCGGCCCGTGACTCGCTGTTCGCCTTTGGTGGTAACCTCTGCAAGGCGACGGGCGACTTCACGGCGAGCAACTACGCCTACGTGTGGCTGAAGCTGCCCTGGTGCACCCCTTCGTCTGAGGGTAAGATGCCCCCACTCCCTACGGACCTTAACATTTCAGCGGCGGCTGCATAGGGGTCTGTCAATCCTAATAAAGATTGGCTCACATCCGATATGCGGGAACACCTTAAAGTCTAAGATACCATCCTCCAGACGAAAGTTTGATAGGAGAACAGCGGTAATGTCGCTTCCCAATGGTAATAACTCTTAGAATAGATAGGCAATCCGCAGACTACTTCTAAACCCGATATGCAAGGGCATGAAGTATGTCTCAACGACTACCAGGATGGTGGATGAGGAGATTAGCACTCTCCGATGATTCCAGAAGGTATAGTCTTGTCTCATATGAAAGTATGAGGGGTCACGACTGACCCAGCAGACCATTGTGACGGTGGAACTGAACCCCATCTCGTCCTATGCCTCTAACAACGGCGGCACTCTGCCCACGGCTCTCCAGTCTGGCACCTTCACGGTCCAGCAGGTGCAGTTCATCAACCAGGGCGATGCTCTGGCCCGCAGAGTGGACATGACGGCCCACTCGCTTTCGTACCCCCTGGAGTTTATCCAACAGGAGGTGGCGATTCCCCTGAATACTTCCACTGCAGCCCAGTCGGTGAGTGTGACGGGCTTCCGGTCTGGTGAGGTGAAGGCCCTGAAACTGTGGGTGACCAGCACGGATGATACCGCGGCGACTGCCAATAACCCATTGGCGTGGTACCGGCCTCAGTCGGTGATTGTGACGTATGCCGGTGATCAGTATGCGCGGATGGACAATGACTCGGGTGCGCTGTGGAACCTGGTGAACTCCAAGATGGTGCCTGAGGTGTCTACCAGTGTACTCTCCTATGCGTCTTCGGCATACTCTGCGACTGCGTCCAACTCCAAGTGGCTCTCGGTGCCGTTTGGCCAGGCCTATGATAACGCCGTATCGGCCCACACGATGTACGTGTCCGGCAAGGAGATCCTGAACGGCATCGTCCAGATCCAGTTGACTCTGGGGTCGGACTGCTCTGCCAAGGCGGGCCTGGTGCTCCACGTGTCGCCGGTGTACAACGCGGTGCTCGTTTTTGGCTCAGGCACGGCAGATTACGCCTTCTGATGTGTGATCTACAAAACTTGACAGCCCTAAAATCCCTCCATCCGGCATAGCATAATGCCCCCGAAGATTGGTAGACCGTGTGTTCCTCTTTACGATCGTATTGACCCATACCTTTGTAAAGACGAAAGTAATCCAGATGCGTGCTGGTTGTGGACTGGTGGCGTAGATAAGAATGGATACGCTCGCGTGCGAATGGAACCAGATGCAGATGGTAAGAAACCTCTAACACGCGTTCATCGCATCATGTATGAACGCTACAATGGACCGATACCTCAAGATAAGCCTTTCATACTACACACTTGCGATACCCCACCGTGTTGTAATCCGAAGCATCTCAAGGCAGGCACTGCGCAAGATAACTCTTCCGATATGGTAGCGAAGGGCCGATCCAAGATCTCATCCGGTGCATACAAGAAAGGTCAAACTGCGGGTGCAAATAATGTCAAGTGTAAACTCACCCAAGAAGATGTAGACTTTATCCGGGCGTATCCTAAGAAGTACGGGTCGCAGTTAGTACTTGCAAATAAATATGGAGTAACACGCGATACTATCTTCAAGATCTTATCTAATCAGATCTGGAAGCCCTCCGCCTAAGGGGGTACATCACGAAAATTTTCTTAAGACGTAAAATCACCACAATTTTTTCAAATCCATATCACCATTCCCGACGGCGACCCTGGGGGGGCTAGAATTTGGTCACCGCCCAAGAGACCACTAGGGAAGTGGCCGGGTCCGATACAATTGGGTCCGAGAAGAAAAATGTAATCGCTCCACCGTCTCCGGATACCGAGGCAACGGGCACAGCATACATCAGCCAGCACGACCCAGGATTCGCTATGTCATTGGGATATTGTACAGTCGCCTGGATGCATGCCGCGGCCGTTAGATACGTGCTGATATTGGTAATCGTGAAACTGCTATATCCATCATCACCTACCAATGGCGACGCAAGCCCTGCAGGGAATCCATGTACGAGATTGATGTCGCCTGCGCTGGGTGTAATCGTGATGCTATTATCCGATGATCCCATCGTCACCGTCCCGGCCAATCCAGCTACCGAGGAAACGACTTGCGTAGTGTTGATAGCAAGGTCTATATTCGGTGTGGTTCCGCCAATCGTAATAGATGAATCGGTAGATACTATTGAAACCGCCCCAGAGATAAAATTAACGGACGATACCGGCGCAGCAGCGGCTACATACGCAGACGTACCAGTGTCCCATGAAGGGTAATCGCCACCGTTTGTTCCAGCAGGTACGGGGTTCGTTACACTCAAGTCTATAGTCTGTCCCATTCCGCCAAACGTAATCGTTGAATTGGCCGAGTCAAGGGCAATAGCACCTGTTACCATATTCAGTGCCGTCACTGGCTCACCAACGACTACATACGCAGACGTACCGGCGTCCCACGCAGCGTATTCGCCTGCTCTTGTTCCTGCAGGTACGGGTACCGTCACACGGAAGTCAATCGTATTGCCCGATACGTCGCCCGTAATGGTTCCGTCGGTATTCGTGAACGACACATCGCCCGTGAGACCATCCAATGACGTCACTCCAGAGCCAGGGCCGGTTTCTATGGTGATTGTCCCTGCACCCACATTTGTAGTAACCGTTAGCGAAGACGACGAGAGAGTCACCGTCCCCGTGCAGAGGTTAAGATCCGTTACTCCAGGGCCGGCCGACGTAGTTGCCCACATGAGTTGCCCTGACATTCCACTCAGTGCGAGCACCTGGCCATCGCTACCTGTTGACGGAGGGAAGTTGTAGGACTGGTTACCGGCCAATCCTAACGCGGTCATAGTCACTGCGAGAGGGCCGGCGCTATCCTTGATATTCAACTGGGTGCCAACGTTGACGATACCAGTATCTAGCCCCACACTCTCTATCACACCTACGTTTCTGATACTGTTAAAGCCCATATCCAAATCTACAGGAGATGGATTGTAGGCAGCCAAGTCCATAGGGGCATATGCACAACTGCTCATTTAGTATAGGCGCATATTATTTTGTTGACAGCAAGTAGAAATGCCGTATAAGATTGTTCATGCCGACGGGGGCTACTACGTTGAGACAGTACACAGGCACACAGACTCAGATGGTCAGTTCCATCACATCCACACACTACGTGAGCACCACATGCACGGCCACAATCTCCTCCCGCATCACCGTCACTCCAAGCACCCGCTAACCCATGAGATGGCAATGCGACAGTTGCGCGCACTGTACGTCCATGGAAAGGATTAAAGCATGCTACTTCGGCATCTGATCCGGCTCTAACTTAGACCGATAGACGTCTCCGTTTAGCGTGTCAACCATAATGAAGTGATGGTCTTCCGTAGCCTTACGGAACCAAAAGATTTTTTCTGACATCTTAAGATTCTTGGGTAGATAACTATTCAAGTATGTTTTGATATTCCTTTCTATTTCAGAATCCGTATTATTTTTAAACAACAGAACCACATTGATATTCGTCCGACCCGCGGCATTCATCAGGGTGAGCGCCTGGACGTTGATGATCGCACTCATGTTGGAGTTACGGTAGATCGCCAGGAGTTTGAGGATCTCCGGATGAAATTTGCTCTTGGTAACGATATCGTCCAAGCATACCAGGAAGTCATACTTGTTCTTGGTCTCCTTGTTGATGATCGCCATGTCCTTGATGACCCTCGGAAGAAACTGCGGGCTCTGAGGAATATCCATTTTCTTGTACACATCCCCCTGCGGGCTGTTGGTCATCAATACACCAATATGGTCCTTGAAGTAACACTGAAGGATATGAGCCAACATAGTAGACTTTCCTGATCTCGTAGACCCAATCATTGCAATTGACATACCGCCTCCAGAAGGGGGGTGCAGAACGAAGCGCTTGTCGGGGATCATGCTATCTATATAGTAAATATTTTATTTGCCCATGATAGTATGGAAGTCATTAAACAGATGATGGCCCAACGCGCCGCCATGGGTCTAGATAATCATCCGACATCCGCCAAAGCTACGAAGAAAACCCCTGCTCCGGAACCTCCTCACCCTAAGAGGCAGACTCTCAAGCAGATGCGCGAGGAAATCATTGCCAACAAGAAGCCCTCTGCGAAGAAGGTCAAGAAGTACTTAGAAGAGGCGATAGAGAGACTGTGTGCTGAATCCAGCGATGACGAAGATATTTAAAACCTAACCTATAGTAAGAATGGCGAGTTTACAGCCGCAGACATGGATCCGCCCTGGTGAATCGTACTTCCTGTTAGCAGGGGCTATCAACTACAACTCACCCGCTATATTCACAAATACTCAAACAAATACGACGGAAGGGATTTTAGTAGGAGCGAATATAACTGATTTACAGTTAAAGGTTGTGGGAGGTCAGGTCCTGAATACAATCAGACAAACTACAACCGGGACAGACTTCTTTGTCGGCTCAACTACGACATACCCAAACTTTACGATTCGCCCGGGTACGGTGTCAGCATATGGTAAACTAGAAGTAACCGATTATCCAAACTCCAACCTATATCTGGAGATTATCGCAGGAGATAATACAAATCCGTCGTATATCTACAATCATGGCTCTCAGGTGCCAGGTGGAATAGATTCCTCTATTTTATTCCGACCAACTGGCATTATAGAAACGACTCCTTTTGTTAAAATCGGACCGTTAAACGCCCAATCCAACTTGACTATAGGACCTCCTTCGGATAATGTTGTGCTGGGACCAGACCGCTATGCATTTCAGGCGAATGGAACAATAACTGGAGGAGTATATCAGTTGGGTTCTACTATCCTTCTCAGCCAGGGTGCGGACCCAATCAATACTGGGGTAGGGATTACAGTAGGACCTTCTACGATGGGATTCCGTAAGCCCATAGATGCAAAGAATGGAAATAGTATCAACGCACAAGGAAGTATTATCTCTTCATCTACAGCGGATAATGTAGGCGGTCTCATACAAGCATATAATGGAAACTATGTTTTGAATATGCAGGCTATTGGAGACGGACATTCCCCATATGGAGTTGGTGGTCAGGTGTACTCCTTTAATAATGGAAATGGACAGATGTCACCAACAGTCTTTTATCCTGGACTAAATAGCAATATCACAGGACCGTCAGATGGCATCCTGAATATCACGGCAGGTTCCACTATCAATCTCAACGCCCCACAGGTTCTCATCAACGGTGGATTAATCTCCAATCCTTCTTTTTTCTATCAACTTGGAGGTTCGGAACAGGCTATCAACGGAAATAATACGTTGGGAAGTGGCTCATTCTTGGGATGGAACACCATACTCTATCAGTCGCCAGGATACGCGGGTAGGTTTGTTTCACCGGATACCACCTTTTGGATTTGCCCCGTTGCAGGTGTATATCAAGTTACCGTTAATCTGATATGCAATCAACAGGATGCTAGAGGCAGCACACCAGTAGCGTTGTGTAAGCTTCCAGCAAATGGTTCTCCTGTTTCACTAGTCGGCGCCCAGATTACACCTCCAGGATACCAACCCAATAGCAATACCTCACCACCTATTTATTACGCTTTCGTGCAACTAAGAGCCGGGTCTCTATGCGGAACGTTCATTACCCCACTTGCGGCAAATGATAAACTATATATGTGTGGAGGTCAAAATGCAGATGGAGGATTATTATATGTGCAGCCTTCATCTACTTGGTCTTTACAATATGTTGCCGCTCAGTAGGGACAGACTCAAATGGCATCATTACAGCCGCAAACCAATGTGAACGAGAAGGAGTACTTCTTTGTCACAAGCCCCATACCAGCAACAGGAATACAATTCGCCCCAGGACCAGGTGGTGGCGCAACGACTATCGTTACAAACCATAACGGTCTACTAGAGACTAGCAGCGGTGATATTCTCAATGCATCCCGGTGGGCGCAATACCCAGCCTCTACGCAGTACATTGATATGGCTCCCGGAGGTACACAGCGAATCACCGCTACCAACTCGCAACTCTATTTCAATGGGGAAGCCCTTGCTGCAGGAGGCAACGTCGCTGACTGGTCCTACTACCCTGCAGACTCCGGCCACATTGACTTCGCTGGTCCAACGCAACGCCTGACGGCAACGAATGCCAGTCTTATATATAATGGAGTGGCTCTTACGGGAGGACAGGGTGAAGGATGGTCGCTCTATCCCGCTCAGCAGAACGTGGATATCTCTGGCTACAATCTCAACAACGTCAAGACGATCAACGTCTCCACGATTAGCGCCCCATTCAATCTAACCGAGACATGTGTGAACAATATGACCGTAACCGTTCCTGGCAACTACAGTGCATCTGCCATCAGGTACGCAGTTGTAGCCGGAACGGCCGCTCATCCTGAATCCCCTGGTATCATAGATCTCTCAACGGCGAATGGTCTTGGAAGTTTCGGGCAAATTAATCTTACAGCGAATCCTGGTATCCTAGGGTTCAATGGAGCCGTGTACATTACGGCCAATGGCGGAACAGATCCTACTGGCTACACGGCCTACGGCGGCAACATCACCATCCAGGCCAATACGCCAATCAATACGGGTGGAGTCACCTTTTCCTCGGCCGTGAAGATCTCAGGTGCATCCGTACTATCGTATGCTGGTCTGGTGCCGCCTGTGGGATCCAACACAGGTATCAACTACGTCTTTGGAAATCTAGGAGTGAGTATTACAGCGGACGTGGCCGGTCCCTTGTTAACTCCTACGCCTCTCTCGGTCTACATCTTTGGCCGCACAGGGACCAGCATACCGAGTGTGATTTCCTCTACAGATGGCTCGCACTCTGGAGGTCTCTACTGTGCCGACGTGTCTCCCTACTCGGATGGAATCACTACCTCGGATCTTACAATCAAAGGGAGAGGGACGGAACTCTTGGTGCTGCCGCCGCTGATAGGCAATGTCGTCCTGGAGAATGTCAAGAAGATAGACGGCAATATCTACGTGCGGGATGGTACCACTCTTTTCGTGAAGACGGTTCCGGCCTTGGAGATAGAAGGTCTTGTCACCGTCAACTATCAGCCGTATGTTCCTACACAGCAATGGAGTACATTTGATGCATCTAGTAATGTGAATATGAATGGGAACTCTATTACACACTGTTTTGATGTTCAGACGGATACGATTAATGGGCTTCCTGCAAATCCAACATATCCTCTGTATCTTGGGAGTGCTTCAACCATTACCAAGGATTATGCAGGTAGAACAGTCCTCGTATATGCAGATTTTCCAGAGTATCGTTTTACAATCAGTTATCTATTGAATAGTATGTATTTCACGATGGTAGCATATATGAATGGGTTGGGGAATACTCGTCCTGTGTATGTCAATAATGAATATATAAGAGATATAACAGGAGGACATAACTATCAGTTCTTCATAGACCCCAATACGCTCACAGCGAGAATCAACGGCGTATAAAAATCTATACACAGAGTATAAATGTCCGCGGCTGATCTCAAGAAGTCCCTCAAGGAACTACGCCCGAAGTTTACGTCTGTGGAGGAGGAGGTGGCCTACCACACAGCTGCAAAGAAGGCCCTGGCCAACAAGGAGAAGATGGCCAAGTTGCGCGAGATGAAGAAGGCTAACAAATCTGACACAGCCCCTCCTCCCACGGCTTCCTCGCTGATAACGGAGGGACCGGCGAGTCCTCTGCCCCCGAAGAGGAAGGCGGCGAAGAAGACCGAGGCGGCGACTCCGGCTCCGGTATCGGCAAAACGGGAGGCACTCCTGGCGCAACTCGCTGCCCTCGGGTCCGCTTAGTCCTATACATGATATCTCCGGGGAGGCAGCGATTGATAGCACCAGGTGTATTCAGGATCCAGAACTTCTCACGTGTATCCCTGCTATTCTGGTCACACGTCTCAAGGATTTCTAACTTGACTTCCCCAAGACGAAACAACGCCTTAGATGCACATCGGTTCCCGGGACGAGCATGTTCTAACAGTCTCTCTTCCGGATCGCGCTTGGTAGACCCTACGTAGCATTCCTGACGTCCTTCTACTGTTAGTTTGTAAATGCTGATCATTTCTGACTAAGCCGGATATTTTATATTGGGGCTTAGTAGCAATGCCCCACATGATAGGAGGCCCGTCTAAGGAAGAA
>JGI24890J29729_1001007_pt1 | contig 14077 bp, 8 predicted proteins | sample FreactcultureFD7_FD_29729 | JGI IMG/M metagenome (IMG submission 29729)
CGATACGCTTCAGAGCTTGCTTGGAAAAAGAAATGAAATAGGCGGCTTGGGAATTGCCATCCGGCGCACGAAGGGTTCGGACAGTGCAGCGGCTTTTATCCTGTCAGGTAAAGGAAAACGGGTGATGGATAGCATCCGGGTACTGACAAAAAAAATGGAGGATAGTGAGATGCAAAATCTTTTGGTAAGAATCCAAAAAAGTAAAAATGATACGCTTCAATCTAAACGTTATCTCATTATCATTTCATTCCTGGTATCGATCCTGCTTTTTGTCTTTTACTTTTTTCTTAGAAAAAATGCGTCGCAACTCGAGAAGACAAACCATGCACAGCAAATCACCCTTCATAATCTGAACGTCGTAAATGAAGAACTGAAAATATCCGGCGAATCGCTGAGTGTTACCATACAAAAACTTACCGACATCCGGCAACGACTGGAAGAAAGTGAGGATCGTTACAGGTTGATCTCGGCTCATTCGAAAGACCTCATCTCCTTGTACGGTATAGACCAAAGTCCTAAACGCCTGTACGTTTCGCCATCCAGTAAAGAAATTATGGGTTATGAGCCAGAAGAAATGATCGGACGTTCTTCCTTTGATTTCATCCTTCAGGAAGATGCCGATAAAATGCGCGAATTCATCCATCCGAAAACACTTAGCGGAAATTCTGCCACTGTGCAATACAGGGCGGTGCGCAAAGATGGAAAAATAATCTGGCTGGAAACGATCAGTAACCCGTATTTTGACGAGCATGGAAAGATGATCGGTTTTCAAACCTCTGCGCGCGACATCACACAGCGTAAGCATTTTGAAAAAGAACTGGTGAGGGAAAAAGAAAAAGCGGAAAAAGCGACAGCGAAACTGCGCGGGCTATTGGTGGAGAAGAATGATCTTATCGGTTTATTTTCTCACGATATGCGTGCTCCGATCAATCAGGTTAAAGGTCTTGCCAGGATCATGTCTTCATTTCTACACGATAAAGAAACATTGAATGATTGCATTTCGAGAATAAATCAGGCCGTAAACAGGCAGCTTGCGTTATACCAGGATGTACTCTATATGATGAAGTCGGATCAGGCAAGTCTTGACGGCAAATCGCTTGCCACCGTGTCCCTTGCGTCCATTATGACTAAAATCAGCCAAACACTTGATCTGGAATTAAAGCATAAGAAGATCAATTTTCAAAACGATATACCGGAAACTGTGATGCTGACAGTCGACCAGGAGTTATTTGCCCAGGCGATGCAAAACTTGCTGTCGAATGCTATCAAGTTTTCATACCCTTGTGGCACTATCCTGGCAACGGCAGACGCGTCGCCTGGTTCGATCCTGATCTCACTTCGTGATACTGGAATAGGCTTCGATCCGGAGAAATCAGAAAGGTTATTCGACCGCTTTACAAAAGAGGGAAGAATGGGAACTGACAATGAGGATTCCACCGGTCTTGGATTGTATCTGGTGCGGAAAATAATTGAGAACCACAAGGGAACCATAACTGCCTATAGTGATGGAAAAAATAAAGGCGCTGTGTTTACCATTACATTACCGGTGGCGTGATTATTATGCGAATGTTCTACCATTTGATGGCGCTCCATCTGTACGCTTTCAAAATACTGCAATACGCAAACGAAAAAGGTATCCTTCCAAGATACCTTTCTCTACTATACTTCAATACTATCAATTACAATTTGAATACGTCATTGTCACTACATTTTTACCACCATTGTCGAAGGTCTGTGTAATTTTGGTAGGGTAACCGTTAGAATTATACTCATAGGAAGTATCACCCGGTCCCCAATCCGCTTCATCAATATCAAGTGCATTATTTTTGGAAATATTTAATCCGCTGATTATCTCAGATATGAAAAATGCCTGATTCCCAGTCGCTTTTGCAAGCAATAGAAATGGGTTATTCTTCGTATCATATACTGAATAAGACGTGTTTTCAAAAATCTCCTGGGTGTCATTATCCTTTGACACCACGGTCTTGACGTTATCACCGGTATACGTATATGTCGTTGTGAAATCATCATCATCCGATCTTGTTACAACAACTGACACGAGTTTGCCTGCATCGTTGTACGTGAAATCTTTGCTATAGGTGCTTGTGAAATCGGTGAATTTGCCGTCAATATGATTAATTAGTTTTTTATCGTTGTATGACCACACTTCCTCTGATGCTTCCTCTTCATCTACAACTTTTGTAATAAGACCGTTTGTATAGGTATAAATTATATAGCCGGAAGCATCTCCATACTTTAGTAGATTCTTTTTGTCATCATAAATAAAATTGATGTTAGAAGTAATGTTCTGGTCAGGATCGCTAAACCCTGATGAAACGTTCGTATAACTCGTTAACTGACAAGACGAGCGGACAGTAAAATCATTTGAGGCGGTGGCGGTATTACCGGCAACGGTAACACTGATCTTTCCACTGGTTGCTTCTGCAGGGACCGTCGTTGTTAGCTGCGTAGTGGTCGCTGCTGTTACTGTAGCCGGTACGCCATTGAATTTTACAATATTATCGGCAGACGCAGGACTGAAACCCGTACCCGTTATTACAACGGTAGTTCCTGCGATTCCTTCGGCAGGTGAAAATGAGGTGACAGAAGGAAGTACCGTAAAAGCAGATGTCGAACTGATCAGAGAACCAGACACAGAAATTGAAATCGTCCCCGTAGTTGCGCCCGCCGGTACCGTGGTTACAAGTTGTGTCGGCGTAGCCGTGGTTACCGTAGCACCAACGCCATTAAATGTTACAACGTTATTGGCTGGTGTAGCATTGAAGTTAGTACCTGTTATTGTAACTGTCGTCCCCTCTGTTCCTGAGGATGGTGAGAACGAAGAAACTGTGGGAACCGGTTTTTCATCGTGATGACAGGAAACCAGCATAAAAAATGCTGAAAGCAGCAAAAATAGTTTTGTAGAGTTCATCTTAAAGGGGGTTTGAAGTGCCGAAGATATTAAATATTTAAAACTATCCCTGGTAAAACCTTTAAGACTGGATGTTTTAGTATCTCAAAAATGGCGCTAATTGAACGTTATAAGCCACGGAATCACATCCTTGATCATCGGAGTAAGACTACTGCCGTGGGTACCGCCTGCGACAGGCGTTAAAGTTACCGTTGTGCTGCCGGCATCCTTGAAATTCTGAAGTGTTATTTCGGAATTGTGATACGGTATGATCTCATCATTCGTGCCGTGGTATAGACGTAGCGGAACATTGGTTTTCCATCCGCTTACATCGTTGTTTGCAATTGCGTGCTTCAGATCGGATTCTCCATCGACTTGTTTCAAGCGTTCATAAAAGCCGGCGTCGAACAACACCGACATATCGGTCGTCAGTTTTTGGTTAATGTAATCACCGTCATGCGTGCCATCCATATACGTAGCCAGCGCCGTTGCATAGGGTGAAGCAAAGAAATAGGTAAGTGGTTTATTCCAGTCGTATGTGTTGTTGTACGCCATGAGTACGAATGCGATATAACTGGGATATGAATAATAGGTTTCGGTGGCGATACCGGAAAACATGTCTTTAAGATCATAACCGCCTGCACCGGCAGCCACTGCGGTGATGGTCAGACCCGTTGCCGTATTGTTTTCTATTTCTTTCATCGCCGCCAACGTTACATAACCGCCTTCGGAATATCCCGCCAGAAATAATTTATCCGTAAAAGCTACATGTTGTTTGGGCAAAAACTCTTTAGCAGCACGGATCATGTCGATCACCGCATACGCGGAATAATCTTTGTCATAATAAGGATGAAATACAGAGGAAGATTCCCCGTAACCAATAAAATCAGGAAGAAGCGTAATGTATCCGGCGGATGCAAACAATTCCATTCCGTCAGAGCCTCCGGTGGAGGGTGCCTCCGATTTCACGAACGTCGTTCCATGTTGTATGCTGATGATCGGAGCCGCCGCGGCGATTCCATCGGGTATCAGAATTAATCCGGAGACTTTTATCTTACTCCCTTTAAAATTTGTCTGATAAACAAGACGATACGATTTAACATCGTACTTTATCAGTGCCGCGATATCTGTTTGACCAGACAGTAAAGCAAAATTTTTCAGCCCTGACACTGAAAGCGTAGGGTTTTCAGTTGCCGAAATAAAATAATCTGAACTCGGTGGTGTTATAGTCCCGGCATCATCGTGACAGCCGAATGAGAGTCCCAGACTTATCAGAAAAAATATATTGATCGGTTTAAACATACTTCCAGTTATTCGTGTAATGCCTGCAACACAACCTTGAATCCGAAAAGTTCCTCGCAATAATTCACCACGCAAATCCGGGCTTTACAATATCGATATGACCGCTTTTAATCTCTATTTTCCGTTTGTGCAATAGGTGGATATCAAAAATGATTGAGAATGGAACTGCTCTATTCATTTGTTAAAGAAAATTCAAGTGACAATTATTGCTTATAAAGATAGTAAAATGAAAACCGTTGTTCATATGGATTTTTCAATGGATCGTATGGCCTCCGTTCATCATAAAATTCTACTTTTAACTTCAACAATTCCCTATCTTGAATTTGAATAAAAATTATCAATTATTCCCTTCCTATGGATCGTCGCAATGCTTTAAAAAACCTGTTGATCACCTCCGGAAGCCTGATCGCGTTGCCTGCCTGGGCTAACAAATGGAGTATTGGGGATTTGACCACTCACCGCTCCTCCTTTTCAGTCTCCCAACAGGAAACGCTGACGGCTGTAGCGGACACCATTATTCCGGCGGGTAATTCCATCGGTGCATTATCTGTTGGCGTCGACACCTTTCTGCAGAAGCTGATCGATACGTGTTACGGTAAAGACGTGCAAGACAATGTACGGATTCAACTGGAAGGATTGGAGGGATCGGCACAGACTAAATTTAAAAAATCTTTTTCGCAGTGCGATCAATCGCAGCGCCAGGAACTTTTGGAAAAACTTTCCGCATCGGAAGTAAAAGCTGAAAAAGATTTTTTCACGCTTATAAAATCAGAAACTATTCGCGGATTCAGTACGTCGAAAGAAGTGATGGTAAACCATCTTCATTATAAAGTTGTGCCGGGACATTATTATGGGTGTGTTGAAGTTTGAAGTTTGAAGTTTTTAAAAAACTTTTTAAAATATTAAGTATGGCTAATCTGTTGATCGACTCTATTAAGAAAAGATCGTATGATGCGATCGTTATTGGATCGGGTGCCAGTGGTGGGTGGGCTGCGAAGGAACTTTGTGACAAGGGATTAAAGACGCTCGTACTGGAAAGAGGACGTGATGTGAAACACGTACGCGATTACCCCACTGCCTCTAAAGGACCGTGGCAACTTGAAAACAGAGGCACTGTTCCACTGGAGCAGCGCAAAGATTTTCAACAAGCAAGATTCGTGCGGGAAGAGACATTGCATTGGATGGTAAAAGATGATGAACAACCATTCATTCAGGAAAAACCATTCCGGTGGTTTCGCGGGTATCATGTCGGCGGAAAATCATTGCTATGGGCAAGACAAACGCAGCGCTGGAGTGATTTTGATTTTGAAGGCCCTTCACGGGATGGCTTCGCGGTCGACTGGCCCATTCGTTACAAAGATCTTGAACCCTGGTACAGTTATGTTGAAAAGTTTGCAGGCATCGCCGGAAGTAAAGATGGCCTTCCCGAACTACCGGACAGTGAGGTCATGCCGGCTTTTGAGATGAGTTGCATCGAACAGTATTTTAAAGAAAGCATTCAGAAAAATTATCCCGACAGGCATCTGATCCATGCCAGGTGTGCGCACATTACAGATCCACAACCGATACACCGCGAGCAGGGAAGAGGGAAATGTCAGAACCAGACGATGTGTAACCGTGGTTGTGTATACGGTGGATATTTCAGCAGCAATGCTTCTACGTTGCCCTGGGCGATGAAGACGGGCAATCTTACGCTAAGACCCTTCTCTGTCGTTCACTCTATTATATATGACGAAAAGAAAGGTAAGGCCACCGGCGTACGCATCATCGATGCCGATACCAAAGAGATGATGGAATTTCACGCCAACATAATTTTTGTAAATGCCTCAGCGCTCAATACCAATGCAATCTTATTAAACTCTACATCACCTCGTTTTCCGGCCGGACTTGGCAACGATAGCGGACTTATGGGCAAATATGTTTCCTGGCATAATTATCGCGGAAAAGCAAATGCACAGTACGAAGGCTTCAACGATAAAACAACCGACGGCCGCAATCCGAGCAACAGCTACATTCCGCGCTTCCGAAATGTGCGAAAACAAGAAATGAATTTCCTCCGCGGCTATGCGATCGGTATCGGAGGCAACAGAGGATCTTCATCCGATACCAACATGATCGGTGACCAGCTACGTGAAAATTTACTCAACCCTAAACTCGACAGTTGGAATGTGAGCAGTTGGATGATGGGCGAATGCGTGCCCCTTGAAAAAAATCACGTGCGCCTGCATCCGGAATTAAAAGATAAATACGGCATCCCTCAATTGATCATCTCCTGTGAGTGGAGTGAGAACGACGACAAGATGGTGCAGGATTACGTTGAGCAGTCGAAAGAGATGTTCGAAAAAGCCGGCTTCATCAACATCACGGCAAACGACACAAAAACTCCTCCGGGCTCAGACATTCATGAAATGGGCGGCGTTCGTATGGGGCGTGATCCGAAAACCTCATTGCTCAATGAATGGAATCAACTTCATCACTGCAAAAATGTTTTCGTAACGGATGGCGCCTGCATGACATCGACCGGCACGCAAAATCCAACGCTAACCTATATGGCATTCACCGCCCGCGCAGTAAATCACGCAGTGGAGGAAATGAAGAAGAAAAATCTTTAAGAAAGTGTTGAAGTGTTGGAGTTCGAAGTGTTGAAGTCTTTTGCAAAAAGTCCATAGTCCATAGTTAGTTGAAAAGGGCTGTGTATTGCTAGTAACCAATTTATATTTTTAATTATACAAACAAGAATCATGAGAAAATACATTGTACTCGTTATTATCGCTGGTGTGTTGCTGGTGGATTTGAAAATCGCTCTGGCGCAGAAAGAAAAAAAACCTTTATATACGGCGGCGTTGGGCATTGCGCCGTTTACGTTCCGGAAAAGTTTTCCGAATGGCGTTGCCGCTACACTGGATACGATCAAATCGATGGGCTTTACCGAAATTGAGGGGGGCGGTGGCAAGGATATGAGTCCAGAAGAATATAAAAAGTTGTGCGATGAACGCGGACTTAAAATTCCATCCGTCGGCATCGGCTACGAGCAGTTGGTAAAAGATCCGCAAGGTATTGCCGATAAAGCAAAAATATTTGGTGCCAAATACATCATGTGTGCCTGGATACCACATCCAAAAGATTCCTTCAAATTTGAAAATGCCAAACAGGGTGTAGCCGACTTCAACGCGGTGGGAAAAATCCTGAAAGACAATGGCCTCACGCTATGCTACCATGCCCACGGTTACGAATTCGTGCCCTATCAAAAAGGAACATTACTGGATTATATTTTTGAAAACACAAATCCTGAATATGTTTCCTTTGAAATGGATGTGATGTGGATTCAATTCGGTGGTGGCGATCCTGCAGGCCTTCTTAAAAAATACGGCAACCGCTGGAAACTCATGCACCTCAAAGACATGCGCAAAGGAATCCAGAAAAATCTCACAGGACTTACTTCTCCTGAAAATGACGTTCCACTGGGAACAGGAGAACTCGATATTCCCGGAATATTGAAGCAAGCCAAAAAAGTCGGCATTGCCCATTACTTCATCGAAGACGAAAGCAGTCACGTCATCACGCAAGTGCCGCAGAGTATTGCGTATTTAAAAAGCCTGAAGGAATAGTGTTGAGGTGTTGAAGTTCGAAGTGTTTAAGTATTGAAATTTCGTAGAGTTTAACAATGATCAGTCTTTAATGATGAGTTCGCAACACAATCCTCTTTTTGAATCAGCGCGTCACCACAATTACTTATGATCAAAGAAAACACTTCAACACTTCGAACTTCAACACTCCAACACCTCTATTCGTCCTTCAACACCGTTATCGGATTAAGCAACGACGCCTTGACGGCATGAAAACTTGTGATCAGGATCGCCATGAGTAATGTTCCGAGTCCCGCACAAGCAAAGATCCAGGGGGATGGTGTGATGCGGTAAGCAAAATCCTGGAGCCAGTGATCCATCATCCAGTACGATACGGGTGCGCCGATGATGAATGCAAGAACAATCAGCCGGGTATAGCCCTTGGAGATCAATGCGAATATATCGAAAACCGAAGCACCGGATACTTTACGGATGCCGATCTCCTTTGTGCGTTGTTCCAGCGTATAGATGATCATGCCCAGCAATCCTAAGCAGGCAATGAGAATAGCCAGGCCCGCCAACACAGTCAACACACTTCCAAAGCGCTCCTGGGTTTTAAATGATTTTGCAAATACCTCATCTACAAATTCATAATCGAATGGGGCATCACCGGCGTGTTCCTTCCACAACGTTTTGGTGGCCAGCAATGTTTTTTTCCAAGCCTCCGGATCCTGAACAGCGATCTTTACGGCGATGTAATGCTTTTGGTCGGCATTTACCATGGCGCTTTCTTTGACATTGAAAATGGCCATGGGCTCGATCGCGGATTGAAGCGGCCAGTAGTTAAAATCTTTCACAACGCCAACCACTTCAAATTCCTTGTTATCACCCGGTCTTCTGATCTTCTTACCAATAGCCGACTCAAGAGGATACCAGCCAATTCTTTTCACGGCAGTTTCATTCAGGATCACGCGTCCGCCATCACCTGGATTGTTAACTGAAAAGTTCCTGCCGTAGTTTACTTTAATGTCGAGTGTCGGGATAAACCGGTCGTCTGCCGTGGTGTAGTTAAGCGCCAGCGTTGCATCATTCATTCCGTCTGCCGTAAATTTATCACCGCCAAAAACTTTGGGTGGTAAGGATGTACACCAGGTTGCATTCACAGCGCCAGGAATATTCAGCGCGGCATTCGCCATGCTCTCACCGTCTTTTATACCTTCGATATGTTTGATCACCAACAAATTTTCCTTGTCAAAACCGAGATCTTTTCCTGTACTATAATTCAACTGTTCAAAGACAATCGCCGTTGAGATGACCAGGATTATTGATACGGCGAATTGAAAAACAACCAGGCCATTCCGGAAAGCTTTCCCTTCGCGGCCTGTTTTAACTTTGCCTTTCATGGCCTCTACCGGATGGAATGCACTAAGAAAGATGGCCGGATAGCTGCCGGATAGTACACTCATGAATACAACCATGAATAATAATGCTGCGATAATACCGGGGTCATCGAAAACATCTATTGTCAGCCTTTTCTCCGTTACAAAGTTGAACGCGGGTAATAATAGTTGTGTGAGGCCCAGCGCTACCACTACCGCCAGCAGGCAAAATATGAATGCTTCGAGAAAGTAATTTATACTTAATTCAACTTTGCTGAGACCCATGATCTTCCGGATGCTGGCTTCTTTTAGCCGGCGCGTGAATTGCGCCGTCGACAAATTCATAAAGTTGACACACGACAACAGGACAATAAAGACCGCCGCACCGATGAGTGAGTATACTACTTTAAGATTTCCCGAATCATTGATACGGTTATAGACCATCTCTTTGGGCAAATGAATTTCTGTTAATGGCTGCAGGAACAATTCCCATTTCTTTCCGGATTTGATATATTCGTCGTACGACGTATTCATCACACGTTGCAACGTCTCCTCGGCAAACTTGCGCGGTATCTGTTGAAGCTTGGCCCGTGTATTTTCAACTTTCGCATTTTCATCGAGCAGCACGTACGTTTCCAGTTGTGTCCAGATCCAGCTCCAGTAAAGTTTTTTCACGAGCGGAAAGCTGTTCATTGACAAGAGCATATCAAAATCGATATAAGAATTATCCGGAGGGTCTTTTACAACACCGGTAACTTCGTAGGTCTGCTGATTGTCGCCTTCTCCAAGCCGCACCATTTTCCCGATCGGATCTTCTGTGTTAAAATATTTTTTGGCGGTCGATTCCGTCATCACCATGGTCTGCACCTGTGTGAGGGCTGTTGCTGCATCTCCCTTTATAAACGGAAAGGTAAACATCTTGAAGAAATTGGAGTCTGCGGCAAATATTTGTTCTTCTTCAAACGAGACAACTTTATTCGATTGGTTTGTATAGGAGACAATAAAATTACCGGGCGTATGAATACTGGTGATCATCTCCACTTCGGGTAACTCTTCTTTCAGTGCTGTAGCCACACCGGGACCGGTAGATCCAAATTGGTGATTATCGTTCTCGCCCCAGATGAACGTCTGGTTAACGCGGTAGATGCGATCGGCATGTTTATGAAACCGGTCGTAGCTGAACTCGTTTTTTACATATAAATAAATAAGAAGTGTACAGGCCATGCTAACGGTAAGTCCCAGCAAGTTGATGAAGGAAAAAAGCTTCTGACGTTTCAGATTTCGGACGAAGAGAAGAATGTAGTTACGCAGCATACAGGCAGGCTTTGATACAGGTTGGCAAAGCCTGTGCCAGTGGCTTCGATAGTGCCGATTTCAAGATAATTAAAGAAATCAGAAGATTAGTTGTTCACATGTGACAAAAAGTGTCCGGTATCGGATGGCCGGGATGAGTTACAAGTTTCAAGCTACATGCTTCAAGTCGTTTGGCGAGGGTGGAGAAAGTGGCAAGTAGGGTTGGATCTGCGGAAGATATGAATTTGTATGAGAATTCAAAATGTACATCACGGGTTTGATTAGAATTCAATGTCCAATTAACAATAACATGTTCTCCTGAAATTTCTTCCAGGAGAAACACATCATCTTCAAACAAACTTAAACAACTATATACTTAAAAAAGGAACTCCTTCAACGGCATATTCTTCATGCCTTCTTCATCGATCTCTCTACGCCAATGCCGGTTTCTATCGACTATTGATCTGGACTTTTTAGTTCATACATTATTCTCTCTCGTACCTCGTACCTTGTCCTTCGTTCTTTCTTCTTCCTCCGTACCTCGTTCCCTGTTCTTCGTATCTTCTTTCTTCTTCGTACTTCGTACCTCGTCCTCCGTACCTTCCACCGGATGCGCTCTCCACCACAACGCTAACGACGATCCGCTGATGTTCATAACGGGAGCAAAGACTGCAGGTGCCAGACCAATGGTCGCGAGTTTGCCCATGCCTAAGGCGAGGCCAGAGGCAAGGCCTGCATTTTGCAAACCAACTTCGAGCGCGATCGTGCGACAATCATTTTCTTTCATACGCATGAAGCGACTAGACCAGTAGCCGAGAAAATATCCCAAAAAGTTATGAAGGATCATGGCCAGGATCAGTAATGGACCAACAACAAGGAGTTCATTGCGTCCGGCTGACGTAATCACAACAATGATCAGTAAAATTCCCAGCATGGAAACAACTGGCATGATGTCATCCAGTATTTTGAATTTGCCATGGAGAAAATAATTGAAAATTAATCCTGCGCCGATGGGGAGAATAATGATCTTGGTAATATCCCACACCATGTTCCAGAAATCGATCTTGACATACTGGCCGGCTAACAATTCCATTAGCATGGGTGTAATCAGCGGAGCAATAAGGGTTGATATGGCCGTGAGCGTTACCGCTAAAGCCAGGTTAGCACGCGCTAAAAATGACATTACATTAGACGCCAATCCATTCGGACAACTTCCGATCAGGATAATGCCGGCGGCCACCTCGGGCGGGAAGGAGAAAAGTTTGGTCATGGCAAATCCTACCAGCGGCATAATGGTATAATGGCATAGTACACCGACTACGACACCTTTTGGCATTTGCATGACACGAGCAAAATCTCTTATGCTTAATCCGGTACCCATGCCAAACATAATGAGTTGCATGAGTGGCAGGATCAATTTCGAAAGTTTGAAATCACCGATGTAAATAAAATATTGTGGATAGTACATCGCGAGGCTTACCGCTGCAAAGATCATGACCGTAAAAGAATATCCTTTCAGCAGCGGATAGAAACGAAATGCGATGGCGACGGAAGTAAAAAAAGCCATCAATATCCATCCTGCGTAGTGATGAGCATTCGCCGATGTTGCTTCGAAGTAGGCGATCAGGAGAAATCCTGCCAGAAAAAATAAAATCTTAGATGTTGAGAATTTGGCCATGCAGGAATATACCTTCTTACTTGCTGATATTTATTTTGAACTCGAAGAAAATTAACTCCATAACCTGTCCCATGAGCGATCCTTATCCCATTCCGGCGTGGGTGTAAAGTAACCCGGCACTTCCGTATCAAGATGTTTCTTCACTACTTCTTCGTTCAGCTCGACGCCAAGACCCGGGGCGTCGGGCACATTGGCAAATCCCTTTTCGACCATCGGTTTTTTTGTTTTCACCAGGTCAGTCCAGTAGTCTACATCTACAGAATGATGTTCGAGCGCCACAAAGTTTTGTGTCGCGGCGGCGCAGTGCACATTGGCCATAAATGAAATCGGTGAACCGGCAAAGTGCATTGCCATTGCCACGCCACGTTCTTCGGCATAGTCGCCAATCTTCTTTGTTTCCAGCAATCCACCTGAGGTGGCGAGATCAGGATGAATCAAGTCGACTGCATGATTGTCGATCAGTTTGATAAATTCCTCTTTGAGATAAATATCTTCGCCTGTGAGTGTTGGCGTTTCAATAGCTACTGTGATCTGTTTCCATTGTTCGGTGAATTTCCAGGGAATGAGATCTTCGAGCCAGGCAAGTCTGTATTTCTCTACTGCTCTTCCAAGACGAATCGCGTTGTTTTGATCAAAGTGTCCATAGTGATCGGAAGCCAACGGAATTTCATAACCGATCTTCTCGCGCACCATCGCGATGCGTTGCGTCATGATGTCAAGTCCTTTATCGGTTATCTGAATTTGCGTGAACGGATGTTCTGTTCCTCCGTAGGTCTGTCCTTCATTAGACCATTGGCGGCCGATGTCCCAGAAATTACTGTTGGCTACAGTTCCCGGAATGCCCTTCAACAACTCAATACCAAAATCCATTTTCATGAACGTGAATCCTTCTTCATTAATTCGTTTGTTCACTTTTGAAGCAAAGTCTGCTTCGCTCTCGCCTTCGGGAGTGTCGGCATACAAGCGAACTTTATCACGGTATTTTCCGCCGAGTAACTGATAGGCAGGAACGTTATATGCTTTTCCGGCAAGGTCCCACAAAGCCATTTCCACGCCGCACACACCACCACCTTGCCTGCCATGAAATCCAAATTGTTTAATCCGCTTGAAGATCATCTCTACACTACAGGGATTCATCCCCAGAATGCGGCTCTTCAAAAACATAGCGTATCGCCATGACGCGCCATCACGCACTTCACCCAATCCATAAATTCCCTGATTGGTATCGATGCGTAGGATCGGACAGCGTGTATGGCCATTCATAACCACGGCAAAACGCATATCCGTAATTTTGAGATCCGATGGAGACGAATTCTTATTCACCTTGGAAGTAGCCTGGGCAACGGTATCTTCCATGGAGCCGAACATAAAGCCTCCAAGCATGATGCCACCCAATCCTGCTTTTTTTAAAAAACTACGACGATCATTATTTTTATCTTGAACGGTTGTCGCTATCTCAGGCTGCGGCTGCGCTAACCCAAGTTTATCTAAAAATCTTTGAGAAGGTGTCATGTATCGGTTAATCGTTAATTGTTAAACGTTAATAGTGCTTTTGGCAGAAGCCGTTTTGATAGTTTGTCGATAAATAGTTAAAAACGTTTAACATTTAACGATTAACTAATCCTACCACGTCCGCTTCTTCATAAACTCATCGAGCTCCGGACGTGTCATCGGTAATTTGTCAGCATTCTGATCGAGCCATTTCAGAAAATCATTTTTAATATCGTCGGTCCACTGCTGATCGATCTGGCCGGGTGTATACTTTCCCTCGCGCAGACGCTGATGGCCGAACGTATCACGCAAGGCAATGAACTCTGCATTCAACACAACGTCTTCCACCAGGTGTGCCGGAATAAAAACAACACCACCTTTTTTGGCCAGTACAGCATCTCCCGGAAGTACGGTCGCTCTTCCGATCCGGATAGGAACATTGATTCCTCCAAGCATT
>JGI24890J29729_1001008_pt1 | contig 14072 bp, 21 predicted proteins | sample FreactcultureFD7_FD_29729 | JGI IMG/M metagenome (IMG submission 29729)
GAAGGAATGGGAATGTGGGAATGTGGGAATGAAACTTACTGTGTAAGGAAGTCGAGGGAGAAGTGATTGTCGGTGTAGTCGTTAATGATGAGATTAGTTGAAATGATGATGATGAATGAGGTGGTGGTTCAGCCGTTCGTCGCTCATTCATATGGGATAGTCTAATGAATCGTATGTATTCAGGGATAGTCTTCTGTGTCGAATGTCCGAGAGGTGTCTAGACGGAGAGGCTGAGGAAAGCGAACCGTCTCCTCTTCTGCTCTCTCACTCCCAACCCCAACCAAATGATCGCGTCTTCGACTCTTCTAGATCAACTCGAGAACCCTTATTCGACTCCACCCGACTTCTCTCAACTAGCTCAGGACGTTACCTCTTTCGCACCTTTGTAAAAACTATCCTCAACTACTCTCTTCGTCTCCCTCATGACGCCATCTGACGTTTGACCCACGAACTACTATAGCTTGATTAAGACTGGCAATGGTTACACGATCGATTGGAAAGATCAAGAATCAGTTAGGTAAACACTTCGACCTGTTCTCCCTTTTTCGCAACCCGAGAGAGAATCTCAACTGATCATTACTCCCTTACTACTACTATTAAACAGAGCATTGACTCGAGCTCTATTAGAAAGAGATTTCAACCTCAAACTATCCTTACCAAAAGATAGACTTTGCCCTACCGTACGACCTCTCTCTCTCTCTTTCACATCCTCCAAACCAATATATCCCTTTACTAAAACCCCCCTCGCTCCTTCTCTCTTAGGTCCCAAGTCGGTAAATCCCCTCCTCCTCCAACCCTCCCCTCCTCAGCTGACGTTATTCCTTCATATATAGATTGGAATATTGTTTATGGGTACTCAAACTTTCACTCTTGACCTCTCCTGAATCTCCCTCGGAGAACCCTCATACAGGAATGACTTCTAATCAATTAATAGGACTAGACATGTAAGTCAAAAACCTCCCTCCTCCCTCCTTCTTCCTTTCTTTCGAACTTGACTGAAAAGTTGAAATTAGTGGTACGGGTGCATCTGCGATTTATCCATTATTAATCTCTCGATTACTCGAGAACCTCAAACTTGAACCCAATTCATCAATCCTCGCTTACGATTTGGATCAAAATGGGACAGGGACCATGAAATTTAAGATTTTGGCTAGTGAATTAGATCAAGAAAGTTTGGAATGTGCAACTGGGAATGTTAGGAGGAATGGGTTGGAGGGTAAGGTTGATATAATTCAAGCTGATGGACCAGAGGAATTAGAGGAAAGTGATTCAGAAGAAGAAGAGGAAGAACAAGGTGAGCCAATTTTCATACTTGAGAACGGTTTTTCCTTTTTCCTACGAACTCTGATTCGTTTGAACGTTACAGACGAAGAAGATCAAGATGATGATGATGAAGAAGAAGAATGGGAATTGATCTCTGAAACAATCTTGTGTCGAGCTTTACAAGAAGATGAAGTGTACGCACGCCATCTTTTCGTCCCCCCTCTTCAGAAGTGATCGATCTTAGCTAATGCGGCAAAAAGAGGATGTCTGTTGTAAATTAGAATCGATTTCATCATGTTGAACCCACCATTCTATTCCTCTCGAACAGAAATGTTCAAGTCGGCTCAACGAAAAGAACTTGAACCTTTCGCTGTAAAGTTCTCCTTCTTCCTCCCTTTCCCTTTTCTTTCCACTTGGGCGAAAAACTGAACGTTGTACTCGCTCGCCGTTCGATTAGGTCTGTACGGCAAGTGAAAACGAATTGATTTGTAAAGGAGGTGAAGTGAAATTTGTAAAGAAATTAATCAAAGAATCTTTAGATGTCGGATGCTCTCGAGTCAGGTAAAGCTTCACGTTTCACTATCCACTGTAACTATCTCAAGCTATGCAGAAAGAAAGCTGACACTTGTTTTCTCGAGTACAGATGGTTCACAAGTTTGATTGGTAAATACTCTTCGATCGAACCTCTCATTACTCAATTACGTTCTTATCGAGTACGTCTTATATCTCTCTCTCTCTCTCTCTCTCTCTGTCTCTTAGTGTTACCTGAAAGACTAAATCCACAAAAGGGGCTCGAAAAAATGTATGGTAAAATAGATTTCGAATTATCATTTACACCTCCTCTCAAACTCTGGTCAAACTCGTAGATGGATCTTAACCTGGTCATTGACTAACGATCGAATTCCATCCGTAAGAGAAATCCTCCCCTATTCCTCTTCCCTTCCTTTCCTTCCCCTTTCACTCAAAAAGAAAACCCTCCCTTCCTCGAAAAAAAAATAGTCTATCCTACCTCCGATCGATCCAACAATAAAGAAATACCTCCCACAATTTCAAGGAATTCAATCAATTTCCGTTCCCCTCCCTTCCTTTTCTTCCTCAGCCTCGAATAATCCAATTTACCTCCTCCGAAACCTAGTTGAAAAGTCCCTCTTCTCAAATTTGGGAGATGCAGTATCTTTTCAAATCACCTCCTCCTCTTCCTCTTCAAACTCGATCCAAATTTACCTCTCTGCTAAATCTGCTTCTTGGACTAGATCTGCTCGTCGAGGTGGTGGAAACGGAAATGGATCGAAGAAACCTCCTCCTCCTAAGAATCCACGAGGTGAGCGTCCAGTAGGAGGAGGAGGAGGTATGTCACTATCCGGAAGAAGGCCTCAACTCGATCTTGGTGGAGGAGGGATGAATGGTTTAATTGGGATGGGATTCATGCACAATTTGAGCCAAGACGAATCGGTTGAGAGTGAGAGAGACGAGGCGAATTTATTAGAGGCAGAGTTTAAGCTCAGGGTTGTCGAGGGACGAGTCGAGTTGGAGGGAGAGTGGAGGAAAGGTTATGATTCGAGAATGAGTGGGAACGCTTGGGAGAGCCTTTGGGGTACGCTGAGGAGGAAATTGAAAGAGGGTGTCGAAGAAGAGGGGATGGGGAAGTAGGAGGGTATTAGAGATGAGAGGGGGTTGGTCGATAGGTTGGGAATGAGAGGAGTGTGAGAGGGAAGGTTCAGGATTGTAAATTGGTTTTCTCACCTGAGTGGAGTTGGCTTGTCTCTGATTAGTTCACATAGTTGATTTCGAAAAGTGAAGCTTGATCCCACTCACCCGAATACGAGACCCTAACTTTTTCTACCCCTCGACTCCATTCGTTTCTCCAACAAGGTTCACTCTCAACTTGAACTTTGAAAACTTTGATCCCTCGATGAGGTCTCATGACGACTCCTACGTTCCTCCATGCAAACAAGCACAAGTTTTCAATCGTCGAAGGTCTCGAAACGAAATATGAAATATCTTTATCTAGGTTCTTGTGATTGAGAGGTTCACACAAGGAAATGGTTAAAACTTCTTCTAATAAATCAATTCCCCGAATTTGACCACTACAGTACAGTATGTTGCAGAGACGAAGTTGAGTCAGTTTTCTTAATCAGAGTAAGAGTAGCAAGGAGAAGGAGAAGTATAGGGACTGACGTTTTAGGACACAAAGGTCCTGCGAAAGTTACGAAGAATGTAATAGAGTGACCGTGAAGGTTGATCGAATCTCCATAAGTTCGAAAGTTTTGTTCTTCTGTCAAATGTGTACTCCATAGTCTATGCACTGCTTGGACTGTTGAAACCTGGGTTCTGATCAGTTTCGAGGAGGATTCGAAGGAAGGAGAATGGAACGCACCTTTGCAGCTCAAAGTGATAGTGATCAGAGGTACAGATTCTGTATTCGTAGGCGGTGTACTCGCACCTGGTGCAGACATTGATGGAGGATTAGGGAGAGATGTCGATGTTGAGGCATTCGATTCTGGTTGTTGAGCAGAATGAGTTGGAGGGGGAGAGAAAGGTTCGTCTACTTGCATGTGGTCTCGTCTGTTTTCGAATTGGGTCGGATCTCAAAGGTAGATGAAGGTGATGATGTGAGAGAATCAACTCGTGAAGATTTCGCACACTTTTCCGTTTCCAAAACAGTCAATGAGCTTGGTAGTATGGCTGTTCAACAGAATGTACAGAGTTTCCGAATTCTCAAAACAAAGTGAACGAGTACAAAGTGAAAAAGAGAGGCAAATAATAAAGTAGTGTTTTTTCGTAAACTTCTCGTGTCGTATGATCGTAAAGGGGTATAGGTAGTAGTAAATCATTTCCCAACGAAGTGGTTTCCATCTCACATTCCGCTCTTCTCTTCTCGAAATCTCGTTTCCTCCTCGTTTCAAAAATCTCTTCCCTTGTCCCTTCTCCTTTTCCATCTTGATCCTTCCTTTCTCATTCCTCCCACCTCGTATCAAAATAGCGTCCAAGTTTCCCCCCCTTGCAAAAAGAAAATTGATTATCTCCTCTTCTCAACAGCGCTCACGACGACTCCTACCCCCATTCCCAACCCGACGACTCCCCACAAACCCTCGACAGCTTGTTCTACAGCCCACTTTCTTTCGCCTCCCCCATTCCCAGCGATCCCTCCAACCATTTCCCTCCAACCCCACGAAGACGTCAAACCAGGTGCGACGAATCCGTTGATTGAAGCTTCGTGTAAAATGTTTCGAAGAGTCTTGGTCAACGCGAGTCGAGAGTGAGAGGCAATCTCGTGCATTTGTTGAGTCGTAGTTACTTGAGAGGGTAGGAGGTAGCCGTTTAGTAATGCGATGGACAATCGAGTGAGGGTGAAGATTAAGGGTGAAGGAGGGTTCAAGCGACGACGGAAACGACGACGAGGTTGATCATGATTTGGTTCTTGTTGAGAGGAGGGGAAAGCGAAGATTAGAGAGACTAGGAGAGGGATCAAGAGGGTTTGGAACGAGTATCGGAGGAGGGCGAGGGTGAACAAGGGGTGGAGAAGTAGGTGAAGTGCAGGGATTTGGAGTGAGATGTAAGGGATGTCGGGGAGGAGGAGCGAGGGGTAAGGACCGAAAGTCTAAAATGAAAAGGAACCCATATGAGAGGGTTAGTTCAAAGAGAGAAGTTGAGAAAAAGAGGGCGACGGACGTATTCGATCCAAGGTAAAGCTTCGTAACCGATCCACATGAATTCAGTAATCAGTATCCCGAGGATAAAGATCCAACTCGAACTCAATCTCCATTGAGCCTCTGCAACGACTGCTACACTTCCCCTCGCGACAACTCGCAAGTTGTGTCCTGACTTCTTCGTGACTAATGAAAGGGATCTCGATGCTTTGCGACGGAGGGAACGAGAAGTAGGTACGAGAGCGAGTTGATTTTGTTCTGCCAATTCATCGTATTGTTCAATTGCGTTTTGAGCGTGATCGATCGCCGTGTTGAGAATCTCTTGGCCCGCTTCGATTGGGTGAGAGTTGAGGAGAGTTTCGAAGATGTGAGGGTGCAAGATCGCTTCCCTCAACGAAGGGAGTACTGATCCATCATTTCCTTCGTACGGCGCTTGAGATTGACTCCTACTCCTACTCTTACTCTCTTCACTCCTACTCGACTCTCCCTCTCCTGTCCCTGCCCCTGATTGTTCTACACTCGCCGATCTGTCGCCGTTGTATAATTCCTCGAGTGACTTGTGTTGGTGTTGATCGAAAGCGTTTGAATCGACTACATGTTCTTCTCCCGCTTTCAATAATGGATCCTCGATCGCTCCATTCTCTTGTACCAATCGAGCCAATTCCCTTTGATTCATCCTCGATTCTGGCATGTGATTCCACAGGTCGTTGAACCTTGGATCTTCACGCTGTTTTTGGTTCGATTTGAGTTGTGCTCGAACGAGTTCTACCAATTCGTATTTGGAGAGGTAACGATTTGGGAGACCGGTTATTTGCATATCTTGTATGAGTTTCTGTAACTCTGGTCGTCGTAACGAATTGAGTGGTCCTAATGAAATCAATCGAGGGTCGACGTCAGGTTGAATGAAAGCTTGACAAGGGGATGGAGACTGTAGTAGATCGCACCAGAGTAGTTTCCAGACATCTCAAAGTGTTCAGAGGATGATCTCGGTTTCATATGGTTGAGAAGTGAAGAGTGAGAGATCAAAAAAACAAACCTCAAATTATTCGAAGGAGTGATGAAGTTTCAACTCTCTTTTGATAGAGATCAGAATGTTAGGATAGCTTAGTCATAGTATAGCAATAGCACTGCCACTCTTTACTACAGTNCAGCGAATTTACGAAATTCAATCCAAGAAACTGCCGAGTCGACTCATCTCTCTCTCTCTTCCTTCCTTTACCTACTCACTCCCTATACGATGAAACGTCTATTCAATCGCAAGCAAGCACAGGATTCATCTCCTGAACAGACTCCCCCTCTCTCCAATTCCCCTGCTCCTGCTCCCCCCACTTCGTCTCAACTCCCTCCTCCTCCTCAACAACAACAAGGTTATGGATTACCACCTCCTCCCCGAGTACAAAATGTAGGCAACGCAATCGGTGAGTCTCATTTCCCTTCCGACTTTCGAAAGTGATCTGACTAGGGATCCCTTCTCGTTCGATTGCAATGATGGAAAAGGTTGGAGCGTTGCCATGCCTACTTTCGATTTCCCCTACATATTGGCACTCTCAGATCATCTCTCATCGAGTGCGCAAGCTTCAAAAGATGCAGCTAAAGCACTTCGTACAGAATTCAAGGTTCGCACCACTCCTCCCCCCTTTTCGCAGCTACCCGCTTGCGGACACTCACCCTCTGCTCTATTGGATATTAGCACGGAGCTCCAATGGCACAAGAACGTGCGATCAGGTTAATGGGGATCTTGATGCGAAACACGGACCATCGATTCCGAGAACAAGTCGCATCGAAAAAGTTCTTGACCGAACTGACTGAACTCGTTTCCAACAAACGAACGGATCCGAAAGTGAAAGAAATGGTTTACCGAGTCTTGTCCCCTCTCGCCCATGATTACCAACATGATTCCGACTTGAAATCCTTGACTCAAACTTTCAACAAACTCTTATCGACCCCTTCTACCGCTCTCACTTCGTTCCCTTCTTCCCTCGATCCTTCGTCACCTTCCTACCGACTCAATGGTGCACCTTTGGCTCCGGAGGACGAACTGTTCACTCCTACTGGTTTACTCCCTTCGTCGAACAGGTCGGGAAGACCTCATCGATCTTCGAGAAGGGTTAGAGGGGATAGAGACGAAGAAGTACCAAAGGAGATTGAGAAGTTACAGATGAAAGAATTGGGAGAACGTGCGGATAAAGCGAAAGGACTCGCGAGGTTGTTGAATGAGAGCATCGTTTTCGCTGGGAACGATAAGGATCTTGAACGGGACGAAATGATTCAGGTGAGCTCGATCTCTTATCTCAGTCAACTTTCAAGAGTGATGAGCTGATGTTCGACAAGTTGACAGGAGTTCCAAACTCAATGTTTGGAAGAGCAAAACACGTTGGGAGACAATATCGTCTGGGCTCAAGTTCAAGCCGAGAAGTCTCGTGAACTCGTCAATTCTAATCCCTCGACGTCCGACCCTACTCCCGCTCATGAAGAGACTGAAGAAGAAAGAGGAGCTCGAGCTAGAATGAGCAGTAACAATCCATTTGCCGAAGTTATCGGTAGTGGCGGAGGTAGGGCTAGTGTCGAGAGAAAGACGGAAGAGGAAGAGATCTTGGAAAAGATGTTGAGCGCTCATTCAGCCGTACGTTTCCTTACTTTTCTCTCTCTCAAACTCTCTGTAGTTCGTCTCTCTGAGTTCCGTTTTGGGCTGAGGTTCATAGATTCAAGATTCACTTTCACTCCTTGCATCTCGAGTGTCCTCCCACAGACAAGATCGTCAACATGCTTCCGATCTCGAAGCGGCGACGGCTCTTTCGAAAACTTATGTGAGAGGAGGGGATGGAATCACTGGAGGAGGCAACTATGGAGAGGGAGGTAGCAAGCAGAGGTGGGATAGTGTCGAGGAGAGGGAGGCGGCTCAAGCAGAGGAAATGAGGAGGGAAGAGGAAGAGCTCGATAGGATCGAACGAGAGAGAGGACAACAAAGTTCGAATCAGAATCAGAATGGATTTGGTGGGGGAGAGGGATTCTTGGGGAGACCTGTCGCCGAGAATCATAGTCAAGGAGGCTACAACAATCACAACGATTCGATCTATGGCAATACCGCTTCTTCAAACAATCAATCAACGACGACGACAGCATCTCCTTACGATGGTTTGGGAGCGTTGGAATCCTTGCAAGGCCTCGATTTCTCTACACCTTCTTCCCCTCCTCCCGCTCAACCTCAATCACAATCGCAAGCACCTTCCTTCCCTTCCTCGAATCCTTACGCAAACCTCTCCCTCTCGACCTCTTCAAACGAACCCGCTCAAAGAGATCCATTCTCTGAATCACCTATTTCTTCTTCCTTCTTACCGCCTCAGCCGAGTGAGAAAGCGTTAGGGAAGCTCAGGAGGATCAGTACGACTGGGAGAAGCATGGACGAGGAGAGTAGTGAGGAAAGACAGAGGGTTTTGGAGGAACAGTTGAGGGAGAAGTACAGGCGGAACCAAGAGGAACGAGATCAAGGCAACGGTGGGATCCGAGAGGTGTAGACCGTGGTAGTTCTTCAAGCATGGACAGTCTCGAAGGATCGATATAGTAGTGATAGGTGAATCAATTCAATGAAGTTTCCCGGTACAGACACTTTCGTCTGACTTTCTCTCTTTTTGTCATCCAGCCTACTCTCGCATGGTACTTCTCGATGATCTCGATACCTCTGATACTTCAAACATTGTGCCGCCAGTTTCGCGCATCTACTTTTGCGTCTCGTTCTCTCGGATCACTCTTCCTCTTCTCCTGCTTCACAAATGTAACGAGTGATACGACACTTCTTTTCGAGTTCATGCCTCAATATGCTTCATCAAGAAAGAAGCCTTTACATACAACAACATTCCTTCCGGCGAGCTACAGAGTTTCTCTCCTGCCAGAGAAGTTCGTCGGAAAAGGGATACTTTGCAAATTACGATACCCACTCTTTCACTCTGTCCCTTACTTGAGCCCTCCAGTGAAGCCGAACTTTGGAACGGGCCGGTAACTACAGCAGATCTCGAATAGTCAATTTCATGGCGGAAGAGTCGGGTCACGTCCTGCTTCAAGATTCCTGCAAGCTTGGAAAAAAGTTCCTTCGGATCCGAAATGACCAGACTTTTTGGCAAGGGCAAAGAAGGGAAGGTAACGGGTATATGTATTAGAGTGATTTCATGCTCTTGGTACAGAAATAATTGTGAGTGATGCAGAGAAGTAAGCTCTTGAGAGCCATTTCCTGCGACGGAGTTGCTCACTTTCGTTTCCCTCCTTCGTCTCTCTTTCTTTCCTCCCTACTCCTCTCTCCTCATCCCTGATCCCGGCTGGCCCTCTACATCACTACTTCACTCCTTCGCACTCCTTCCTTCGCAACAAACCATGTCTCGACCTTCAACCGCAGCTTCGAGTATCGACCTCGGCGCACTCGCATCTTTCCCACTTCCTCCTTTCTTCGACACTTCCTCGTCTTCTTCGAGTGTCGAACTTCGTCAGACCTCTCCTCCTTGGGCCGCTAATTGGACCGCTTATCGTCAAGCCTTACCTTCCCCTCCTCCTCCCCCTTCTCAAACTCCAGATGACGACTTTAACCCTCATGCCGAGTACTTTGCCGCGACTACGCCTAGGCGACGACGAGGATCGAACGAGAACCCTTACTCGACCGTATTCGAATTCGACGAATTTGACGAAAACACTCCTGCTCTTTCATCCTCTTCCTACTCTTCTCGATCTCGTACTTCCCCCTTNCCTTCTCCTACCGCTTCCTCTTCTTCATCGATCGACTCGGAACTCTTCCACAATTCGCCAGGTCGAAAGGATGTCGGACTCGGATTATGGATCGTCGAACAGGAACGGAAAGCAGCTCAAATGGAACAGGCCATGACTCAATTCACACTCTCCTCGTCGTCTGGATCGTCGTCGAGTGCCTACCTCGACTATCGCGAGAACAACGAAGAAACATCGCTCCCTCCTTTCGATCCTTTCGGTTGCGCTTCTCCTGTTCAAGTTCAACGAGCGTCATACATCAAGTTCGAACCCGCACCAGCTCCTCCTGTTCAACAGCGAGTCCTTCGCCCCGTCCCGATTCGAGCTCAGCCTCAACCACAGACTTCTCTCCTTCCTCCCGCAATCATCACTTCGCAACGCAGCGGTACCCCTAGCTTCTCCCACTCTTCCCCCTTCGCTCCTCGTCCTTCCTACGTCGCTCCTGGTCCCGAACCCACTCCTCCCTCTTCAAGCGTCTCCCTCTCGCAGACCGACCTCTCTCAAATCGCCTCTCTTCACAACGGACGAGTTCCTTCGAACGAACAAATGGCTCCCACTCCTCAAGTAGCTTCGAATGGACTTCCTCCTCCGATCGTCAACACTGGAAATCATGGAGCTATGATCCCTCAACAAGGAGACTGGAGATGCGGTACTTGCACTTTCGTCGTGAGTTACTTTATTTTCCCTTCCTTCCCTCCTTCTCTGCTCTGACTCACCTCACTCTGTTGTCGATAGAACTGGCGTCGTCGAAAGATTTGCATGCGCTGCTTCCCCTTCGCTTCAAATGATATTGGTCAATCGTTCGCCGCTCAATCCCAACGAGCTGCTTACCTCGCTTCGACCCCAATGACTCTCTCCTCCTCGGCACCTTCCTTCACTCCTCCCTCGTCATCAATGTCACTCCCTCGAGCTCACGTCTCACCTCGCAAAGCTTCTCTACCCGATCCTCGACCGCTCCCTCTCGCTTCTTCCTACGGATACTCTGGACCTCCTCCTCCCTCGCAATACTCGGATTCGACTTTCTACCATGGAACACCAGCTTCCCCTTCTTACCCTTCTCAGTACTCTCTTCCTCCGATTCCTCAGCCTCCTCACCAAGATTACTACACTCAATACCAACGACCTCCCTTCCCTCCTCGTACTCCCTGTGATGATCTCCTCAAGGTTCGTCGTCGAGTAGGTGGCGTCATCGGATATGCTGGAGTAGCCTATTAGTTCCCCTTATCTCTTCTTCTTGAACTTTTTCGGATGGACGATTCGTTACCTATTTTCAAAAAAAAACAATACAAAGGAAATCATTCTGGAGCGGGTCTCTCTTCTTCTTGTTTGGTTTAGCATCATCATCAATAACAGCATCTTTTTGTCAGTAATCCCAAGCATCTCATTCGTTTCTCCCAAAACGATCGACGTTCTCGAGAGTTGCTCGTATCGGATTTGAGAATGGTGAGGTAACGATGCTTTTTTAGAAGCGGTTATTCCTTGCATCACCCCAAACTTGAAATGGTAATTTCCAGTATCTCTTCTGTAATGTCCCATCAAACACGTCGTAATCGATTTTCGGAGAGGATAATCGGTCGAGGAAGGATCTTGCTGGAGTCTGAAGNCGATCGAACAAGTTCTAATCAGCTTGCAGCTCACGAGGTAACAGGATGAGGGAAGCGGAGACGCACAGCTGACAGGAAGACGGGAGTAGCTCGTTTCGGAACTCCAGTTGTTCCATCGAAACATTCTCGAGCTGTTCGAAGTTCTGCTTGTGCGATTCCAGCGAGGGTGGCGACACAGTCTTGGAGTCCTGGCGTTGAGGGTCCTTTTCGGAATAGCGATTCCTCTTGCAAGTTATGCCGTGAAGCTAGACGACAAATGATTCGAAAGTCAGCAAGTTCTAAAACGAGGGAAGTCGTTTTAGATTCAGCTCACCAACTTCGAGAGGGATCACGTTAACACGTTTTGCAGCATGATGAGGGATGGACCGTAACAGCGTCGAGATAGTCATCGCAACCGCTAAATGACTCGCGGCGTGATCCAAAGTCAAATCATCCGCTTCCTTCACTTGTCCCTTTTGTCCTCCTTCTCCTTCTCCTTCAGATAGATGCTCCATCCCAGTATGCTCGAACGGCGTAGCATGCCGCAGTTTCCCTCCCGTTAACAGCTCTTTTGGTGAAGAAGACGATGCGGTCGCTTGTAGAAGCAGGTAGAGAAGGGAAGCTTGAGTGCCGGAACTGTAATCGGCGAGATCTTGTAAAGAGTTGAATGTAGGATTGAGGAAGTGTGCTTCTCTTGCGTTGATCAATCGAGTGAAATGGTATTGCGAAAGTGATGATTTTTCGGGTAAACTTGACAAGACGGTCGTAAGAGGATGGGGTAGAGGTTTGTTCTGTATTCCTTAGCTGTCAGCTAACACTCCAATTCGCTCAACAAGTCAGAACTCACATCGTAAACTCCTTTGATGGCATCTTTCCACCACTGATATCTCATCCTCCCCACCAGTTGATTTGATACTTGATCTTGTAATCCGGCTAGCTCTACATTGAACGCCTTTAAAGCCAGGTAGGCCGGTCGTAAGTGGGTAGGATAAAAGTATGATGCGTAAACTGCTTCTGGATCTCCTCTCCTCACTAGAGCTTCTGCTGCTGCTAGTGCTTTCTGATATCCTTCTGCTGAGTTGGGAGAGATCGTTTGGCGCAAGATCGAGGTAGGTCGCATAGCGGCGTTGATTTGGTAAGAAATCAGGCGGAATGTCAAAATCTATTCGACGATCGCAGCAATTCATCTCTCGCATTTTTTACGGTCTACCAGTCAATGGAGTCCTTGAGTCGATGCATTGCGGTGAGGAATAGAAAGGAAGATGTTAAGTGGTCCCAAAAAGCGAGTTCGAAGGATTTCGAGTCCTTGCGGCGACGGCGAACAGAAACGCAAGCGCCCAAGGGAGAGACGGCGGCTATCGTTTGAGAGACGGACGTTGAGTGCCTGCCAAGCGAGAAGGAAATAGATTGCGACTTTCGCGAGGGAGAAAGAAAGGGTTGATCGCTAAAACCGTTATCCCTCGACCCACTCGCTTCCTGTGACTTTCTCGACAGTATAGATAAAAGCTATACACTGTCTGAAGCTAATGGGCCCTCCGCCAACATTCTCCGAGGCTTACTCGTGATGGAAAGTCGCTTTGACGTTCGTTATCTATCGAGGACTAGGGCACTTCGGCAGCGTCCTGCCGACTAGTTAGCGGCTAAGGTCACTTTGTTGACTCCTTCGGAACGCCCACGAACGGCTTTGTCGACCGGAAGGGACGTGTCACCCCAGAATTGTATACCTCCCTCGTGGGTTTCAACCCATTTGATTCCGGAAGTTTGATAGGCTAGATAACTGATCACAATGCAAGGTACGGGTTCAATTGCACTCCACGCGAAACTCTTTCATTCTTCGAAAGACGGCTCACCCATTTCCGAGCGCTTCGATAGCTTCTTTCCTCCTTTCTCCTTCCTTCTTCTTTCCTATTTCTGCACACTCTTATCGACCTATAATCCACCGACAATGAAGTCGATCGCCTTTGCGCTGGCGACTCTCGCCACTAGCGTTGTTGCGATTCCTTCTCCCAAGTAAGTTTCTCTTTTTGCCGCCTTCTCTCGCATCCCGCACTTCCAATCTTCATGTACGTTGCTGACGATCTCGATTCGACGTTATAGGATCCCTTCCATCAAGTACCCCACTCTTCGTTCTCGACCAATCGTGCCCGACACCGTCACTCCTCTTTATCGCAACCTCGCTGTCGAATCCAACTCTACGTCTTCCTCCTCGTCTTCCTATGATAGACCAACGACTATCGCACCGAAGAAGAACATCTGGTCATCGCTGTCTTCCGCGTGCGTTTAGACTTCGCTCCCGAACCTCTCGAAAAAAGCCAACCGGCGCTGACAAGCTCTTCGCTTTCTCCGATTCGCAGTGAAGCAGCATCTGTCGTTTCTTTCCTTCACGATCAGCTCAATCTCACTGCTGCTGCCGACGCTGGCCCATGGGACAATATCATCACCGCCATCGACCTCGCCGTTCCCAACAAGACTGAATCGCTAAGTTACCTCGACGGCAACCAAACTGCCCCTGGACGATTCGCGGTCGCATCCATCATGTTCAACACCGACGTTCACCCTTACCTCGAAGACTGGATCGTCGGGCCCCTTCCTATCTCCAACGACTCGACGGCTCAGCCTTACTCGTTCCGCTCGACGAAAGGATCATCAAAGATTCGCAATCACGACGCTGACTCCGATAAGGTCGAGGAGTTTGTTAAAACGATTACTGAACCGATGGATGACATTGTCGAGTACCTCCTCGGCGCGAAGAGCGAGTCATTCGATATCTGGGGAATCGTAAGTTTGCTGTTTCTTCCTCCTTCCTCTTCCTCCTTCCTCTTCCTCC
>JGI24890J29729_1001009_pt1 | contig 14054 bp, 14 predicted proteins | sample FreactcultureFD7_FD_29729 | JGI IMG/M metagenome (IMG submission 29729)
ACAAAGTATCAATCTTTGCATCGCGAACATATTGTTCAAGGGGCCAATCTTCGGTGAAGCCAGAGCCACCAAATGTCTGAAGCGAAGATGCCGGTAGCGATGTTGGTGCGGGTCGCAGCAAAGCGGTACAACAGAGCGATGGAACTTGGCATATCACTGGCACAAAAGATTTATTACCTCAGGCGATGCCGATATTTATGACAATATTATTCACTTCGTACTTGCGCGCCCTGAAGGTGGCGGACCGGGAACTAAGGGCTTGAGTCTCTTTATGATTCCTAAATTTATCTTTGATTTCGAAACCGGCGAACTCGGAAAACGTAACGGCGTTTATGTCACCAATGTTGAACACAAGATGGGGCTTAACGTATCCGCAACTTGTGAAATTAATTTAGGTGAGAAAGAACCAGCGGTTGGATATCTCCTCGGAGAAGTTCACAACGGAATTGCCCAAATGTTTAAGATCATTGAATTCGCACGAATGATGGTGGGTACAAAGGCGATTGCAACGCTATCCGCTGGATACCAACAAGCACTTGCCTATTCCAAGGTCCGCGTTCAAGGCGGAGATATGAAGTTAATGAACGATAAGGCGAGCCCTCGAGTTTCCATCATTCATCATCCAGATGTTCGTCGCTCGCTGATGGTGCAGAAGGCTTATGCCGAAGGAATGCGCGCGCTCGTTCTTTACACCGCTTCAATTCAAGACGATATTGCGCTGGCTCGAGCTGCAAAGAACGAAGAGTCGCTGGCTGATCTAGAAGCGCTCAACGATCTACTCCTCCCGATTGTTAAGGGCTATGGCAGCGAAAAATCATGGGTTTTGCTCGGTACCGAGTCGCTTCAGACATTTGGTGGCTCTGGCTTCACCGAAGATTGGCCCCTTGAACAATATGTTCGCGATGCAAAGATTGATACTTTGTATGAAGGCACAACTGCTATTCAAGGTTTGGACTTCTTCTTCCGCAAGATTGTGAAAGATCGCGGTCGCGCACTTGGCCTCCTCGCTAAAGAGCTAGGAAAGTTCTGCGCATCCGGTGGCGAACTTGCCTCCGAGAAAGCTGCACTTGGTAAGGCACTCGCCGATGTCAATGAAATGGTTGGCACCATGGTGGGCTTTGCGATGGAGTCAGCAGAGCAGGCAGAAGAGATTTATAAGACCGGCCTCAATACCTCACGACTTTTGATGGCCGTTGGTGATGTCTTGACCGGTTGGTTATTACTTCGCCAAGCTGAGGTTGCGCTTGCTAAATCAGCAGATGCTGGGCGCGATAGTGATTTTTATGCCGGAAAGATTGCGGCGGCGAAGTACTTTATCCGCACCGTTCTGCCACACATTAGTGCGGATCGTGCAATTCTCGAGAGNGAAGATGGGTCACTAATGAACGTTGCGGAGTCTGCTTTCTAACCGTACAGTGCTCGGGTGTTCACCAAGTATCGCTCTGAATTTGCGTTAGCACTTGGTGCATCCTTCTTCGCATTTAACGGAGTAATCTCTAAATTAGTTCTCGAAGGTGGACTCAGCGCATATCGCTTAACTGAAATCAGAGCTACTGGTGGATTTCTGGCAATCATTACCTACTTGTTGATACGGGCGCCGAAGAGTTTGTTGGCAAAGAAGAAAGATCTACCCGCACTCATTGCCTTTGGGTTATTTGGTGTGGCTGCGGTTCAGATTTTCTACTTTATTTCTATCTCCAAACTTCATGTCAGCATCGCACTCATAATTGAATTCNCCTCTCCCATCTGGATCTCACTCTGGTTGAAGTTTGTCCGCAAGCAAAGAGTCTCACCACTTATGTGGTGGGGTTTAAGTGTTGGTTTCGTTGGCCTGGTATTCCTCGCGCAAGTATGGCGGGGCTTGACCCTCAATGTGATTGGCATGATTGCCGCGCTTATCGATGCCTTTGCGATGACCGTTTATTTTCTGCTCGGAGAAAAGATCGGAAAGAGTCGTTCTACCGAGGTGATGATGGCCTGGGGGTTAGGTGTAACAGCCCTTACCTTCGCGGTTTTTCAACCATGGTGGAGTTTTCCCTTCTCTTTTCTAAATAAGCAATTAGATCTACATGGACGATTTGCAGGTCATCACCTTCCAGGTTGGGCGCTCATTCTCTGGGTCATTCTCTGTGGAACTGTCATTCCATACTTCTTAACTTTGACCGGACTTAAAGGGCTAAACGCCTCCACCTCAAGTGTGCTGGGAATGCTGGAACCTATCTTCGCTGGAATTTTTGCTTGGTGGTGGCTGGCCGAGAGTTTCAGCGCAGTGCAATTACTTGGCGCAGCAGTAATACTCGTGGGTATCTATTTAGCCGATCGCTCAAGGGCGAACGCTTAAGGTAGATTCTCGCCATGGAGATTTTCACTGACCTGCTTGCAGCAAATAAAGAGTTTGCTTCGCAATTCACCGCCGAGGAGCTATCTGGTGAAGCGAAGAAAGGGCTTGCGATTGTCACATGTATGGATTCTCGAATCGATCCACTCCACATTGTCGGTATGAACGCCGGCGATGCAAAGATTCTTCGAAATGCCGGAGCGCGCGTCACCGAGGATGTGCTCCGTACCTTGGTCCTTGCCACTCACTTATTAGGTGTTAATCGGATTCTTGTTATGCCTCATACCGATTGTCGAATGGCATCAGGTGAAGAGCACGAGATTCATGCGATGATTAAAGAGAAGTCCGGAATGGATACTCGCAGCATTGAAATAAGAACTGTGAAAGATCAAGTGAAGGCTTTACATACCGATATCACCCGGATTGAGACATATCCGCTCTTGGCACCTGGCTTAAAGGTGATGGGCGCAATCTATGATGTTAAATCTGGTTTGTTATCGCCAGTTAATTAACTATTCGTCTTTCACAAAACGCTCGCCCGAGAACGGTTCGGCGATATTTGCAAAGCGGGCAAAGTGAAGCTGGGCTGCAACTGGGATGGTGCGGGTTGGACCGTTACGGTGCTTGGCGATAATTAAATCTGCTTCGCCTTGGCGGTTGTTGGGGTCATAGGAATCTTCGCGATGAAGAAGAATCACTACGTCGGCATCCTGCTCGATCGAACCAGATTCACGAAGGTCAGAGAGCATTGGCTTCTTATCTGCGCGTTGTTCCGGACCACGGTTGAGCTGGGAGATCGCAATAACTGGTACGCCAAGCTCCTTTGCCAGCAGTTTGAGCGAACGAGAAAATTCCGAGACTTCTTGTTGGCGGCTCTCGACTTTCTTGCCGGAGGACATCAACTGGAGATAGTCGATGACGATGAGTTGAAGGTCGTTACGTTGCTTAAGTCGACGAGCCTTCGCGCGAATCTCCATCATCGACATATTTGGAGAGTCATCGATAAAGAGCGGAGCGTTGGAGATCTCGCCCATGCGCTTTGCTAGGCGGCCCCATTCATCATCATTGAGTACGCCAGAACGAATATTGTTGAGCGCAACGCGCGCTTCGGCTGAGAGCATACGCATGGTGATTTCGGAGCGGCTCATTTCCAGCGAGAAGATAACTGATGCTTTGCCGTCGTGGATTGATGCGTGACGTGCGATATCAAGACCAAGTGTTGATTTACCAACTGCTGGACGCGCCGCGAGCACAATCATATTTCCGGGGTGTAGCCCATGTGTCAAAGTATCGAGCTCTTTAAATCCGGTCTTTACGCCTTCGGCAACTTCACCAGCGGCAATCTTTTCAATCTCATCGAGTGCGCTTGGAAGGAGATCTGCAAGACGTACATAATCTTCAGTTGCGCGACGTTCGGTGACATCGTAAATCTCTTGTTGTGCCATATCGACCGTGTCATCAACATCGCCCTCTTTGGAGTAACCCATTTGAACAATCTTGGTTCCGGCTTCTACCAGTCGGCGCATAATTGCGTGATCGCGAACAATATTTGCGTAGTAACCAGCATTAGCAGCGGTCGGAACTGAAGAGATCAAAGTATGCAGGTAGGGAGCGCCACCTGCGCGCGCAATATCTCCACGCTTAGTAAGTTCTGCGGCGACGGTTACGGGATCTGCGGGTTCGCCACGTCCATATAAATCGAGAATTGCATCGTAGATAAGTTCATGTGCTGGTCGATAGAAATCGCGATCTTTGATTACTTCAACAACATCAGCAATCGCCTCTTTGGAGAGCAACATTCCACCAAGCACACCTTGTTCGGCGAGAAGATCTTGAGGTGGAGTACGTTCAAATTCAACGGATTGTGGTTCATTCCGGCGCGCGGAGGAGGATCCCTGTGGAGGTAGCTCTGCGATGCTCATGGGCAAAGAGTGGCAGGGNGGACTGACATTCGCCCTCGCCTTGTGTACCCAGCTGTGGAGAGNGTGGGGAAAGCTTGGGATAAGGGGTGGATAACTAGCTCGAGCCCTGTGGAGGAATAGTGGATAACTAGCCCAGGAAGGGGTTTTTGAGCGTGGATTCTTTTCTGCGCCCTGTGGGTAAAGATATTTCTGAGCATCTCACTATTTAGACTTTTTACGAGGCGATCTTTGTCGGCTTTCCCACCTCATAGGAGATGAAGGCTTGGGCGAGNGCGAGTGCGACGATAAAGAACATTGCCTTATTCCAGCTTCCGGAGATATCGAAGAGTTTTCCAAGGATGGTGGGAGATGTTGCCGCCATTACATATCCGATGGATTGCATCATTATCGAGAGCAACCTGGTCTGCTTGGCATCCGAACTCTTGAGAACGGCAAGCAGGAGCGAGAGTGGGAAGACAATCGCCATACCGGTCATCGCAATTGTCATCCAAATAATCACGCGTGGACCGTGATCGAGTGCGACACCAGCAAGTCCCGCACCAGTAAAGATGGAAACCGCAATCAACGCCAATCTCATATCGGATTTCTTTGAGAGATAGTGAGGTACAGNAATACCAATTATTGCGCCAAAGAGATTTGCTCCTGAGATCACCCACGAAGCTCCTTGAAGTGAGAAGCCTTTCGTAGAAAGAATTGTTGGGCCCCACGTTGATGTTGCATAGAAGAGCATTGAGATAATTCCAAAGTAGAGCGCTAGCGCCCAAGCACTTCTATTTTTTAGAAGTGGGTTAGCAAAGAAATGTCGTTCGCGCTCACGTCCTTTGGGGTGTGAACTTTGCGGCATCTTAATTGCCCACCAAAGTGCGGCAATGGTTCCGGTGATAATCCATGGCACCATTGCCAGTCGCCAACCGATGGAAGTTGCGCGCGCGAGTGGAACTGCAAGTGCTAAGGAGATGGAGACGCAGGTACCCATCAGGCCGACATAAGTTCCAGTCAGTAACCCTGATTTACCCTCAACATTCTCCTTGAGCCATACCGGAAGCATGAAGTTAAGAGTGGCGATAGCAATTCCCATAGAGATAGAGAAGATAAGAAGCGTGGGGATACCAAAGGTTGCGCGCATAATGAGCGAGAAAGCTAATAGGCCGAGCGCGAGTGTGATGACTCGGTTAGTGTCACCAAGACGGTTGATATAACTCATGGCAATTGCCGTACCTGCAAAGCAGATTAAAGGGATTGCACTGAAGAGGCTTTGAGTAAAAGTGCTGAGGTGATATTCGCTTTTAAGAATAGGTAGGAGGGGGTTAATCACCACTAGGCCAGCGCGCATATTGATTGCTGCTAAAAAGATAGGTGCGCCAGTACGTAGAGTTGATTTCACTATGCGATGGTAATCAAAAAGACCCCCACTGAATACTCAGTAGGGGTCTTTAGAGCTTTTTTAATTAAGCAGCAACCACGTTGATAGCGATTGTGGCAACAACTGCTGAGTGAAGGCTGACCTTCGCAGAGTGCTTGCCGAGCTTCTTAATATGTCCAGCGAGCTTGATATCGTGGCGATCAATATCTACTGAGGTAGATGACTTGATTGCAGCAACGATGTCCTTGTCGGTTACAGAACCGAACATAGAACCTGTTGCTCCGACCTTCACCTTGATGGTGATTTCGGCGGCTTCAAGCTTGGCCTTGATCTCTTTAGCGTGATCTTGGCTCTGGATTTCACGAGCTGAACGAGCGCGACGGATTGAATCGATCTGCTTCTCTCCACCTTGACTCCAGGCGATTGCCTTATTGCCAGGGAGAAGGAAATTGCGAGCGTAACCATCTTTAACGGTTACGACGTCACCAGCGGTGCCTAGACCATCTACTGCGCGAGTAAGAATGAGTTTCATTGTTCGCTCTCCTTAGCGTGCTGTCGAGGTGTAGGGCAGAAGTGCCATTTCGCGGGAGTTCTTTACCGCGGCAGCAATCTGACGTTGGTGTTGTGTGCAAGCGCCAGTAACTCGGCGAGCGCGGATCTTGCCGCGATCGGAGATGTACTTGCGAAGAAGGTTGAGATCCTTGTAGTCGATGTAGGTCTGCTTATCGCGGCAGAACGAACATGGCTTCTTCTTGAACTTCTTCATTGCCGCGGCCGACATCTTGGTGACCTTTGGCTTTGGCTTAAGCGTCTTGTTATTTCTTGCGCCCACTGTGGTGCTCCTTTTTAGGATGCCCCGTTATATATAACGGGAATGGTTGGTTAGTTAATTAGAACGGTGGTTGGTCGTCGGTNCCGGCTGAAGACCAGCCGCCGCCAACAGGTGCTGCAGACCATGGATCTTCAGCAGAAGCAGTTTCGACAGGAGTAGAGAATGAACCGCCAGAACCACCAGCACCGCGATTTACCTTGGTGACCTTTGCGGTGGCGTTGCGCAGTGATGGACCTACTTCATCAACTTCCACCTCAAATACTGTGCGCTTCTCGCCCTCTTTGGTTTCATAGCTGCGTTGCTTTAAACGTCCAGAGACAATTACGCGCATACCGCGAGTTAGTGACTCTGCAACATTCTCTGCTGCTTGGCGCCAAATTTGNCATGAGAGAAAGAGGCTATCGCCGTCTTTCCACTCATTGGTTGCTTTATCTAGATAGCGGGGAGTCGAAGCGACCGTGAACTTTGCGACTGCAGCACCAGAAGGTGTGAAGCGCAGTTCCGGATCGTTAACGAGGTTACCGATCATTGTGATGTTGGTATCTCCAGCTGCCATATTTCTCTCTCTTATCTACTTTTCGATGTATGTGTTTTTATTCTGGACGTACGACTTTGGTACGAAGAACAGATTCGTTCAAATTTAATTGACGGTCGAGTTCCTTGATCGCTTCTGGACCACAGTGCATATCTGCAACTGCATAAATTCCTTCGGCTTTCTTATTGATTTCGAAGGACATACGACGACGTCCCCAGATATCGAGCTTGTCGACAGTTCCGCCAGAATCCTTAATGATCTTGAGATATGTCTCAAGACTTGGCTGGACTGTGCGCTCTTCTAATTCAGGATCAAGAATGACCATGAGTTCATAATGACGCATGTGTTAACCCCNCCTCCTCTGGACTAAAGCGGCCACGGTATTTCCGCGGCAGGAGGGTTACATATTCCTTCGGCGAAAGGTCTGCGGCGCAGCTTCCAATGAAGGAAGGCTAAGCCTAACCGCTGACTGCGGGAGTTGGAAATTGGTCGTTCTGTGGAGAGCTTGGGGTTGTGGATTTACGCGTAAGCGCAAATACGAAGGTTGTAATTCCCCCAATTCGTATCAGGCAGGCGAGGGCATACCAGCTCTCGGGGAGTCCAAATTTAGCCCCCATGATTCCGGCAAAGTATTGCCAGATTGCAAAGTGGTAAATCAATTCAGTCGCCTGCCAAATCCAGAAGCCAATCATCTCGGTAGATTTCTTGGTTTTAGATAAGGCCATAACTGCTACTGGGGTCAATAAAACTATGTATTGCGGCGAATAAACCTTTCCTACCGAGGTAAAAATTACCAGCACAATAAAGCAACCTTGTGCAAAATTTATCTCACCGCTTCGCAAAACATAAAGGCAATAAGCCAATGTGCATGCAAGGAAGAGAACTATCCAATCGCTATTTACATGTTGAATATCATCGCCGAGGAATTTAAGAGCCATCCAGAGCGAACCCCAATCTGCTCCGCGTTCAGAGTTCATGGTGAAAAACCTTGCCCAACCTTTTGGGGTCGTAAGAATAAAGGGCAAATTGATTGCCAACCATGTCAGTGAGGTGATCGCAAAGAATCTGAATGCCTTTGCAAATTCGCGCTTCTGCCAGAAAAAGAGTGCAGCCGGTAGTAGGAAAACGATTGGGAAAAATTTCGTTGCGATTGAAATTGCAAGAGCTATTGCGCTCCATCCGTATCGCTCTCGTTCAAAGAGATAGATAGCGGCGATCAAGGTGATGACTGCCCAAATATCCCAATTGATGTAGAGCGAGGCGAGAACGGCTGGGGCGAAGGCGAAGTTGATCCAACTCTTCGGTCGAGCTCTACTCAACAAGTAGACACTTCCAATAAATATGAGTGCAATCAGAATTGCATTTAAGTCAAAGTAATTTCGGTAGATATGTTTGTAATCGCCCACCCAGGCGGCTGTTGCCCACATGACCAGACCTGTTATTGGTGGGTATTCAACTGAGTTTGTCGCTGATGAATATGGCCACTGGTGGGTATTCATCCCGCGCGCATCAAAGAGNGAGGTGATGTCGGAGTAACAAGCGTGCACATATTCATCTGGTTGACTCCAACCATATGTGCGGCAGTGGTTAAATTTTACGAAGGAGAGAAGAGCGGCAACGATGGCAAGGGCGATCGTTGTTTTTGTTGCAAATTTCAAAAGAAATTACTTCTTCTTCTTTACTGTCGGGCTTGGAGTAGGAGTTGGAACCACAGATGGATCAAGCGTTGGAACCGCGTTGACCATATTTACTGCATCAGTTCCACCAATATTTGAAGGAGCGCTAAAGCCTTGAACTGGAGTTCCGGCCAGCGCCTTCTTCATCATCGCGTTCCAAATCATTGCTGGATATGTTCCACCGGTAACTGAAGGAAGGCCACCCATTCCGTTAAGTGAGAGGGNGGAGTCATTTCTAAACATTCCGACAGTTGTTGCGAGTTGTGGGGTGAATCCGTTGAACCAAGCAGATGCGCTATTTGTTGTAGTTCCGGTTTTACCAGCGCTTGGACGGCCAAAGCTGGCGAGGGCACTTGAAGCGGTTCCACGTTGGGTCACTTGCTCCAGCGCGTAAGTCAGATCCGACATTACATTTGGCTGAAAAACTTGCTGGGTAGAGATGCTGCCTTGATAAAGGATTCCTTGGTTTGCGCCATCTACCTCTTTAATAATAAGTGGCTTGGCATAAACCCCATTAGCGGCAAATGTTGCATAAGCCGAGGCAAGGTCAATTACGTGCGGGCTCGCTACTCCAAGTGAGACCGATGGTGATGCGAGGAGATTTACTGAGTCAGGGATGCCGGCGCGCCTTGCCACATCCACCACATTGGAAAGTCCGGCCTTAATGCCAAGTGGAACGAAGACGGTGTTTACCGACTCGGCCGTGGCATCAAGCAAATTGATATTTCCATATTGTTCATGATTGTAATTTGTAACTAGGTATGGAATTCCAGATCCTGGATCATCAAAGACTTTTGGTGATGCGCCATTCCAAATTGAAGTTAAAGGAATTCCTTGCTCAAGCGCCGCAACCAAAGTAAATGGTTTAAAGGAAGATCCCGCTTGTGCAATTGATTGCGTTGCATTGTTGAGTTGGCTGACCAAATAATCTTTTCCGCCATACATGGCAACAATTTCACCTGTGCCCGGGCGGATAGAAACTAAGCCGACATGCAGATCTGGGAAAGTCTTGGCTGGCATGACTTTATCGACTGCATCTACCGCAGCTTCTTGCGCCTTCTTCTCCAGTGTTGTCTTAATGATGTATCCGCCGGTTTGAAGTTGCTCTTCAGTAAATCCTAAATTCTTCAGCTCATGAACCACCCAAGACATGACATAGCCTTTAGGTCCGGCCAGACTTCCTGATGTAACTCGTGGTTTTAAAGTTGGGAACTTGGCGCGGTCGCGCTCTTTTTGAGTGATCCACTTTTCTTTAAGCATTCCATCTAGTACATAGGACCAACGATTCTGTAACCGCTTGAGATTATTTCCGCCATAAGAAGGATCATATAAACCTGGGGCGTTGAGGATGCTGGCAAGTACTGCGGCCTGCGAGATGGAGAGTTGATCGACCGTTCGACCAAAATAAACTTCGGAGGCGGTCTGCACTCCGTAGGAGCCGCGGCCAAAGTAGATGGTGTTGAGATAATTTTCCAGAATTTGATCTTTAGACATCTGTTGCTGCAACTTTATGGCAATAACAATCTCTTTTACTTTTCGCGTGATGCTCTGTGCGGAGGTAAGAAATGCGGTCTTGGCATATTGCTGAGTGATAGTCGATCCACTTTGTAGCGTTCCGCCGCGCAAATCATTAAATAGCGCGCGTGCAATTCCCAGTGGGCTGACTGCGCTTTCGGAGTAGTACTTGCGATCCTCTGCTGCAAGAACAGCTTCGCGAACATGAAGCGGAATATTGGCAAGCTTCACGCTGGTTCTATTCTCTGAACCTAAGCGACCAATCTCTTGACCATCTGCATATTGAATGATGGTGGATTGGGAATTTACAAAGGCGTTGGGATCTGGAATTGATACCGTGAAATAGGCATAAGCAAAACCGAGGGCAAAGAGGATGAACCCAATNCCCCCGCCGAAGATGACGGTGCGGATGGCGTACTTCTTGATCGTTTCGCGATCAAATCTCTGGCCGGCCATAGATTAAAGGCTACTGGTGATTTCTATCTTTGCCAGCGTTAGGGCGATACCAAGCTTTGACTCGCCCATCTGGGCGCACAGGCGATGCGTACCGCTCCCAGTCCACGCCCTTCCAATCATCATCCTCAAGAGTGTGCTGCCGGCGCGGAGCTTTGCGAGATTGGCCATCGCCTAATAAGAAGGAATAAATCAAATGGTTCCACCCGCAACTCATACAAATTTCTACGGTGTACACGCGGAACTCTCCATACTCACTCTGCATCTCAGCTAGCTCGGGGAGAGATTTGATGCGGCCAGAGAACTGACCGAGTTGGTCACCAAAGACATAACGCAGGTCGCGAATATTGACCTTCTTACAGACGGGGCAATCTCGATTGGTTATTTCACCGTGATATTGCGCGGCGCGTGTGAGGTATGGATCTGCATCGCAAGCATCCATCGCCGAGGCCGAACCTTTAAAGAGCGCGACTAGGGTCNCCCGACGATCTAGGGCGTAATCGATCTGATCTCTCTTCGACCACAATTGGGAAGCCATAGGGGATCAAGAATAAACCCCTTTTCTTAATTAGGCTCTGGGAGTGATTGCCGCCAAGAAGCTACGAGCACTCCTCCAGATTCGTTGGAGTGGTCAACTATCTGATGGCATCTTCCAATCAGCGCTCGCCACCTTTGTGCTCTTCTCCCCAGAGCGAGCAACCAGCGCAGTCAGCGCCGCGACCGCCTTTGCTGTTGTCCTGCTTCCATATTCCATCGTTGGACCTTATGTAGGAATATTCCTCGATCGCTTTTCCAGGCAACGCATAGTCTTAATCGCCAATGCCCTTCGCGCAATTGATCTGATAGTTATTGCGATTCTGATTAAGAGCGGAGCGACCGGAATACTTCTTACCTTCTTTGTGCTCTTTGCATTTGGCATGAACCGATTAATTTTGGCTGGACTCTCCGCTGGACTTCCATTGCTTACAACTCGCGAATCACTCATTAGCGCAAACGCACTTGCGGTAACCGGCGGAACGATTGGCGTTGTTATTGGTGGTGGCATCGGTGTTGGCATTAAAAATATTTTTGATAAGAGTTTTGCCAGCGACTTCTCAAGTTTCCTCATCGTAATTATCGCTTGCGTTGGATATGCCATAACTTCACTCAGCACATCCCGATTGAAAAAGAACGATATCGGACCACATGAACATGAGATCCCGATGGAGTCACGAGGATTTTCAGAGATGTTCGAAGGTTTTCGGATACTTCGCAGCCATCGAGATAGTTTGCGAGGAATCATCGCCACATCAGTTCAACGCGGTGGTGTTACAGCACTAACGTTGATGGGTCTGCTCTTAGAGCGAAATACCTACCATCTATCTACAAATCCAGATGCTGGCCTTCGTGGATTTGGTACCGCTCTTGCTATCGCAGGTGTTGGTGTTGGAGTTGGCTCAGTAATTAGTCCTTGGGTGGTCAGGCGCATTGGCCGACATAAATGGATTCGCTGGTCGCTAATTGGGCCAGTTCCATTTCTCGTGCTCTTTGCCTACTATTCCCGCCAACTGACCTTCTTTATAGCGGCATTTACTCTGGCCCTTTTTGGTCAAGCAGTGAAGGTCACCAATGATGCACTTGTGCAATCCTCAATAGCTGATGATTTCCGCGGTCGAACTTTTGCTTTCTATGATGTTTCGGTAAATATTGGAATTATGGTTGGCGCCGTTACTTCTGCCTTGTTACTTCCTAAGAGTGGTCAATCAGCGCTGGTACTTATATTGCTTGCCCTGATTTTTCTTGCCACATCAGGGTTTGTTCTTCGCCCACCACACAAGTAGTTCTTCTTTAGCCGTCTCGGCTCCTAATGGGCCGCGCTCCATACGTAAATTCAAGAGATATTGATAGGCCTGACCGACTAGGCGCGATGGTTTCAAGCCAAGTATCTCCATTATCTCTTCGCCATCGAGATCAGGGCGAATCTTCTCTAGCTCTTCCTGCTCCATCAGAGTTGCGATTCGCTCTTCTAAAGAATCATATGTCTGCGCCAATTTTTCGGCCTTGCGCTGATTGCGAGTAGTGCAATCGGCGCGGGTGAGCACATGTAAATGTACGAGTAAATGTTCGGCATCACGGATATATCTGCGCACCGCAGAATCTGTCCATTCCCCGCTTCCATATCCATGGAATCGAAGGTGTAGAAAGACAAGTTGTGAGACATCTTTAATTACATCATTGCTGAATCGAAGTGCGCGAAGTCGTTCTTTACTCATGCGAGACCCAACGACTTCATGATGATGAAAGGAGACTCCTCCACCCGGGATTAATTCCCGAGTCCGAGGCTTGCCAATATCGTGCAACAATGCCGCCAAGCGAATTACCAGATTTGGACCACTGAGACGATCTTCCAGTGCGATCGCTTGTTCAAGCACAGTCAAAGTATGTTCGTACACATCTTTGTGGTGATGATGTTCATCAATCTCTAATTTGAGCTGTGGCAACTCCGGCAGAATTTTTGACGCTAAGCCGCTCTCCACCAAGATGGAAAGTCCAACTCTTGGGTTGTTGGACATCAATAATTTTGTGAGTTCATCTCGAACTCGCTCGGCCGAAATTATTGTTATTCGCTCATGCATATCTTTAATTGCAGCAAGGACTGATTCTTCAAGGGTGAAATCTAATTGTGATGCAAAGCGTGCCGCTCTCATCATGCGAAGCGGGTCATCAGAGAAAGAATCTTCTGGTTTGCCTGGAGTTCGTAGTTGCTTCTTTACTAAATCATTTACGCCGTTGAAGAGGTCGATAAAAGTTGGCGTGGATGTGGTGAGTTCAAGCGCCATCGCATTTACTGTGAAATCTCGCCGACCTAAATCTCCTTCGATGGAGTCGCCAAAATCAACATCTGGTTTGCGGCTGTTGGGATCGTACTTTTCACTTCGATACGTTGTAATTTCAATAGTGAGTTCGCCGCGTTTTGCTGCGATAGTTCCAAACTCGGCACCGGTCTCCCAAACTGCATCAGCCCATTTCTTTAATATTTTTGCGGTGAGATCAGGGCGAGCGCTTGTGGTGAAATCGAGATCGTTTCCTAAGCGCCCAAGAATGGCATCGCGTACTGGGCCACCAACGAGAGCGAGCGTATGGCCGGCGGCTGCGAAAAGTGCAGCAAGTTCAAGGGCAACTGGCGCACCTTTGAGAAGGGCTTCTGTGGCATGTGAGATTGCAATGGCGCGCAGCGCTTCGCCATCATCCAATGTTTTCTCATTAGTACCCACAATCGCCAAGGGTAGAGCAGTACCCTTGCTCTATGACCCCGGCACCTGGTGCGGGTGGCGAAGCCGTTTCCACAAAACGGAAGAAGCGTCGTAGACGACGCCCGACTGGACCACTGACACCGAACAACAATTCCGCTACGCCCGCTCCTTCTGGCGCGCCAAAAAA
>JGI24890J29729_1001011_pt1 | contig 14043 bp, 8 predicted proteins | sample FreactcultureFD7_FD_29729 | JGI IMG/M metagenome (IMG submission 29729)
AATTCTGGCCAACTGACGGGCAAGTGAAAGGCCAATGCCTGTTCCGGTATCCACACTATTGTCATCCTCCACCCTGAAAAAGCGTTCGAATATTTTTTGTTGAAATTCCGCCGGCACGCCTTTTCCTGTGTCGCGCACGCTTATTTTTATAAACCTGCTTCCGGGTCGCGCACGTTTTATCAGATTACCAGGCAGCGTATTTAAATTATTATTCTCCAATAAGAAGATGGAAAGTTTAATCGAGCTTCCGTCAGAACTATATTTAAAAGCATTGCTGATGATATTAGAAAGTATCTTGTCGACTTTATCAATGTCATAAAAACCGGTGATGTCGGTCCTTTCAGGAGTAAAATTGTAAGTTATATTTCTTTTTGTCGCGCTGTATCGAAACGTATTAAAGACTGTTTGACATAGTTGTACAATATTGTCTTCCGATACTTTTAATTTCATAACCCCGGCGTCGATCTCGTAAATATTCATCAGTTGATTCACTAGCCGCAACAGTCGTTGCCCGTTGCTATTCATGATTTCAAAAACCTCTGCCTGATCTTCCTTGTTTAACTTGTTGAAGGTGGCTAAGTGTTGAAGCGGGCTCAGAATAAGTGTCAACGGTGTGCGCAACTCATGAGAGATGTTTGCAAAAAAGCGCAGTTTCATTTCGTCCAAATCGACTTTATTTCTCAGGTGTATTCTTGCAATAGAGGCTTTCCTGATAAAATAGAAGGCCGTTAAAAACAGGAAAGCGTAGAGAATTTTTGCCCAGATCGTAAGCCACAAGGGAGGTTTAACGATGATCCTCAACGTAGCCCCTATGGGTGATACGATTCCTTCGTTGTTCGCAGCTTTTACATGAAACAGATATTCTCCGGCATCGAGGTTGGTATAGGTCGCTGCACGTTGTGTGCCTACATAATTCCAATCCTGCTCAAAACCTTCTAACATGTAAGCATAGGTATTTTGTTTTGGATCAATGTAATTGATGGCCGTAAATTCAAACGTGATGACATTTTGATCGTGTGGGAGTTTTATTTCTTTTACTTCGCTGATATGTTTTGGAAGGAGCGCGTTTGGTCCGTTCCCGATCGGTACGGATTTATTAAATAATTTAAAATCTGTAATAATAACAGTCGGAGGTAAAAGATTTTTATGAATTTTATTCGGATAAAAACTGATCAAACCGCTCTTGGCTCCAAAATATATTTTATCATGTTTACCGGTCGACGAGGCCCCGATCGAAAATTCAGTGCTGGGTAATCCGCTATTATTTGAATAATTTTTTATAGTACCTTTTACACCGTCCATTCTGGAAAGACCATTATACGTACTAATCCAGAGATTTCCTGTTGCATCTACCCGAAGCCCTGCAATAAAATTACTGACGAGGCCTTCACTGGTTGTATAGATTTGAAAAGACCGTTTTTTTTCATCGAAGAGATTTAAGCCGTTTTCGGTTCCAATCCAGATTCTGTTGAAATTGTCTTGCGTTATGACCAACACTTTGTCATGACTTAAATTGGAATTGCCCGTCATGTAGCTGATAAAGTGACCAAGGGTAGTGTCATAAACACTTACACCACTTACACTTCCGGTCCAGATTCTTCCGGCCTTGTCGCAGAAAATAGTATTCACCCAATCACTTGCGAGAGAATTGACAGCGCGCATATAGTCTGCTTTGTAGAGAAAAAATTTCTGACTTTCAGGATTGAACTTTCCTATTCCCTTACCCGGGGCCGCCATCCATAAGTTTCCCTGTTTGTCTTCGCAGATGCTTCTGATGTCGTGAATATCCTTATTGTTTTTAAAAGCATACGAAATAAAACGATGATTTTTTTTGTCATATTTCTGCAATCCTCCTTCATAGGTTCCGATCCAGATATTTTTTTTACTGTCTTCGAAAATATTGAATACAGTGCCCTTTCCCAAACCACAAAGTTGAAATGGATCGAACGATATTTTTTCTTTACTGTCTTTCAAAAACAGGTCTATGCCGGAGGTGAAATAGCCTATCCATAGGTTACCATACGAATCTTCCAGCACTGCAGATACCGACTTGGATCCTGCCGGTGAAATCACATCGTCATAAAATTTGTCGTGATTGAAGGATTGGTTTTTCTTCAGAAGATTTATTCCACCCTGGTAAGAAGCTACCCAATAATTTCCTTGTTTGTCTTCTAAAATCGAACTGACATCTGCTGAAAGTAGCTTATCATCATATTCTAACTCATCAAAGAAATGGAATGAGTCAGATTTACGATCGTATATGCTAAGTCCCTGATCATCCCCAATCCATATCTGCCCCTGCGAATCACGCATGATGGATTTAATAAGTTTTGCTCCGTACCTTGTTTTATAGCTATGTAGTTTTTTTTCATCCGGTTTGTACACCATAAGCCCGCCGTCCTTCGTTCCCAGCCAAAGTTTATCGTGGTCCCAGCAGAGGCTTAAGATGGAGATGTTGCCATGCCCCTTATTTTTTTGATTGATTTTGAAAATGTCAAAGGATTCATTCAAAGGATTAAACTTTCCGATGCTGTCATTTTCAAAGCCAAACCAGATATTATCATGCTGGTCGATTTGTATGACTTTGATATTAACGCCTTTGTTCTCGACAGTGGAGAATTTTAATAGCTTGTCCATGCATCCTTCATACTCAGAAACCGGAACCAGGGATTTAATCTCTTTTGCAAGCTCCGTATAGTCCTTTTTTTTCCAAATCCACGATGATAAATAGCGTGTTAGGGCAGCAGGATAATTTTCCGTTTGAAATTTATTGATCGTCTTGTCTCCGATAGTAATATCGACACCACGGAGATGCCTTTCAAAATCTTTGGTTTCTCTCCGGAATTTGTTTAATCCCATGAGTGTGCCGACCCAGACATTCCCCTTGCTATCCTCCTGTATGGATGTTACATACCTCGCGGACAGGCTCTTTAAATCAAGCGGATCGTAGAGGTAGTTGACAAAACTATCCTTGTTGCGATCGTAGACACTGATGCCATTATTTTCCGTGCCAATCCAGAGGTCTCCACGGCTGTCTACCATAAGTGTAGTAATATTGTTATCGCACAGGCTATTGGAGTCTCCTGTAATAGTTTGGTAGACCTTCACGGAATATCCGTCAAACTTGTTTAGTCCGTATTGCGTGCCAATCCAGATGAAACCTTGTCTATCCTGAACGATGCTTGTGATTTCCGTATTGCTCAGGCCGTCTGTCTTCGTAATGTGCTCAACGGAAAAATGATATTGCTGCGCATACCCGAAGAAAGAAAATAGAACGCAAATCACACTGAGGGAGGGAGTTTTTTTAATACGAGCCAACAGGGCAGTCTTACGCATCTTAGTTTAGATTTAGGAGATTAAAATAGGCATAAAATGCGAATACTAGAAAAACAAAACGACCGGTGGAGAGTCGCAATCGCATATTCCAATAGAGCGGTATTTTCTTTCTCGGTGAAGAATGTCCAAATTTATTCACAGAGGCAATATTTCAGCTGAACTTATGCCCTCGAACAGGTAAGAACAACATCTGTCAAATTAATCGCTGAATGGCATAAATTGTTGGCTTTTGAAAGATTATGACCCTTAGCAAGCCTTCCTGCATCAGGATTGCTCGCATATTTCCTGCAATTTTTTATTCATACTCTCAAATCCATTTCTTATATCAGTGTCTAATTTTTTGCGGAAGAACCCCACCAGAATTCCCTTGAATACCTCACGCTGAATAAAGGTGGTAGATCCGTCATGATTATCGATCAATTCAAAGATATGGTGTCCGTCAAATAACCCGGGTATAAGTAAATGCCCGATCCATGAAAGTTGATGTGCAGGATCATTCACCAGCAGTTTGGGTTTGAAGGAAACGGTTTTCGAATCCGGCGGTGATAAGGTGACGTGAAGTTTTTTGTGGCGTATCAGATCACCCGAAATTTTTGTAATAAACGGGTTCCATTTTCCATAGTCGGAAAAAGCCGTCAGAACAGTCCAGACTTTTTCAGGTGAAGCCTGAATAATGATGCGTGTACTGATCTCTTTTGCTGAGATGCGAAACGTCATCAGAATTATCAAAGTTATTGTCAGAATCCTTCTCATTTGGAAAAGTTAATTGTTAAAAAGTTAATCGTATTGACATTCTTCTAATGCTCCATTTTCGACTCGAATTTCATAGAATGAAATGTGATAAAGTACAATTAGTTACAGTTTAAGTTTTTAAATTACAGTAACGAACAATTTTACTTTTACTGTCAGGTAACGAATCAAAGTAATCCGATAAAGAACCCCGGCATTGACACGATACAAAGTAATTGTTACGATCTTTCCGAAGAACGAAGAGAAATACTGTATTTAATATTAAAACAATGAAGAATTTTCTATTACTCCATCTTCTCCTTGTGTTGCCGGATTTAATGCATGCGCAGGAAAAGCCCGTTACGTTAACGGTTGATTGCGCTATGCAAAAAGGACAACTGAATGCGGTCTGGTCATGGTTCGGATACGATGAGCCCAATTATACCTACATGAAAGATGGCCGCAAGCTATTATCAGAATTAGCGGAGCTTAGCCATCAACCCGTCTATGTACGTACACATAATCTTTTGACGACTGGTGACGGCAGAGCAGAACTCAAATGGGGTTCAACAAATGCCTACACAGAAGACAACCATGGAAGGCCAATATATAACTGGACGCTAGTCGATTCTATTATTGATGCGTATATAAAACGTGGGATGAAACCATTGATGGAAATTGGTTTTATGCCGGAAGCTTTATCGACGCACCCTGTTCCCTATAAACACAATTGGTCTGTAACCGGAGAACTGTGGACGGGCTGGACCTATCCGCCAAAGGATTACACGAAATGGGAAGAACTTGTTTTCAAGTGGGTAGAACACGCTATTGATCGTTACGGATCGGAAGAAGTTAAATCCTGGTATTGGGAGCTTTGGAACGAACCCAATATTAAATACTGGAGTGGAACATTTGATGAATACTGTAAACTTTATGATTTCACGGCCTCTGCTGTTAAACGCGCCTGTGCGGATTGCCGTATAGGCGGTCCTCACTCAACAAATCCGGATAACGAACAAGCTCAGAAATTTCTTCGGGATTTTTTGCAACACTGTGCGTCGGGCTTAAACTACAAGACGGGCAAGACGGGCTCTCCATTGAACTTTATCGCTTTCCATGCAAAAGGAAATCCAGCACTTGTCGAGGGCCACATTCGCATGAATATGTCGCCTCAACTGAAGGCAGTGGCTAACGGATTTAAAATTGTATCTTCTTTTGAAGCCTTTAAAAAATTGCCGGTCATTATCGGCGAATGTGATCCCGAAGGATGTGCTGCCTGCTCTATGCAAAAAAAACCGGAAAACGGATATCGTAATGGTACGTTGTATTCAAGTTATACGGCCGCTTCCTATGCACGATTATATGAACTGGCGGAACACTATAATATTAATTTAGTCGGTGCTGTTACGTGGGCATTTGAATTTGAAGGGCAGCGTTGGTTTGATGGCTTTCGCGATCTGGCAACGAACGGAATCGACAAGCCCGTGCTCAATGTTTTCCGGATGTTTGGTATGATGCCTCCGGATCGAATCCTGGTAACAGGCGATAATATCTTATCTGTTGACGAGATCATCGCCAAGGGAGTTCATGGTAATACGCCCGATGTTTTTGGAATAGCTTCCCGCAATGCGCATTCGCTTGCTGTGTTGATCTGGAATTATCACGATGACGACCTGTTGGCCCCCGGATCGAAAATCAGCCTCCGCATGAAAAATATTCCGGTGAACCGGGTTTTGATGCATCACTATAGAATAGACTCAACACATAGCAATGCGTACGAAGCCTGGAAAAAAATAGGCGCGCCACAAGAGGTGGATTCTGTTCAATATGAACACCTTGAGGAGTCAGGCCAACTGCAACTCTTAATGTCTCCCCAATGGATGGATATCCGGTCAGGTAATATAACAGTCGATTTTAAATTACCACGGCAGGGAGTTTCATTATTAAAATTAGAATGGTAATAGTATATTTGAATATAAGCCAGTGAAACCTGGAATACTGAATTTAATGTTCTAAATAAACCAACGAAAAATGATCAAGCCCGCATATCTCAAATTTACATGTAGCATGTTGATGATGGTGATTGTACTTTCTGCTAACGCCCAAAGCGATCCCAAGCCAATATCAGAGCCACTTGTTAAACACATTTATACAGCGGATCCGTCGGCGCACGTGTTCAATGGCAAGATCTACATTTATCCTTCGCACGATATCGAGGCTGGAACTCCGGAGAACGACAACGGCGATCATTTCGATATGAAGGATTATCATGTGCTTTCAATGGAAAAAATAGGGGGAGAAGTGAAAGATAACGGTGTTGCACTCGATATTAAAAATATTCCGTGGGCAGGCCGTCAATTATGGGCGCCGGACGCGGCGTTTGCCAATGGTAAATACTATCTATACTTTCCGGTGAAGGATAAACAGGATGTATTTGCTATCGGCGTGGCGATAAGCACATCCCCCGTTGGTCCGTTCAAAGCCGAACCTGCCCCGATAAAGGGAAGCTATAGCATCGACCCGGCCGTTTTTAAAGACACGGATGGTAAGCATTACATGTATTTCGGTGGGATCTGGGGCGGACAACTTCAGCGCTGGAGCACGGGTTCTTATGAAGCCAACGGATCGAAAACGGATTTACAAAAAGATGACGAACCTGCCATCCGTCCAAGAGTAGTACGTCTTGGTAAAGATATGCTGAGCTTTGACGAACCGGTAAAAGAAATAAAGATCATCGACGAGAACGGCAAAGAATTTTCAGGTAAAGATCACAACAAACGTTTCTTCGAAGCATCCTGGATGCACAAATACAACGGCAAATATTATTTCTCCTATTCTACCGGTGACACGCATTTTATTTGCTACGGAATTGGCGATAGTCCCTATGGCCCATTCACCTACCAAGGTGTAATTCTGAATCCAGTTGTGGGATGGACGAACCATCACTCCATTATTGAATTCAACGGCAAGTGGTATTTGTTTTATCACGACAGCACGTTGTCAGGCGGTAAAACACATTTGAGAAGCGTCAAGGTTACCGAACTGAAGTACCGTCCGGACGGCACCATCGAGACAATAGATGCGTACACTAAATAAAAAACTGATCTTACGAACGAAAAAGTCACGGTCTAGGCCGTGACTTTTTTTATTACTTTTTATGTGAAAGATTCTTCTTCTTAAAAGGAGTTTTTTTGCCAAACTTTTGATAGATCCATTCCTCAAGTTTAGAAGGCGCGCCTTCATCGGGATCTGCAATAAGATAGGCGTAAGGTTTCAGATGATCCACACCTTCAAATACAATTTTGGCCATAGCCAGTATTGGAATGAAAAGGATCATACCCGAAATACCCCAGATAAATCCTCCGGCAATAATACCGACGAGCATAGCCAGCGCACTAAGTTTTACTTTTCTGCCGATAACAACGGGTTCAATAAAGTATGTACTCAAGGCATGTAAAAAAAGAAGCATGCCCGCTACCCACAAGGCCGTAACGAAATTTTTGGTAACCACGGCTACCAAAAAAGGGAAAATGCTTCCCAGTATTGATCCAACATAGGGAATGATAGAGAGTAACGCCGCAATCGCGGCTAACAACAACGCATTCTCCACGCCAAAACTTACCAACGTGATGGAATAAATGATCCATAAAATAAAAACCGATATGGCTCTTCCCGTGAGATATTTTTGGCCAACGGCTGTAACTTCTTCCAGAATACTTTTTACTTTTTCCGCGTGGCCATCACCAAATAATTTTATGAAAAATGTCTCGTATTTTTCCTTATGGAAAAGAAACAGGAAAGTGTAGACAACCGTCAGGACCAATCCCCCCAGCGTTCCGGTTATACCACTGATTAGTTTTCCGAAATAACTTCCGGTCGATTGTCCGAGGGAACTGATCTGCTGTTTAAGAATAGCAACCTGTCGTGTTTGCGGCATGTTGAAATTTTTTTCAATAAATAATTCCAGATCGGAAATGTATTCGTAAAGCTTTTTCTGGATCACCGGGAGATCATCGGTAAAGCTTGTTACTTCGCCAACGATAACCGCAAAAATTCCCAACAGCGCTACAAGAACGATAAAAACACAGATGACAACGGCAATAACCCGGTTTAAATTTTTATCCTCCAGCCACCGGCAAACCGGCGCCATTAGCATGGCGAAGAATGCTGCATATACAAGCGGTATGAGGAGTTCTTTTCCATAATAAAGAACAATAACAAGCAAGACGGTGAATAGGAGAAATTGAATGGCTGGATAACCCTTTACTTGTCTTATCATGTTTTATTGCATTAGGAGCGGCGCAATTTTTACATACCTAAAATAATTAAGCCACGTCTTAATTAAGACAATGGATCAGGTATTTTCAAACATTTAATATTTATTTTTTGGCGCTGCTGACATACCATTGTCACCCCGTTGGCTGTAAATTGAAATAAAAAACGCCATACATATGAAAAAAGGATTGAAAGCCGAAACATCCATTACCATTAAGGCAACGGTAGCCAGGGTATGGGAAGGCCTGACAAAACCGGAATTAATTAAAAAATATTTCTTTGGAACAGATGCGAGCACCGATTGGAAAAAAGGCAGCCCTATTTTTTTTCGGGGTGTTTGGGAAGGCAAGCCGTACGAAGACAAGGGAGTCATCACGGATGTGGCACCTGAAAAATTTGTCAGCTATACTTACTGGAGCGCTTTTTCAGGAACACCAGACCTTCCGGAGAATTATGCGAATGTACGGTATGAATTATCGCCTGTCGCAGAAGGCGTAAAGGTTACGATCACCCAGGATGGGCTCGATTCAGAAGAGCGGCGCGATCACAGCATCTCCAATTGGAATATGATCCTTGAAAACCTGCGAAAATTATTGGAGCAGGAGAAATTATAACAAGACCATTACTCGTGCGCCAGGACCATCGTAATTACATTTGTGTAGTTATCAGGGATCACTATGGGAAACGATAAATCAAAAGATTATCGTAAGATCATTCACGTCGATATGGATGCATTTTATGCTTCCGTTGAACAGCGCGATAATCCTGTGTACAGAGGTAAGCCGGTTGTTGTCGGAGGGTCGCCGCAGGGTCGCGGAGGTGTTGTAGCATCGGCAAGTTATGAAGCGCGTAAATTCGGTATTCGTTCTGCGATGCCTTCCAAAAGAGCTCTTCAGCTTTGTAAAGACGTTATATTTATTCGACCGAGGTTTGATGTATATAAGGAGGTTTCTAAAAACATTCGTGAGATATTTTATCGGTACACGGACGTTGTTGAACCCTTATCGCTTGATGAAGCGTACCTGGATGTCACCACGGATAAACAAAAGATCGGTTCGGCTATTGACATAGCCAGACTCATACGACAGGCAATCAAAGACGAACTGCAATTAACGGCATCCGCCGGTATCTCTATCAATAAGTTTTTGGCCAAGATCGCATCAGACCTGGATAAACCCGATGGATTGACGTTCATCGGCCCGTCACGCATTGAAGATTTTATGGAGAAACTCGCTGTTGAAAAATTTTATGGTGTAGGCAAGGTTACGGCGGAGAAAATGAAGCGAATGGGATTGCATACCGGATCAGACCTGAAAAAATTATCGGAAGGCGAACTCATTAAACATTTTGGCAAGTCGGGAAAGTTTTTTTATAACATCGTAAGAGGTATTGATAACAGACCCGTACAGCCACATCGTGCAACAAAATCGGTAGGAGCGGAAGACACTTTCCCGTTTGATCTTATAACGCTGGAAGAAATGTTTGAAGCGCTCGAAAAGATCGGCGATATTGTTCATGAACGATTACGGCGCAACGGCCTTAAAGGAAGAACGGTAACGGTAAAAATAAAATACCATGATTTTAAGCTGGCTACCCGCAGCCAGTCATTTGTTCAGCCTGTCGGCGATTTTGAAACAATCCTTTCCACTGCAAAACAACTTCTTGCCGGCGTTGATCTCGAAGGTAAGAAGATCAGGCTTCTCGGAATTTCGCTGTCTAATTTCGGAGACGTAACAGTAAAGCAACACGATAATACCCAGGATCAGTTGGCGTTGGAATTATGAATTTATGACAGGCTCTATGTACTTGTCTATATCCTGTATGTTCGAATTCGTTCACGCTTTTTGTAATTACGAACAAATAAGCTTTGCTATAATTTGTAACTATTTGATTTTTAGACTTTTGTGGTTTGGGTATGGATTGTGCCTTATGGTACTGAAACAATAACCCCTTGTTGTCATGATCAAGAATTACCTCCTCATTGCTCTCAGAAACCTGTCGAAAAACAAAAGCTATGTTATCATTAACACCTTTGGTTTAGGAATTTCACTGGCATGTTGTATTACAGCCTACCTGCTACTCGCCTATAATATTGAATTTGACAATTTTCACAGACCGGAAAAAGTAGCTAATATTTTTAAGATCCATACCCACAAGAAGGAAAAAAGCGGAAAGATCAACCAAACTGTTACGGCGCCCATGGTCTTGGCATCGATGGCTTCTCAGGACATTGTCGGGATTAATCGATACGCCCGTTACATTCAGGGTGGAGGCTATATACGTTACGGCGAAAACGCTTTTGCCGAAGGCATCGCATTCGCCGACAGCACTTTTTTCGATATGTTCGATTTTCCAATGGTGCAGGGAAATCAAAAATCCTTCAAAGACAAACGCACTATTATTCTTAGTCAGAAACTTGCAACAAAATACTTCAGTAAAGAAGACCCGATCGGTAAATTGCTTGTCGTAAGTTTTCCAAACAATATTGAGATTGAAGTAATGGTGGGTGGCGTAATCGACAAAGTACCCTTAAATAGCACGTTCATTTTTGATGCTATTATGCGAATAGAAAATTATCTTGATATCAATGCCCTGGCCGTTGACAACTGGAAAGACTGGAGAGATCCCTCGACTTTTATGGAATTGTCTTCACCCGAAATTGCAAGTAGGATTGGCAAACAATTCTCTAAATATGTGCCGATCCGGAATGAAGCAAAGAAAGACGATGTCGTAGACTCTTATCACCTGGAACCTTTTTTGTCTAATTTCAACAGCGATGACATTCGCGATCGCTACATCAACCTAAGAATAAGCAAAGTTCCGCTGATGGTATTTACATTGATGGCATTGATGATACTGCTCATTGCCTGTTTCAATCTTACCAATACCTCTATTGCCATGACAGCAAAGCGATTGAAAGAAGTCGGTGTTAGAAAGGCCGTCGGCGCAGCGCGATGGCAGATTGTCGCTCAATTCTTGTTAGAGACTGTCGTAACCATTTTGATGGCACTCATCGTCGGAATTATTTTAGCGGAATTTATTGTTCCTGCTTTCGCCAGAATGTGGAAACTTCCCTATGGCTTGGCGGACTTAAGTGGCGTGAATTTATTTATTACCATAGTTGTACTCGTCTTTCTTGCCTCGCTGTTAGCAGGAATTTATCCGGCGTTATTCAACAGTAAGTTTAAACCTGTCGTGCTTCTGAAAGGAAATGTAAAAGTTAAAGGAACAAATATATTTACCAGGGTACTGGTCACGTTACAATTTGCGCTCTCCGTTATTGTATTGATTGCCGGGGTTATTTTTATTCAGAACACAAAGTTCCAGGAAAAAATAAAATTCGGTTATGATAAAGAAATGATCGTAACCGTCAATATTCAAAGTGAAAAGGAATTTGAAGCGATGGAGAACCGGGTTTCAGAGAATCCTAAAATACTGAGTGTTGCGGTGAGCGATCATCACATCGGATATAATAATTACCAAAACCCCGTTCAGGTAGATACAGGTTCATACGACGTGAGGGTATTGGGTATCGGTAAAAATTACGCCAAAACAATCGGTTTTATATTTTCGGAAGGACGCGATTTTGATGTCAACAATGCTACGGATACCATTGAAGGAATAATCGTTAATAAGGCGTTTCTTGAAAAAACAAAATTGAAAGATCCTCTGGATAAAATAATTATCCTGCACGAAACAAGACGTCGTATTGTTGGCGTCATAGAAAACCACGTCGATAATTTATATCGCTCCAGAGATCCTGAAGCCTTCGTATTTTATCCGGCAGAGCCAAAAAATTATAAGATCATGCTCGTAAGAGCCAATGCCTCCGATCTCGGTGAAACGCAGAAGTACCTTCAGAAAACCTGGAAAGAACTTTTCCCGGGCAAGTCATTCGAAAGCAAATTTCAGGAAGACATTGTGCTCGGTAATGTTAAGGACACCAATTCCAACCTTCAAACGATATTTCTCTTTTTGACAGCATTGGGAGGATTACTTTCTGCAGCCGGAATTTTTGCCCTGGCATCGTTAAATATTACAAAAAGAACAAAGGAGATCGGTATACGAAAAGCATTGGGAGCGACGATTGGTGGCGTGGTAACGTTACTGAACAAAGAATTTATTATCGTGCTATTGATCGCCGGTATTTTAGGTTCGGTCGGAGGCTATTATCTGACAGACGCATTGTTGGGGCAAATTTATGCCTACCATATTTCGGTCAGTTTGATTCCGGTAATACTAAGTGCAGTATTAATTTTCGGAATAGGGATTTTCACTACAAGCCTCACCATTCTCAAAGCGGCAAAGGCAGATCCGGTAAAAACGCTACGGAGTGAGTAAAAGACGAATCACTGTGCTTGGTATCTATAAATAACTATTGAAAGGAACAGGACTGTATTTGATCCGTATGCAATATTTAATTGAATTGAATAAATGAAAAAGGCCGTACAAATTAATGACACGGCCTTTTCTCAGTTAGATTAATGCTAAATCTTATTTTTTCTTTTCATTGTCGGCGGCATCTTTAGCTTGCTTGGCCATTTCAAGATGATGCTCTAATGTTGAGATCTTACCGGAAGCCCACATCTTTACATCATTGTCATATCCTTTATCGGCCTCTTTTTTAAACGCATCCAATACTTTCTCATGACCCTTTACCATTGACGAGGTATATGCTTCATCGAAATCGGCGCCTTTTTTTCCAGCGAGTTCGTCATATTTTTTCTGGTGGTCGTCACTTAATGTACCTGGCAGTGTAATGTTTTTTTGTTGTGCCAGCGTTTTTAATTCTTCATTTGCCTTGCTATGTTCGTCAACCATGGTTTGACCGAACTGTTTCACTTTCGCAGAGGATGCATTTGTTTGGGCAAGTTTGCCGAGTTCAACTTCAAGCATACCAGCATCTGCAGCTTCGACGGCAAAATCCGTATCGTCTTCCGTTTTAGTATCTTCAAATTTTGCCTCATTTTGATTTTCAGCTACTTCTTTGCTGTCCTCGGATTTATTTTTATTGCCACAGGCTGCAATTCCAACAGCAAGGGCACTTAACAATAATAAGTCGAAGATTCTAGTTTGCATTTTTTTCATGATCAGGTTTTTTAAGTTTATAATTATTATTTCCATTCTTTAATTTGAACCGGTATTGAATTGCGAATAATATCATGCCTGGCAATTGGACCGTTTACAGGTGTCGAAAAAGTACTATTTTGAGGAATCAGTAATTTAATTGTAGAATTATTTTCACCTAATTTAATTCTTCAACATGTATGTCTATTCGTCTTCGGCACCGTTGTTCGGAAGTGGCAGCTTTCTTTGAGGATCTGGTTACGAGGGTGTTGGTCAGGCGTACAACACATATACATAATTAAAACTAAACCTGCAGAAGAGGTTGACCAAAAAGCTTTTTTTCTTTGATCGAAAGGCCTCATCCCCAACCTTTAACTTTCTAAGCGGTGTTCGGTTTTGAAAATATTGATATAATGCTTTCCGCGTCTGCTGGACTTTTGAAAAGAGCGGAGACAATTAGAAGGTTCTTTAATCAGATGTCCTGCTTTAGTCAGCCCGTTTTGCTTTTAACGGCTCAATTATAGAAGTCGTAATTTGAGATGGAACATGCAAAGCATCCGGACTTCTTATTTTATTAACGTCTCGCGAAAAGCTGAATTTTATAGTTAAAAGCCTGTCAGTAATAAAATAATAAAG
>JGI24890J29729_1001012_pt1 | contig 14038 bp, 16 predicted proteins | sample FreactcultureFD7_FD_29729 | JGI IMG/M metagenome (IMG submission 29729)
CTCCCAAATCGTCGGGTTCTATTTTCTTGAAACGCCAAAGGATTGCTCTCGCNTNGTAGTTCCACGACCCCCGTGCAGCCAAGGTACAGATTGACCTACCCGAGCAAGACATGAACATGGCGACTCCCGCCAGCAAAGCAATTAACTTCACGCCCAAACCCGGCATGATGATCTTCACTAATTCGTGGCTTATGCACTCGTTTACACGCCATGCTGCCGACAAGCCAATTAAGTTTGTTCACTTTAACCTGACGGTAATACCAGCCCCGCAGCAATCCTGCCCCGCTCCTGCCGCTGAAGTGATATGAACAAGTACGCCATCCGGTTCAACAAGTCCCGTGGTCAAGAAGGCCGTGGGACGATGGATCATTGCTGGCGTGTTTTTGAAAATGGCAAGGAGTTTCTTTTTAAGAACTTCCAGCTTAACGTACCATCACAGAGCGAAAAAGCAACCGACAGCGAAGACTGGAACGTGGTGTGCCAAGGCGTAATGACCATTGACCGCGAGACTTCAACGGCAACTATTAATTTGGAGTAACTTATGCACCTACAACTACCCATCGAAATCGCAAACCAAGTCCTTGGATACCTTGGCACCCGCCCCTACCAAGAGGTGTGGCAATTGGTCCAAGCCATCCAAGACGCAGCTAAACCTAAAGAGGCACCCCATGGCGACCAAGTGGATACAGAAAGCAATTAAGCACCCCGGCGCGTTGAAGGAAGCCCTTCACGTTCCCATGGGCAAGGCCATCCCCGCTAAGAAACTAGCCAAAGCCGCCAAGGCGCTCGGCAAGCTCGGCCAGAGGGCGCGCCTTGCAAAGACGCTGCGGGGCTTTGATTGATATGAGCGGTGAAATCGACCCGGTCCGCTATGGCGTGCTCTGGCAAAAGGTCCAAGACCTTGACAAGAAGGTGGACAAGCTGGAGTCCGGCATGGAAGAGCTACTGGCCCTTGCAAACCAAGGGCGTGGCGGACTATGGGTCGGCATGGCCATCATCTCGGCGGTATCCACCGTGGTGGGCTATCTAACGCACTGGATGCACAAGGGGTAACAAATGCCAAATACCGTCTCAGGATTAGATGTACTTACTCCTATGCCAGACACAGCGGTAACTGGTGCAGCACCCGCATCTACTGCCGTAGCTGCCGGGGCCTTGCCAATGACCTCTAATAGCACGCCTGCTCCAACCACGTTAAATAGTTCTGATCCCGCATTGCTTGCGCAGTTAAATGCACTTGCAGGCCAAGGTACAAGTGTTAGGGGTCAGGGCTATATGACTGACACTGGAGACTATATCCATACTGGTGAAAACACACTTAATAAGTTAGCAGGCGCTAAAACTGTACAAGATTGGCTAAATACCGCCGGTGCAACAGATCAATATGGTAATGGTGCATTTACGGGCGGGGATTTAAATACTCGCGTACAAGATTTGTTGCACCACAATATGACTTCTGGGGCAGATTACGAAGCAATTGATCGCGCACTAAACCCCGAAATTTACTCCAACCCAAATACATTAAATTTTGTTAATACCCAACGCGGCGTATCCAATGGCGCAAAAGATCCTTTTAACGCATCTGCGGGCTATGACAGCATAGCTGACTACGGTAATGCTTTAATGCAGTCTTTCCATAGCCAACCTGATGCACCTGCACGTTTTGATGCGTCAACCCCAAGCCAACCCGGAACCGCAGATTGGATGCAAACTTATTTGAGTGACCATCCCAACCCCTATAAAAAGCAAGGCGTATCTGATGCGGCATATATGCAATCAGTTGTTCCTCCGGGGTTCCAAAACTGGCAACAGGTATATAACCAAGTTACCAAACCAGCATTTAATTCATACGAAGATTACCAAGCTAATTTAAACAGAACGCCAGAGCAACAAGCCAAAGATATGTTTAAAGAATTCCATAGACCTAAAGCGTCTTGGGAAACAACATTAGCGCATCTTCAAAGCCAGTTGCCTAGCGCCCCCTCCGGTGGTTCTACGTTAAGCATGAACGATACGCCTACATACGATAACAGCTCACATGTATACCCCGGGCATTCGGGTACTGAACAATACAACTCAGTTAATCCAAATGGGTCATTTGCGTATGCACAAAACCCGCAAGACTTGGTTAACCAAAATAACAATTCAAGTTTTATATTCCAAGACCCTAACGTTACTACGCAACAAAAACTTGATTTGGTAACAGGCAAAGCTACCGCCACGCCTATTTTTAAACTAGACCCAAAAATGCCGGGTGTAAAAAATTATGTTGGCGCTAAGCTAATTTACAAAAAATAAGTAACCTATGAATGCGCTTGTTTCTATTAATTTTTTTGATGTTGGTCACAGTGTCATCGGCAGAGGACAGGCTTATCCTATCGGGGCCAACGGAGAAGCAAGAAGCTCCAAAATACAAACCTGTGCAAGAGTGTTCAATACAGGGTTTATATGCAGTAGCTTGGACAACACACGATCCAATGGAGCGCCGCTTAGTAATGATGGAGTGGCTGGATAAAAATGTATGCAGCACCCAAAACTACGCCGATATCTGGAACTCCTTGTCGGAGTGGTCGGGAACGTCAGACAACGCTTTAATGCGGGCAAAAGTAATACAAGGGTACGAGAAAGCACTCAAGAGGGAAGCCAAATGAACGAAAAGGATAAGCTAGTTTCTGTCGTGACATACATGGTCACCGCCACTTTGTGCGCTGTTGTGCTGGCATTGATTGGCGCTTTAATTCATGGCCTCTTTGTTCGTGAGGTGGACAACACCAAGATTTTTGAGATCATTGGCCCAGCGTTCCAAACCATCATCGGCGGCCTAATAGGCTGGTTATCTGGACTCAAGGTAGGCTCAAACAAAGACGAAGAACTGCCTTGTCAAAAAAAGGATTTGTATGTTTGAACTACTAGGTGGCGGTATCTTTGGCTCCCTGCTTGGGGGCATCTTTCGTTTGGCACCAGAGGTGCTGAAGTGGCTTGACAAAAAGGACGAACGCGCCCATGAGCTTCTTATGTTTGAGCAGCAATGCCAATTGGAAACTTTGCGGGGTCAGCAAAAGCTGGCTGAGATAGGTGCCCAGCGCGAGGCTGCGGTGGATGTGGGGGTCATGGACGCGTTTAACGCGGCAATTGAACAGCAGACCGAGATGGTCAAGGCCGCCGGTGGTTGGGTGGCCAGCCTGTCTGCATCTGTGCGCCCTGTGGTGACGTATTGGATTTTGCTGCTGTGGAGCTTTGCCCACATCTGGTTTGCTTGGACTGCGTGGGCCGCTGGTGCGCCTCCAGAGGCTGTGTTCAAGCTCATCATGTCGGCTGACTTTGCTGCGCTGGTATCCGGCACCCTAAACTACTGGTTCCTTGACAGAACTCTGGCAAAACGTGGGTTATGAACCTAGAGCTTGCCGCAGCACTGTGCAAACAGTTCGAGGGGTTTAGGGGTAAACCCTATCTCTGCCCTGCTGGCATTCCTACGATTGGCTACGGCTCAACCTATTATTCTGATGGGCGCAAAGTAAGTTTGGACGATCCGCCGATGGACGAGCCAACGGCTAAAGCGCTTTTGATGGTGGAGTTGTCGCACACGTACCTTCCCGGAGTCTTGCGAAATTGCCCGATATTGACTACGGATGAACGCAAGTGCAACGCCATAGTTGACTTTTGTTATAACTTAGGTATAGGACGATTGCAGACCAGCACACTAAAGCGTAAAATCAACGCTCAAGACTGGGACGGCGCCAAGGAACAGCTTATGCTTTGGAATAAAGGTGGCGGGCGAGTGCTGCCGGGGCTCACAAAACGTCGCTTGGCCGAAGCAGCTTTGTTAAATTAGGGATAACTATGGCAACCACGGCTTACGCTCTGACTTACGACAACCTGACAAGTCTGGTCCTCCAGTACCTTGAGCGCAGCGACGCCGCCGTCGTCAACTTCATCCCCACGGCCATCATGCTGGCCGAGTTTGAGATCGCAGAGAACATCAAGACCTTGGGCCAGATGATCGTGGCCGACGGCACCATGACCTCCGGCAACCCGGTGATCGCCAAGCCAGCCCTGTGGCGCAAGACGGTCTCCATGACGCTGACCAACTCCGCCGGTGAGAAGCAGCCCATCTACCTGCGCAAGCTGGAGTACCTCAGCAGCTACGCGCCCGATGTGACGGTCACGGGCACGCCCCTTTACTACTCGGACTACGACTACGACCACTGGTTTGTGTCGCCCACGCCGAGCGCCAACTTTGCCTTCGAGACGCTGTGCTACACCCGCCTGACGCCTTTGTCCTCCAGCAACCAGACCAACTGGTTGACCCGTAACGCGCCCAACGCGCTGCTGTTTGGCACCCTCAAGCAGACCGCCCCCTTCCTCAAGGACGATGCGCGCCTTGCGGTCTGGACCCAGATCTTTGATACCGCAATTGGTGCCCTCAAGGTCGAGGACCAACTGCGCGTCGGTGACCGCCAAGCTATTGTTCAGGACTCCTAACTATGACAACGTATACCTCGCCGTTCACTGGTCAAACGATCAACCCATCGTCGGTCAGCTACGAATCGCTGTCGATCACGGCAAACACGACACTGGACTGGCCAATCAATGGCACCACGGGCATCCCGGCCAGCAACATCATCGACATCACGGCCACCGCTGGCCTGTCCTTGACGCTGCCGCCCGCAACGCAGGTATCGACTGGCCAGACCATCCTGATCCGCAATATCGGCAGCAACCCGATTACCGTTCGCGGCTACAGCACCAACAACAGCGGCCCCTCCGTGGTGTCCATCGCCTCGGGCGTGGCCAACTACATCTACCTGACCAACAACTCCACCGACGCGGGCACATGGGCCACCGTGGTGCTCGGTGCGGGCACTTCCTCGGCTAACGCGGCTACCTTGGCAGGCTACGGCTTACAGGCCATTGGCACCACGTTGAACCAGATCTACTCGGTGGACAACTACTACTCGGACGCCACCCTTCCCGCGACCGAGCAGGCGCACTTTGTGGTCTGGAGCAGCGGCGCCGGGACGCTGACACTCCCCTCAGCGGGAACCGTGGGTGCTGGGTGGTTTTGCCAGATCCGCAACAACGGCACGGGCATCCTGACCATTACGCCCGCCGGTACGGACACCATTGACGGCAACTCAAACCAGCAGCTCCAGCTCACCGAGTCGCTGGTGATCGTTTCCAACGGCACCGGCTGGAACACGTTTGGCTATGGGCGCTCTAACAGCTTTGCGTACACGCTGCTGTCCCTTTCGGTTACCGGCGGGACGACAACCCTGAGCGCAACGCAGGCCGCAAATACCATCCAGATCTACGGCGGGACCCTGACGTCCAACCAGATCGTCGTTGTCCCTTCGACTGTTCAACTGTACTCAATCACCAACAACACCACGGGGGCCTATACCTTCACCGTGAAGACCGCTGTCGGCGGCGGCGCGTCGGTAGTGATTGGCCAAAGCGCCACGGTTGTTTTGGTATGCGACGGGACCAACGTCTACGCCGCGTCCGGCACTGGTGGTGGCGGCTCAAGCTCATTTTCAAGCATTACCTTGGGTAACGGCTCTACCGCCGTGCCATCGCTTAAATTTACGGGCGACGCTAACTCCGGCATCTTTTTACCTTCGACCAGCCAAGTGGGCATGGTCGCAGCAAACACGCAGGTGGGCTACTGGGATGCCTCCGGCCTGACCATGGCCGGGGTCGGCAAGTTTGGTAGCGGCGTTACTGGCGGCATCGCCGGGGGCACGTTCTGATGACCCAAAAAGTCGTATCCATGGAGATCCCCGCTGGCATCCAGCGGGATGGCACGGTGTTCGACTCGCCATGCTATGTAGACGGCAAGTGGATGCGCTTTCAACGCGGACGCCCCCGCAAGATGGGCGGCTACGACGGGATCTTTTTGAATGCTTCGGGCATTTCTCGCGGCATGGCCATGACGGCAGTCAACGGCTTTAACTACGTTGTCTCTGGCTACAACAACGGCTTGCAGCAGTGGATCACGGGGCCGAGCGGCGGCGTGGGCTCCGGCCCGTACAACTACACCCTCAACAACTTTACGGCTAACCCCAACAACCTGTGGCAGTTTGATATTGCCTACGATAGCACCGGCAATAACACCAACAACTTGGTGGCGCACCCCGGGCAGAACCTAACCTACATTACTTCGACGGTAAACACCCCGGTGCTATACGGCGAGTTTCCGGGCTCCACGGGCAGTTTGACCATGTCCAAGGTCGGCGTGTTCACAGCCGCCGGGACGACCAACAGCACCAACGTCTTTACCCTCACAACCAGCAACGTGCGCGTTGGCGCGGGCCAGAGCATTACCGGCACCGGCATCCCCTCGGGCACTACGGTGCTGTCGGTTGTTGGCACCGCTGTGACCATGTCGGCTGCGGCTACCGCGTCGGCCAGCATCACAGCTACTTTTGACAACAACATCGCCGTCTCCGGCGGCTGCGTGGTGATCCACCCGTACCTGTTCGTGTACGGCAACAACGGCCTGATCCAGAACTCCAGCGCTGGCGACTTCTCCAACTGGGTCGCGGCGGACGCCAACGCCAATAACGTGGCCACCGGCAAGATCGTCAAGGGGCTACCTATCCGTGGCGGCTCCACGTCGCCGTCTGGCCTGTTCTGGGCCGCTGATGCCCTGATCCGCGTGAGCTTCCAGCCCTCCACCGTGGGCGGCGTGAACTACTACTGGGGCTACGACTTGGTCAGCAGCCAGACCTCGATCATGTCATCGAGCAGCGTGATCGAGTACGACGGCATCTTCTACTGGGCCGGTGTGGACCGCTTCCTGATGTACAACGGCGTGGTCCAAGAGATCCCCAACAACAACAACCAGAACTTCTTCTTTGACAACGTCAACCTCCAGCAGCGCCAGAAGGTCTGGGCGACCAAGATCCCGCGCTGGGGCGAGATCTGGTGGTTCTACCCCAAGGGCGACGCTACCGAATGCACCGACGCCATCATCTACAACGTGCGCGACAAGTGCTGGTACGACGCCGGACAGGCCGTTGGTGCCCGCCGGTCTGCTGGCGTGTTCTCGGAGGTGTTCCCCAAGCCCATCTGGGGCGGCAACGAGGCCAACTCCGAAGGCAAGTACACGCTGTGGCAGCATGAGACAGGCGTGGATCAGGTCTACCTGACCAACGTGGACGCGGTCCAGAGCTACTTTGAGACCTACAGCGTCGGCACCCTTGGTGGCCTTGTGGGCACCCAGCAGCAGCCCGGCGACAACCTGTGGACCCGCCTTGAGCGCATTGAGCCTGACTTTGTGCAGGTCGGTGACATGACTGTGGTGGTAACCGGGCAGGGCTACGCGGATGACGTCATCGTTGAGTCCGATCCCTACACGTTCTCCCCAAACACGCTCAAGATCGACATGCGCGAGCAGCGCCGCGAGATGCGCCTGCGCTTTGAGAGCAACACGTTCAACGGCAATTACCAGACCGGGCGCGTGCTCCTGTCCCTGACCACCGGCGACGTCCGCAGCACGGGGAACCCATGATCTACCAACGCGAAGTCTACGACCCCCGCAACCTCACTTGGGATTACTGGTGCGCGCTCATGTCCGAACTGTTTGCGGCCAACCAGCTTGGGACCGTGCCCGAGGCGCAGTGGCAGGACTGGGCCAACGCCATCGCGGGCATTGGACGCTTCACCGGTGCGCCGGATGGCCGTAACTTTGCAACGTGGCAAGATTGGGCGCAGGCGCTCAACAACGCCTTGAGGAAATAACATGCCCGGTGGAAGCAGACCAGATTTAGCGGCCCCAGTAACCACTGGGGCTTTGCCTGTTAGCAGCCCTTTGGCCACGCAGGCGGAGATTGACGCGGCCAACGCCAAAGCGGATGCCATATCTAAGGCCGTAGGCACTACGGTGGATCTGGTGTACCCCATGACAAAAGTCGTCCACGGGGGTGAGTTAGCGGAAAACACCAGTGCTGCGCCAATCGGCTTTCGGTACGACAACGGCAATGCGCAGTACGTCAACATAGACCTCGGTGGAAACATAACCGGGGTTACGGATCGCGGACACGGGTTGGTGAATCAACTTGGCAACATGGTCAACGACCTGAAGCCAATTATTCTTGCTGTGGCAAGCGGCGGTGCATTTGGGCCGGAAGGCATTTTGGCCAGCAAGATTGTCAACGCGGGAACCGCGCTTCAAAAAGGCGACACGCTTGGCGGCCTGTCTCAACTAGCGGGGATCGGGGCGACAAACGGCCTTCCGGCCATGAAAGACATCGCCACGGGGCTCGGTGTCGCGAAGGCTGTCCAGAATGGTGATTTGACGTCTCTGGCGCTTGGCGCAATAAAAAATACCAACATTGGCGCTGGCATAGGATCAACCGAAATTTTGCCAGATTTGAATGTTACTGGCGCAGTAAATTTGGCGTCGGCGATTACTGGTCTTGGCAGCAAAAACCCACGTACTGTTATAAGTTCAATTGCCGATCTTCAAGACCGTGCTCCTGACCTCTTCGATTCAGTAACCGCAGCCGTTACTGGCGGCGGGGGCGGTGGTTTGGACACGGTAGCTGACATTGCGGATACCGTAGCGGGCGGACCGGGCGATGATTTTGTTACTGGTGGCGCCAGCAACGATTCTGTTACCGGTGGCGGCGGCTTGGACAATGTCACGGTTTCTGGCTCTAACGGCGTTACTGGCACCGACGCAATTGACACCATCTTGGGCAATTTAGGCACTACTCGCTCTATTAGCGGGAATCCCACGGTCCTGAACGCGGTGACCACCACGGGTACAGCCGCTTGCCTCCCCGGACAAGTTAGAAACCCGCTCACCGGTAAATGCGAAGAAATTAACGATATTCTGTCTGGCGGTCCGGGAAATGATTCCGTTACCGGCGGCACGGCGCTTGACACCGTAACGGTGACCGGTACTTGCCCAGCAGGGCAGCACAAAGATCCAGTTACCGGCGCTTGCGTTGACGATGTTGGGGCACTTGACACAGTGACGGTGACCGGTACTTGCCCAGCAGGGCAGCACAAAGACCCAATTACTGGCGCGTGTGTCGACGATGTTGGGGCACTTGACACAGTGACGGTGACCGGTACTTGCCCAGTAGGGCAGCACAAAGACCCAATTACTGGCGCTTGCGTTGATGATGAGCTCGACACCGTAACGGTTACGTCTTGCCCTGTTGGTCAGCATAGAGACCCTGTGACTGGGCTGTGTGTATTAGATGATTGCCCTGTTGGTCAGCACAGAGACCCCGCGACGGGCAAGTGCGTTCCCGACGAGCTTGACGTCGTAACGGTGGCGTCTTGCCCTATCGGTCAGCACAGAGACCCCGCGACGGGCAAGTGCGTTCCCGACGAGCTTGACGTCGTAACGGTGGCGTCTTGCCCTATCGGTCAGCACAGAGACGCATCTGGTAAGTGCGTTCCCGATGAGGTCGTGGACACATCTTGCCCTACCGGCCAGCATCGGGATACCGTTACGGGTGAATGCGTTCCCGATACGGTCGTCAAGCCACCTGTGGTGACGCCGCCAGTAGTAAAGCCCCCCGTGGTGACGCCAACGCCGACGGGCGCCCTGCCAACTTACACAGACCCCACGGGCATCCCCGGCAAAGTATTAACACTAGGAAAAATGGGTAACCTTATGCGCTACGACGAAGGCCTAAAACAACTGGACGTGCCGACCATGCAACACTGGTCTGATATGGCCGACATGACGCTGCCCACAGCCGATGTGAGCAAGGCCGCAGCCGCACTGGCCCAGTACGCACCGGATGCTGAGAAGGACGTGATCCCCAGCTTCTACGCCCACGGCGGCGCGGTGCAGCACTTGGCCGAGGGTGGCATGCCCGACGTGCAGGCCATGCTGGCAGCCGCTGACAAAGCCGACGTCATGGACGCGCTCAAGAACCTCGGCAACATCGGCTCGGGCCTTGAGCCCCTCAAACCCAAGGTCTTCCAAATGGGCCAGATGGGTACCCCTTACCAGCCCAAAGCATTGCAGCAGATGTCGGTGATCCCCCAGCTCGCGGCGCTCTTGCAGTCTCGGGGCATGAAGCTGGCCGAGGGTGGCCGGGCCGACCACGAGCACCCAGAGTACGACGGCACCCCGGTGTTCCGCACCGGTGGTCTGGAAGGCCTTGGCGGCAAGTACGTCGAGGGCAAGGGCGACGGCACCAGCGACGACATCACGGCCATGCTAGCCAACGGTGAGTACGTCTTCAGCGCCGATGTGGTTTCTGCGCTTGGAAACGGCTCAAACAAGGCCGGGGCCAAGGAACTGGACCACATGGTGCAGGCGATCCGTTCCCGCGCCCGTTCGGCCCCTCCTGACAAGCTCCCCCCGGATGCCAAGTCGCCGTTAGAATACCTCAAGTCCTCGAAAGGCAAGAAAAATGGCTGACCTGACTCAATCATCGGCAACGACGGCAACAACCACGCCGCAGTATTACACCGACTACATCACCAACCTTGCCAACAAGGGCACGCAGTATGGCGTTGGTGGCGCCAATGCGCCTCAGTTCGCTGACGCTACGCCTTTGCAGCAGGCCGCCTTCCAAGGCGTGGCCAATCAAGCGGGCACCTACGCCCCCGCGCTGGAAGCTGCGGCAACGTCACTCGGCAAAGCCTACAACACCGACATTACCGGCGCCGTCAACCCGTACTTGACATCGGGCACCTCCAGCTCGGCGGATCTGGTCAACAACTACATGAATCCGTACACCAGCAATGTGGTGGACAAGATCCGGTTGGCCAACCAGCAAAACATCCAACAAAACCTGTCCCCCGGCATCACGGGCGGCGCGGTGGGCTCTGGCCAGTTTGGCTCGCAGCGCGGCGCCAACGCCCTCGCCTTGGGCATCTCCAACGCTGACATTGGCGCGCTGGCCCAGCAGGCTGCGGCGCTGCAATCGGGCTACTCTGACGCGCTCAAGGCGGCGCAGGCCCAGCGTGCTAACCAGATGCAGGCCGCCCAGATGGCAGGCAATGCGGCCACCCAGCAGGCGCAGAACTACCGTGACGTCGGCACCCAAGCAATGAATTTTGCGCAGCAAAAGCAAACGCAATCGCTGGCCGACATTAACGCCATGGCCACCCTTGGCGCCCAGCAGCAGCAGATCGCCCAGAACAAGCAGCTCTTCCCGCTGGACGTGCTGGCCAAGCAGGCAGGCGTGCTCAGTGGCGCCCAGATCCCGACTACGCAGACACAGACCATGACTGGCTCGCCGCTGTCCGCCATCGCGGGTCTCGGCTCCTTGGCCATCGGCGCTGCCAAGATACCGGGCGTTTCGGATTGGTTCAGCAAGCTGACTATGCCTACCGCTGGCACAGGCCGTGATGCCTTTGGCAATCTCTTGCCCGGCTACACCACCGACGTGAACGGCCAGCCGGTGTTGGCAGGCGACACTTCCGGGGGCGGCATTAATGTTCCGGGCGGCAAGATCGCCGAAGATTACGCAGGCCAATCCGTAGTGGGCGGTAAGGTCTACAACCCCTATGAGCAAAGTCCTTTTGATTGGCGCACATACACCCCGCCCCCGGTGGACGATCCGTACTCCAATCCAGATTACCTCGTTAGTTAAGGAATAGATCATGGCAGAAGTTGACAAAGTAATGTCCGGGCTGGGTGGTTTGGCACAGCCAATTAACCCCACCGGGTTGACTGCGGACAACCTTACCGAGTATCAGAAGTCATTGCAAGACGCAATGGATTCGCTAAAACAGCGGTATGCGGAACCTAACTGGTTCAACGTGGCTGCTGGTTTTTTGAAGCCCCAACTTGGCGGCTTTAGTGCGTCGGTGGGCAGCGCTGCGCAAGCCCTTGGCCAGAATCTTGAAAGCCAGCGCCAATCAGAGATTCCCGTTGCGGCAATGCGGGTTGAATTGGGCCGTGTTGGTTTAATTCAAAAACAGAAAAATGATGCGGATCAATTACTGAATGCTCAAGACCCAAACCAACCTATCCCTGCCGATGTGCTCGCAAAATTGGCCAAGCTGGACAAGGACGCCTACGACGCGGCAAAAGCCAAGAACGAGGAATTTACGCGCTTGAGCCAGCAAAAGCAAACGACGGCATCCACCACCAGTGACGTTTTGCGCAACCAGTCCTATATGGCGCAAAACCCATGGCTACGTGGAATTGACGACGAAGTGAGCAGCATCGCCAAAAAGTCGCCTGAAGAGGCGGCAGCGGTAACCGCAAAGTTGGATAGATCGCGCCCCGCAAGTATTGACCCGATAACGTGGGGGGCCATGAACCCCAATGACAAGTTAGAGCAGATCAACGCCTACGGTTCATCTCAGGCCAAGACCGGTTTGGACGAAGAGGCCAAAGCCCGGGAGCAGGCGCAAGGCGCCAACTCCATCTTGCCGCACTTGCAAGAGCTGCGCGGCCTCGTCATCGGTAAAGGTCCTGACGACCCAGAAAACCTGATCGGTGTTTTGGGCCAGTTCCAAGGCAATACGCTGTTTGATTTGATTGCCCGAGAAGTCAATAAAAACGGCTTGACCAACGGCGGTATTGGTAAGGACATGGAAGAGTCTCTTGCCAAATTAAAAGCCACTCCTGCCCAGATCAATCGACTTCAGGTGCTTATCAAGGGCTTGGCCACCATGCAGGCCGACAAGCGTGACTCGGCCAACAACCCGACGAACCTGTACCAATACCTTCAGCAGCAGGGCTCGCCCACCATTGCCAACACCGGCAATGCGATGGTGCGCATGTTTGATATGGCCGCCGCTGGCGCCCGGCGCGATTTGGATTCCTATGCAGCGCGTATTGATAGCGGTATCGACGCCCGCCATTTAGACACCACGGGGCCGCTGCCCGACATCCGCAACAAGTACAGCAGCCTGCGCAAGCAACTGGCCCTTGAAAATCCGACGAACGATATGCCCTCGTTTTACACAGGCCCCACTTTCTGGACCGGGAAAGGCACTGCGCCTGCTGCGGAAGCCGCCGCGCCCGCTAAGCGAGCACCTACTCAGGCCGACCGCGACTACGTGGCAAAGAACCCCGGCATGCGGGCTAAGTTCATCGCAACCTTTGGTGTGGAGCCATAAATGAGTAAAGACGCTGTACCTGATTGGGCTCAAGACGCCGCGCCGGACTGGGCTGCTTCGCCCGTAGCAAAACCCGCTGCGGCCCCCTCGGCTGCTGCGTTGGAAAATCAAGCTAGAGGGCAAGCCAAGGGCGATGCAGCGGCAGCCGATAAAGAAGGCAAATTAACAATACTGTTAGATGAATTTGGGAAACAACAACAGGCTTACAGCGCCGCGTTGGCTTCTGGTGACGCAGACAAAATTGCCCGCGAAAAAGCGAATGTTGAAAGCGCCGCACGAGAGATAAATCGCATCCAACCGGGTGCTGCACCAGATGTTGATCACACGGTGCCGGGGCGCATGGCCGTTGCCGGTAAGACCGTTGGCCAAAATGTGCCTGACGATGAATTGAAGCAGCGAGGCGCATACGGGACGTTGGGCGCGAGCGCCGCGATGTTGACCGCCGGGGCCCCTATTGCGCTCTATCGCACCGCTATGGGCGTTAAAAAAGCCCTTGAAAATCGCAACCCGCCCGCCCCCGCAGGAACATCAGCGGCCCCCTCGGCGGCCCCTTCAGCGGCGCCAACAGTAACGCCGGGGGCAATTACCGCTGACGGAACAGCGGCAACAGCGCCCTCTGAGCAAACAGTTCGAATTTTGCAAGGCGGTGAGGGTGACACCAAAGGCGCCACGGGACGCGCAAGGCAGACCGGCTACAACATCCAGACCGCGCAGGAAGCCGCAATAAAGGCGCAATTGGAAACGCTCATGCGCGGCGGCATGAGCGAGCTGGATGCGCGTGCGTACCTAGCAAATATGCCGGGCCTTACCGCGACCGATAGCGGGGTTATTACGACCCGGACAACGCCGGTTCCGACCGCTGGACCGCGTTTCAGCCCATCGGTATGGCGCCGTGAACGGGCCATCGGTCCCCCGCCTTGGGCGGGCATGGGTTCGCCCACCGTCGGTGATGTGCGCCCCGGTGCTGGGGGTGCCCCCGCGCCTG
>JGI24890J29729_1001013_pt1 | contig 14036 bp, 14 predicted proteins | sample FreactcultureFD7_FD_29729 | JGI IMG/M metagenome (IMG submission 29729)
CGACACGAAATTGACGCCACCACTAAACTTATTTACCCAGAAGTATTTAAAAAAAATAAGTAAATCTGAATGCGATTACATAGATTTTATCTTCCGAATACTGCTGATGCAAAAGATCAAAATCTTGGCTCCAAATCTTTATGGGTTCACGAAAGCGGGCTTCTAGCGCAGTGGAAAAAAGTACTGCGCTATAAAGAAGGGCAAGAACTTGTTTTATTTGACGATAATAGGGAATGTCTTTACAGAATAATTGATATTTCAAAGAACGACAGTGTTCATCTGGAATACGTAACTGAATATGAAAGAAAAATTCCCCAAAAAGAAGTATATTTATTCTGGTCAGTTTTGAAAAAAGATAAAAATGACTGGGTGCTTCAAAAGGCAACTGAACTTGGCGTAATGCATTTCATCCCCCTTCTTTGCGATCGAACCGAAAAACAAAATTTTAATTATGAGCGTGCTATGAAAATTATCATCGAGGCTTCCGAACAGTGCGGTCGTAGTGATATACCTAAGTTACGCGAACCAATTTCTCTTGCAGAGTCATTCAAGGAATACGAATCAATAGAAAAGTTTATGCTTGAAAGCGACGGAACCGGTCCCGAGATACTTCAACCGAGCACTAAACTTGGGCTTTTCATCGGCCCAGAAGGTGGCTGGTCAGAGGAAGAGAAAAAATTTTTCGAAAAAGCTTCTATGAAAAAAGTTTCCTTAGGCCAATTCACTTTGCGTGCTGAAACCGCGGTAATAACTGCAGTTGCAGCGGCCTTTTCAGCGTAACTGCTACAATAAGAGTCATGGCATACACTAGATCATTACCCTATACTCCTGGGCAAAAAACCCCATTTGACCTCAGCCGTAGTAAAATCGAACTTTTTATACAATGTAAGAGATGCTTTTGGCTTGATGCTCGATTAAAAATAAAAAGACCAGATGGTCCTCCGTTCCAAATTAATAAATTGATTGATGAATTATTTAAAAAAGAATTTGATTCTTACCGAAAAAGTAAAAAACCTCATCCCATAATGCTAAAAAACAATGTTGATGCAATACCATACACTCACAAAGATTTAAACCAATGGCGTGAAAATTTTATTGGCATACGTTTTCATCACAAACAAACAAACATAAATTTTTTTGGTGCAGTAGATGATATTTGGATTAACGCTAAGGACGAGCTTATCGTTGTCGACTATAAGGCTACTGCAAAAAAAACTGAAGTTTCGCTTGATGCCGATTGGCAAATTACTTATAAACGCCAGCTTGAGATATACCAATGGCTCCTTAAGTCAAACGGCTTCAAAGTAAGCCCAGTAGGATATTTTGTGTATGCGAATGGACAGTCTAATTTTGAAGAATTCAACGACACGCTTCATTTTAAAACAAAACTTATTTCGTATGAAGGTGCTACTGATTGGATAGAACAAGTTGTGCGCTCAATCAAAGAATGTCTAGAAGGAGAAATACCTGAAACAGGGAGCAGCATCATGGGAGGCGAATGTGCCTTTTGTGCCTATGCTCGAGATAGAACTGGGCTAACTCTCAAATATTTAAAAAATAATCTTACCGTATAAATTGAACAAAATTGAGGGTATAATGTAACTATGTTAGACATTCAATATATTCGTGAAAATGCAGATAAGGTTGCCGAAAAAACAAAACAAAAAGGGATGAAAGCTGATATCAAAAAGCTTCTGAGCGTTGATGAAAAAAGAAGAGACCTGATTCAGAAAACTGAAAAATTAAGAGAGCAGCGTAATCAGTTGCTCGCCTCAAATGACCCTTCATCAAAACCCACCGAGGCTTTTATTGAAGAGGGTAGAAAAATCCGTAAAGCAATCGAGGAAATCGAAAGTTCACTCGGAGTTGTTGAAAAAGAGTACCAAGAACTTTTAGGTGAAATACCAAACATCATTCCTGACGACACCCCTCTCGGCGGAGAAGAAGCCAATGTGATGGTCAAGCAATGGGGAGAACCAACGAATAAAAAAACACAAGATCATCTTGATTGGGCCGAAAAGAAGGGTCTCGTTGATTTTGAGCGAGGCACAAAAGTTGCCGGAAATAAATTCTATTTCTTAAAGGGTGGCCTCGTTAGCCTTGAGATGGCTCTTTCGCTATATGTCATGGAGATAGCTCGTAAAAACGGCTTTACGCCTATTACTGTTCCGCATATGGTAAACACACGGACTATGAATGGCACAGGCTATCTTCCGCGAGGAGAAGAGCGGCAGGTATATAAGATAGAGGGTGAGGACCTTAATCTAATTGCAACAGCTGAAATTCCTATCACGGGGTATCATTCTGATGAAATAATTGATGAAGCTGCATTACCACTCCTTTATGCAGGAATAAGTCCTGCTTATAGGATGGAGGCTGGGGCTTACGGAAAGCACAGCCGAGGACTATATAGGGTTCATCAATTTAATAAAGTAGAACTTTATGTTTTTTGCCTACCTTCTCAAAGTGAAGAGTGGCATCAAAAATTAATTGCCTTAGAAGAAGAGCTGTGCCAGAGCCTTAACTTGCCATATCAACTAGTTAGAATTGCAGCAGGTGATCTTGGTGCGCCAGCATTTAAGAAGTTCGACATCGAATACTGGAGCTCCGTTGATCAGTCTTATAAAGAATTAATGAGTTGTTCGAACATTACAGATTATCAGGCAAGGCGATTGAATATTAGATATCGCAATAAAGACAACAAGCTAGAATATCTACATACATTGAACGGAACTGCGGCAGCGATGAGCAGAATGATGATTGCAATTATAGAAAATCATCAGAATGATAAAGGTGAATTAGTAATCCCAGAAGTTTTACTTCAATATATGGGAGGAGTCCAAACAATATGATTAAAAAATTAGAAATAACTGGAGTACATACAGAAGCAACCGACGATATCAAGGATTACGTAGAGAAGAAGCTTGGTAAACTTGATGCATACATGCCTCGTCATGCTAGAGAAAGTGTCCATCTTGAAGTTTGGCTCAAGGAAGAACACGCCAAAAATAAGAAAGAATCAACAGCTGAAGTAGTTATGTTTCTTCCAGGAGAAACCATTACTGCCAAAGAAACAACAGTGAACATTTATGCAGCTATCGATATTGTTGAACAAAAAATCAAGTCGCAACTTAGGAAATATAAATCTCAAAATGCCGATAATAACTCAAAAAAAGAAAAAAAGGTTAGAGCTTTTTTGGGGAAAATTGTCAGAAGAAATAACAAAAGTTAAGTTATCTATTAATTTACATCGACATCATCGGTGAAGCGCGCTACAATAGACTACATTATCAGCGAGGGGAATCAGACCAAATGGCAAATTTTTTCAAGTCACTTTTAGGTGATAATCAGAATGCGTTAATGAGGCGCTTAAGACGGCGTGTCAATGATATTAATGCTCTTGAGAGCAAATACAAAAAAATGAAAGATCCTGATCTGAAAAAGCAGACAGAGGTCTTAAAAAAACGGCTAGAAAAAGAATCACTAGACAAGATCTTACCAGATGCGTTCGCAGTGGTTCGTGAGGCCGCGAGGCGAAAGTTAGGCCAACGACATTTCGATGTTCAATTGATAGGCGGCATGGCCCTTCATGAGGGTAACGTTGCAGAAATGAAAACTGGTGAAGGTAAGACGTTGGTAGCAACTGCACCCGTATATCTCAACGCACTTACTGAAAAAGGTGTTCATGTTGTTACTGTTAACGAATATCTCGTTCAGCGTGATGCGGGCTGGATGGGTCAAGTTTACGATGCGCTTGGTTTAACGACTGGTGTTATTATTCCTGATGCTTCATATGTTTACGACGCATCCTATACCAATAAAGATCATGCAGACGAGAGATTTCGCCATCTTCGACCGTGCTCAAGGCAGGAAGCATACAACGCTGACATTACCTATGGAACAAATAATGAATTTGGCTTTGATTATTTGAGAGACAATATGGTTCGAGAAGTTGATCAGTTGCGTCAACGAAAATTACATTTTGCAATCGTTGACGAAGTTGACTCCATTCTCATCGATGAAGCTAGAACTCCACTTATTATTAGTGCTCCCAGTACTTCAAGTGGACAAGCATACACACAATTTGCTAGAGTTGTCAGTCAATTAAAACCAGAACATTATACGGTTGATGAAAAAGAAAAAAGAGTTTCGCTTAACGACGAAGGCGTTGAAAAAGTTGAAAAACTGATGGGTGTTAAAAACCTATATGAAGAGGGAAATGTCAGAACTATTTATCACTTAGAACAGGCCTTACGAGCTCAAACGCTCTTTATTCGAGACAAAGACTATGTTGTAACATCTGAGGGTGAAGTTGTGATCGTTGATGAATTTACTGGAAGGCTCCTAAAAGGTCGAAGATATAATGAAGGTCTTCACCAAGCGATTGAAGCTAAAGAAAGCGTTACCGTACAACAAGAGTCTATGACTCTTGCCACCATTAGCTTCCAAAATTACTTTAGATTATATGAAAAACTTTCTGGCATGACAGGAACCGCATTGACTGAAAGTGAAGAATTCCATCAAATTTACAAACTTAACGTCATTGAAATTCCAACGAATCAGGCGCAAAGAAGAAAAGATCTTCCAGATAGAATTTATAAAACAAAAACCGCCAAAACTCGTGCAATTGCAAAAGCAGTCAAAGAACTTCATGAAAAAGGACAACCAGTACTTATCGGTACTGTTTCAATTGAAAATAACGAGGAACTTGGGGCCGCACTGAATAAAGCAAAAATACCGCACCAAGTACTTAACGCCAAGAATAATGAACGAGAAGCAGCAATTGTTGAAAAGGCAGGACAAAAAGGTGCTGTTACACTCGCTACAAACATTGCAGGACGCGGCACCGACATTGTCTTGGATGAAGAAACAAAAAAACTGGGGGGTCTTTTCGTTATAGGATCCGAACGACACGAGTCACGACGAATCGATAACCAACTTCGTGGGCGATCTGGGCGCCAGGGAGACCCGGGTATTACTCAATTCTATGTTTCTACAGAGGATGATCTAATGAGAATTTTTGGTGGTGAAAAGATAGCCAATCTCATGGATAGACTTAAGGTTGACGAAGACATGCCTTTAGAGAATCGTGTCGTAAGTAAGAGTCTTGAAGGTGCACAGAAAAAAGTTGAAGGTTTCAACTTTGATTCTCGAAAAAATGTCGTTAAATATGATGATGTAATGAATAGGCATCGTAAGGCTACGTATGAGACAAGACGTGCACTTCTCGAAAATGCTAACATCGCAGATCGTATCAAACAATTTGTTAAAGAAGAATCAATTTCGCTTGGTGTACTGCTGGGTAACGATAAAAATTTTGAAAAAACAGTCACAGAAGTATTTCCATTCGATGAAGAAACCTTAAGTAGACTTTTTGATGCTGAAGCAGATAAATTCTCAGCAGTATTAGAACAAGAAGCGCTTGAGTTATATGAAGCAAAAGAAATGACTTTTAGCGCTGACCTTATGCGTGAGATTGAAAGAGATATTTATTTCCAAATTTTGGATAATCTTTGGATGCAACATCTAGAAGACATGGAACACCTCCGAGAGGGTATCCATTGGGCGAGTGTAGGACAGCGTGATCCCCTAGTTGAATACAGAAGACGGGGCCAGGCAATGTTTGAGGCAATGCAACACGTGCTTCGTCGTGAAGTTATCAGAAACATCATGCACGCCGTACCTATGAGTGAGCATTTAGATCATATGCATGATACAGAGTTGACTCGCGCTGCAAAGAATTCAGTAGCTAATGCAGCAAATATAACAGAAGCTGAAATCATATCTGAGGATTCATTTAAAGTGAAAAAAACAACCCTTAAGGGGAGTAGCACCAAGAAGAAAAAGGATGCCCGAAAGGCACAGCGGCAAAACAGAAAAAAGAATAGGCGTTAAAAAAATGAAGCAGTTCGCGAAAAACGTAGAACTAGATAATGGGGCAAAAGGAATATTAATTGATGTTCCAGATTCAAGTGTCGTATGTTTCGAATTTAATTTTAGAGCAGGTGATTATTTGTCTCCTAAGGGTAAAATGGACACTGCGCATTTGATGGAGCATATTGCGCTTGGAGCAAATAAAAAATTTAAAAAGGCTTCTGATTACAGCAAAGAATTCGTAAAGAACGGTGCTTACCAAAATGCGTCAACTGGTTCATATCATATGACCTACATAGCAGAATGTGCCGAATTTGAGGCAGAAAGAATTATTGACTTATTGCTTCTTGCCATTGAAGAGCCATTATTTTTAGAAAAAGAATTTAAGACAGAAAAAGAAAATGTACGCGAAGAATTAATGAGTAGAATGAATGATCATGGTATTGAATTAAGTCTGATTTCGGGGGAGAAGATGGGTCTCGTTGAAATGCCATATCGAAAAAGACTTAAGGAATTAGACCGAATACAACTTTCTGATATCAAAAAACATTACGTTGATACTCACACTGCAACAAACATGAGATTCATTATCTCTGGAGCGATAAAAAATAGAGAAAAAAAATTGATCAAACGACTTAATGCAACGACGCTAGCAAAAGGGATCGGAAGGATACCTTTGGTTAGCGAAACTCTGCATTCGCTTAAAAAGTCGATTGTAGTAAGTGACGAGAGCGTAGAAAATATTTTTTATCGTTGGGATTCGGCGATAGAGAATAGATTCACTCCCCAAGAAACCCAAGCATTTGGCGCGCTAGGCATTATTTTATTAGGGACAATGCATTCTAGAATATATGGAAAAGCTAGGGAAAAAGGCTTAGTGTATGGAATCGATTACAGCACATATTTCAGCAAAGATAATCAATTTTTTTCTATATCGGGCGAAGTTTCAACGCCCAACATCAATGAGCTCTTCATTATAATCACTAAAGAATTAAAAAAGATGGCAAACGGAGACTTTACTGAAAAAGAATTAGATGAAGCTAAATCAACACTTCTTGGAGACTTGCAAAGGAGATATCAGACGGCCTGGTCAGTGCTAGATGTTTATGCTAGTCCATTCCTGTACGAAAACAGAGTTGAAAATTTTGATGAGCTCCCAGATAGGATAAAAAATATTACTCGAGAGGCTATTATCGATATTGCAACCAAATTTTTAAAAAAAGAATCCAAATGGGTGCTCGCTTTTTACGGAAATATTAATGAGATTAAGGCGAGCGAATTGTATGCTAAATTCGACAGCATGTACCATTAGTGATAGGGAAAAACACTGGCATGAATAATAAACTTCTTATTTTGCAAAATGATTTCAACAACGCATATACTCAGCTAGATATCGATGCAAAGAAAGAAATTTTGGATAACTTAGTTAATGAGAGTGAGCAGGCTAATTACTGGGATGATACCATAAGGGCGCAAGCCAATTCAAAAAAAATATCGAAATTACAGCAACAGATTAACCCATGGGTTCAATTGAAAAATGAAATAGAAGAAATGAACAATCTCTTAGAGATGAATGACAACTCATTGCAATTAGAAATTGTTACATTAATAGACACACTGATAAAAAATTTTGAAATTCTACAAAAAGATTTATTGTTTACAGGAGTCTATGATGATCATGATGTTTTGATGAGCATCTACGCTGGCGCTGGAGGCACCGACGCGCAAGACTGGGCGCAAATAATTTTTAGAATGTATAGTAGATGGGCAGAGAATAAAAATTTTAAATTATCTATCATTGATCAATCAAGTGGTGAAGAAGCTGGTATCAAAACGGTTACTTTTTCTATCAAGGGAGAGCATGTCTATGGTTTACTTAAGGGTGAAGCTGGAGTTCATAGACTTGTAAGACTTAGTCCATTTAATTCAGATAACCTTAGGCAAACAAGTTTTGCTAAGGTGCAGATATTGCCTGAAATAGAAAATGATAGTGAGCTGGATCTAGATGAAAAAACTTTAAAAATAGACGTTTATCGAGCTGGAGGGCATGGTGGTCAAAGTGTTAATACCACAGATAGTGCAGTAAGGATTACCCATATTCCAACAGGTATCACTGTTGCGATACAAAATGAGCGCTCACAATTACAAAATAGAGAAACTGCGCTTAAAATTTTGAAGTCACAACTCTTGCAATTGAAAATCGAGCAACATCAAGAAAAATTATCAAATATCAAGGGTCCAAATTTATCAGCAGAGTGGGGGAATCAAATTCGTAATTACGTCCTACACCCGTATAAACAAGTTAAGGACACGCGCACGAAGTACGAGTCAACCAATCCGGAAGAGGTGCTGAATGGGAAAATTGACCCTTTCATCGATGCATACTTAAAATCAAACCTATCTTCTGCTGAATAGAAAACCTGATAGGTGCTTAATTATCGGTATCTTTTGGTATAATCAAAAGCAGTATGATTCTATTAGACCGCGTAACAAAAAATTATAACAAAAGAGGGACTGCGTTAAAAAGTATCTCATTGCACGTAGAGCCAAAAGAATTTGTAATAATTGTTGGCCCAAGTGGGGCCGGTAAATCCACTCTTCTGAAGCTTTTAACTAGAGAAGAGAAGCCTACATCGGGCAAGATTATTGTCGGTGGCATTGATTACGAAACATTAAAAGATAGGAAGATTCCTCTATTGAGACGAAAAATAGGCGTAGTATTCCAGGATTTCAAGCTCCTTGCTAATAAAAACGTTTATGAAAATGTTTCATTCGCACTTGAAGTTGTCGGAATGGGAAATAAAGAAATTGCCCGAACTATCCCCAGGGTTTTGGATATCGTAGGTTTAACCGGCAAAGAGTTAAGTTATCCTTCAGAACTTTCAGGCGGAGAGCGTCAAAGGGTTGCTATTGCTCGTGCGATAGCAAGGCAACCAAAAATCCTCATTGCAGATGAACCAACAGGCAATCTTGATGCCGATCACGCGTGGGATGTCATCCGAGTACTAGAGAAGATTAATAAGTATGGCACTACTGTTATTTTAACCACCCACAATCAGGAAATTGTAAATAAACTTAAACGAAGAGTCATTACGATACGTGATGGGCAGGTGGTGACCGATAAAGCCGGAGGGAAATACAAGTAATGGGCAGGAGATTGATTGGGTTCAGAAGAGTTACCATCTCTGGAATAAAGAATTTTTTCAGAAATTCCTGGCTTACTATTGCCGCAACTGCCGTGATGGTCGTCTCACTAACAATCATTGCTTCGGCAGTGATATTAAATGTAACGGCTAAAAATGCTATATCTGAACTGTCGAAAAATCTTCAAATCTCGATTTATTTAAAAGATAGCGCCAAACAGGATCAGATCAATCAGCTAACTCAAGATCTCAAATCAAATAAAGCCGTAGCATCAGTTACTTATGTATCAAAAGCGGATGCACAAAAACAATTCAATCAAACATTTCAATCCGACCCGACGCTAGTTGCAGGGCTTCAGATACTTGGAACAAATACACTCCCTGCATCACTCGAAGTTAGCCTTACTGATTTAGGACAAATAAATCAGGTTGGAGCAGTGCCCGGTAAAGCTAAATATAGCGGCATAGTAGATAGCATTACTATTGGAAAGACAGACGTAAAAAAGACGATTGCCCGTGCAGCGTCTGCTCAAAAATTTATAACGCTTGCAAGTATCGTTATGGCAATTATTTTTGGCCTAGTTAGTATGCTTATTATTTTCAATACCATCCGGATGGCTATTTTTACCCGAGCCGATGAAATTAAAATTATGAAGTTGATAGGTGCAACACCTACTTTTATTAGAGGGCCTTTTTTGATAGAGGCGAGTATGTACGGTCTAATAGCAGGATTAATTTCGAGCGGTATAGTTTCGGCGGGTGTATTTTCGTTAGGTGTAAAGATTTCAAATCAAGCCGAATTTTCCAAAACCTACCACTTTTTTACTAGTGCCAAAATTATAGCTGCTATGATTGCCGGCTTAGTTGTTGTAGGAATCGTGGTGGGTGTTTTTTCAAGTTTGCTTGCGATGAAGAAGCATCTGCGATTGAAGACCTGGTAGGTGAGCCAATTGACTGAAGTGGTTATGTTTGCTAAGATGTAGTTGTAACTAACAAAGATCTGGCTAAAATTTAAGTCATGAATAAAAGCAAAAAAACTACTAAAAAAATTATCTTGAGCAGCTTCGCTATTGTGATTATTGTAGCCGCACTTTTATTGCCTCAAGCAAACTCGTCAGCCAGTAAGCTTAGTGATTTACGCGCCCAAAATGCAGATATTGTTGCAGCGATCAATGACAGCAATCAGCAACTTCAAGGACTTACTGGCAAAGCAAACACTCTTCAAGGACAAGTTGCTTTTATGAATGCTCAGATAGCGATTATGCAAAGTCAAATTAGTGCAACAAAAACCAAGATTTCTGCCTTGCAGGCTAGTCTAGATCAAGCCCAGTTAAATTTGGATAAACAAAAAATAGTACTTCAGGCGAGCGTAAATATGCTTTATAAGAATGCCGGGGCCTCAACGGTGGAGTTATTAATCGGAAGTGATAGTTTTACAAAATTTGTTGATAGCCAAACATATCTGCAGAAGCTTAAAGATGGTATTACGAGTTCGGTACAGAAAATTGTGCAACTTAAGGCTCAGATTCAAAGCCAGCAAGCTGACCAAGAGAAATTACTAGCACAACAAACTGCTCAGCAACAGCAACTTCAAACGAGCCAAAATCAAGTATCTTCATTACTCGCAACAACTCAAGGGCAAGAGTCATCTTACCAACAGCGTCTTGCAGATTTAAGAGCACAGCAGCAGCAAGTGCTTGGAGCTATAGCAGCGCAAATGGCCGCATCTGGAACGGTCCTTATCAGTAGTGATGGATCTAACGGGGGCTATCCAGCGTATCTTTCAAATGCTCCGCAAGATTCGCTAACTGATCCATGGGGCATGTATAACAGGGAATGTGTTAGCTATACTGCCTTCAAGGTTGCTCAATCAGGCAGAACAATGCCTTACTGGGGCGGTGTCGGTAATGCCCAACAATGGCCTGATGATGCCCGAGCTGATGGTATTCCAGTGGATAGAAACCCTCAAATCGGTGACGTTGCGATTACCTATAACGCGCCGTTTGGCCATGCGATGTATGTCGAGGCTGTTAACGGAAGAGAAGTTACCATAAGTCAATATAATTGGCCCGTTAATGGTCGTTGGGGAGTATGGAGCGAGATGACACTTTCAGCGGATAACTCTGGTCTAGGCCCAATGTATTTCATTCACTTCCCATAATGTAAAACCTCTATAGTTATTAAAGATGCAGAGATTATGAAACGTATCTTCGAAAGCAAAATTATTCTGGCGTATACAGGGCTGCTTACCATCTTTGTACTGTATTTTTTTTCTAATTTTTTTCTTCAGCCTAATACGAATGTAAATACATATTATGATGTGCTTTTGAGCCACACCGCTATCTACAACTTTGATCAATGGTCAAAGTTGCAATACAAATCAAAATTTGGATATTTCGAGCAGAGCTCATTCATAATAATGAACTCTATTTCTAGTCTCATGAATTCCCAACACAATTTGATCATAAATGGATCCACCAACTCCTATCCCTTTCTATTTTCTAAGGCGCCCAAAGATTCACTCGTTGATCCATGGGGCATGTATAACAGGGAATGTGTTAGCTATACTGCCTTCAAGGTTGCTCAATCAGGCAGAACAATGCCTTACTGGGGCGGGTTCGGAAATGCCAATCAATGGCCAATGAATGCATTACTGAATAATATAACGGTAGATAGTAATCCATTAAAGGGAGATGTTGCAATAGCATTCAGTAGTGAGAATGGGCATGCGATGTATATTGAAGCCGTTAAAGGAAGGGATGTGACCGTAAGCCAATATAACTGGCCCATAAACGGACAAAAGGGCTCATGGAGTGAGATGACGCTCTCTGCAGATAATTCATTCCTAGGCCCAATGTATTTCATACATTTTCCGTATTAGTCATTCTTTTCAAGGCTCATGTTAATCTAATTTCTGTTATAATTTATGTATTACATGAGAAGAAAAATACACAAGAAGTTGAGTCAATCTTACAAAAAGCATAGCAGGGTACTTATTAGTATTAGCTCGGTCATAGCTGTAAGTTTTGTTTTTTTTGCAGGACTGCAAGTCGGTAACGGTAGTTGGAAGATCAATTATTTTAGTAAGAATAAACAAAATAATAATTTACCTGATAAACTTGATTATTCTTCTGTAAATGCCGTATATCAACAGTTGAAACAGAAGTACGATGGCAAACTTGATGTAAATAAACTAATGGTAGGCCTTAAACAGGGGCTTGTTTCTGCCGCAGGTGACCCATATACGACTTATTTTGATGCTAATCAGGCTAAAGATTTCAATAATCAGCTAAGTGGCACAATAACTGGCATTGGAGCACAATTAGGCGACCAGCAAGGCTCGATAATTGTTATAGCACCAATTGCGGGTTCACCTGCAGACAAAGCGGGTATCAAGGCTCAGGATATTATTATCAAAATTAATGATGCATCAACTTCTGGAATGACCATAGATCAAGCGATTTCCCTTATCAGAGGGAACCCTGACACTACAGTAAAATTAACGATTCTACGGGGTTCGCAGAATTTAGATTTTTCTATTGTAAGGAAATCTATAACAATACCAAGTGTCACCACCAAAATATTAGACGGAAACATAGGGTATATACAGATAAGTCAATTTGGTGACGACACAGCCCAGCTAGTCGATACCGCAGCGGCTAGCTTCAAAGCTCAGCATATCAATTTAATTATTCTTGACCTAAGGGATAACCCGGGCGGATACCTTGAGGCTGCTAAAAGTGTCTCGAGCGAATGGCTTAAGCAAGGCCAAACTGTATTGATCAAAAAGACGAATAATATTGTTACTCAGACTTATTCAGCACCTCAAAATGGACAATTAGTTGGGATATCTACTGTAGTTTTAATAAATGGTGGAAGTGCGAGCGCAAGCGAGATTACAGCAGGTGCACTCGTAGACAATAATGCCGCTATAACCCTTGGCACTAAATCATTTGGAAAAGGAAGCGTACAAGAATTTAGTAACTTTGCTAATGGTGAAATGCTAAAAGTAACGGTAGCGCATTGGTTTACTCCACTTGGTAAAACCATAAATAAAACAGGGTTGAATCCTGTCAAAAATATACCTATTACAGACGCTCAGATTTCAGCAGGCCAGGATGTACAGCTTCAGGCTGCAGAAGATTACTTGCATTCCAAATAATTCTTCGTAAAGAGGAAACTTGCACATATTATCTGTTTGGAATAAGATTAAAGCATAAATGGAATCAAATTCAAAGAAAATTTTAATTGTTGAAGATGATGACAGCTTGGCTGGTATTTATGAGGTCCGCTTAAGTAACGAGAGTTACTCCTTAAATAGAGTGACTAACGGTGAAGATGCCTTGGCGGCTGCAATTGATTTTCAGCCTGATTTAATTCTCCTAGATATTATGATGCCAAAAGTAAGCGGATTTGATGTTTTAGATATTTTGAAGAACACTCCTGAAACAGCCAGTATAAAGATCGTCATGTTAACTGCCATGGGTCAGGAATCTGATAAAAAACGAGCCATGGAATTAGGCGCCGATGATTACCTTGTTAAATCGCAAGTGCTTATCGTAGATGTTCTCGATAGAATTAAAAAACAATTACAATAAAAAAAGTCTCCCATGGATAGGAGACCTTGCTGTAAATTTTAATTAATTATTCTACAACTACTTCAGTTCTTCGAACTGTTTTGCCTGTAAATTTACGTGATGCTCTTTGTTTGAAAGAGACAATACCGTCTTTTGCAGCGTGAATAGTAAAGTTTCTACTCATAAAAGTACCATCTCCGGCTAACTTTGTTTGACCCACTTGGCGGATGATTACTTCGCCTGTTCTAACTTTTTGGCCTCCATATCTCTTAACACCAAGTCTTTGACCGGGGCTATCGTGGTTGTTTTTACTGGTTCCACCTGCTTTAACGTGTGACATTTTATTTCCTTGTGAGTATTACTAATTCTCTTGCTACTATTTGATCTGGTCGAAAGTAGAGTAAATCTTTTGAACTTACTTTTTCTAAAGCTATTCGATTGT
>JGI24890J29729_1001014_pt1 | contig 14028 bp, 15 predicted proteins | sample FreactcultureFD7_FD_29729 | JGI IMG/M metagenome (IMG submission 29729)
TAGGTCGACCATCTCCTCAATCGAATTCGCGAGCCTCTACACGGCATCCTCGGCAGTCTAGCGGTGCGGCTTATGCGGTGTTCGATGTGAGTTCCTCCCTCTCCGTCTCACTCGCTCGTACCCCTCCCTCATTGAGTGATGCTGACGCGTCGTTGTATGAGAATAGGCTAAGCAGATTCAGACCTTCAAAGAAGCGTTCAATGTGAGTACAAATCTGCTCATTTCGTTTCGCTCTGTTCAATCAACCTCGAATCTAATTCTCCTATTATTCGTCTATCTAGCTCATCGACCAAGATAACGATGGATTCATCTCTGAAAGTGATCTGAAAGGACTGTTGACTTCTCTCGGTGAGTTTCGAAGATATCGCCCTACTCGAGTTTTCTCAAATTCTGAGTTATGGAGTTTTGTCATGCTCACAGGTCAATCCCCTTCACCGTCAACGATCAAAGCCCTCTTATCCTCTTCCACCGGCGAAGGAGCACTACCAGACGGAAAACTCAATTTCACCAGTTCGTCCTCTTTTCCTCCCCTTTCTTCGTCACGCAACCTGACCGATTCTCTGCAGCTTTCGTGACCCTCATGTCGACACACCTATCAACTCTCGATCCCGAACCAGACCTGTTGGAAGCGTTTGCGAGTTTCGACGAACACAATACTGGACTCGTCAAGAGTTCGGTACTGAAAGAATGGTTATCTGGGACGGGGGACCGGATGACGAATGACGAGGTACGTTTCATCTAGGCTGTCTATCCTCTGCGATGAGCCAGAGCTGATAGGATCTCGAGATGGGGGTACAGGTCGATCGATTACTTCATCCTCCNTTCGTCGACAGGAATGGGAACTTCAATTATCGTTTGTTCTGCGAGACTCTTAGGGTGACGGATGGTGAAGACGAAGCAAACGTTGTGCCTCTGTGATCATCCTCTTTCTACCTGTGAATAGACACTCGATTTTGTGCGATCCCTACTCCTCTCCTTTCTGTATTATAGCTTCCCTCTGCTTATGTTTACCCTCTGTTCACAAGCTCGCTTTCCTCTTCTCCAGTCACTGTATATCAGAGAGATCCGCGTGTCTAATGAAAGCCCTCTGTTATTACATACGAAACGGAGAGTCGAAAAAGCTAAACAGCCACTTTTCGATCGTTCCTCCTCTCGAAAAAAATGACCAAATGTACAAGCGAGCTCTACTTCACGCCTTCGAGCTGCAGCTATATGAAAAAAAAGGCCATCAGTATCCGATGTGTTCGAGGGCACGCGAGAGAAACAGCTTCGTAGAATCAAAAACTCACTCAATCTATATCTCCCTTGTCTACCCTACTCTGTCAACAATTCACTGACTAACCAATCTTCGTAACTTCCATCCGGCAAGAACCTTCTCACTACTAACGGAATCTTCTTCGCTGACAACTCTTTTTGGGCGATAACTAGAGGGTCGGATTCTCCTTCGAGTGGGACGAGCACTGGTGCGTTCATACTGAACGTTGAGTGATGGAACAGAGGCGAGTAGAACAAGCGAGTTGAGGGAGGGAGAAGGGAATGTCAATCAACAGTCTCAAGTAAAAGGGGAGTTTGAGAGGAGAAGCGAGAAACTTACGAAATTTGTAACGCCCTCGTACCCAAGATCCTTGCCCTCTCATATTTTGTCATGTAAGGAGTCGTCACCCTCTCCTTGTTTGCAGTTTTCGGAGTTTGTCCGTTCGATTGCCCACCCGATTCTACTACTTGATCGGCTCCTTGAATCTCATGTTGCGCTGTTTCGAGGTACTCTTCCGCTGCTGAGGGATCAAAGTTATCCTGTGAGGGAGGACGGAGCCCGAATGTCAGTCAAGCTTGTTTAGGAGGTTGCAACGAAGAGTTGGGTGTGTTTAAACGTTCTCTCCTTCTCCCCAGCAAACCAAGTCTTTACAATCCGCCGCCTGCTTTAGGACTGCCGCATCTACCTTTGGATCCTCACATTCCCCTCGCACAACCTTGTCAAGACAGGCTTGAACCTCTCAGTCTACTCTGAGAATTCCAACCTTCGTCTCCCCGTTACCACTCAGATTCCCACCTGTGCTCGCTCCATTCAACGATATTATACACATCACTTTGTCTGTCCCTCTGAGAAAGCTCCCGTCGTGTCCCTTTCCTTCTGCCCGGTACTTTTCTATTCTCCTCCTCAACTTTGTTTCTTCCCTCACTAGAGTCGAATCCTCACTTGCAGTCTGAAAGGCAGCTTACATAGTTTCCCTCATCGTAGCTGTGCGGAGCTCAAGGGATAGTCAGTCGCTGAAGAGGGATCAATCAAGATGAAAGAGAAGAGAAACTCAACTCGTCGTTACCGTAGTTTGATCCTGCGTCGCTCATCTTATCTGTCTATATAGTGTAGGGTGGAATAGGTCTAGGTGGGAATCGAAGCAAGAGCGGGCTCAGGTGGAGGAAAAGGAATTGTTAAACCCGCTTCTCTCTTCAAACATTCCACTTTTTGCAGTAATTCCAAAGAGAGCATAGTAAATCGATTGATACCGTAGTATATAGATCTCGAACAGTCGAAATGCTTACTGAGTGAGTGATGAGTGCTTCGACTCTCCACTACTTTCGACAAGTTGTTGCCTTCTTTCGCTCTCCCTATCCCCTCGATCCGACACCTTGACGGCACCATCACCATCCATATAGCCCGAATCTCATCAAGCAGGCGCGAATCTCAGCCCATTGGTTCTCGCTGAATTGCCGGCACCTCTCATCCAACTTCAACACGACGTTTCGACTCTCAACCCTGCAGCAACCTGTTGATCAAACCGTAGTGCAAGAATGTCTGGCGGTGGTAATATCAAAGTAGTCGTACGTACTCGCACTTCGCTTTCACCCCAAATTCCCGCTCGCTCTTGTCGTCAACTCTCTGGCTTTCCCTTTCTCTTGCTCACCTGCTGATCCTTCATGTCTGCGCTGCTTCAAACAGGTCCGATGTCGACCCTTGAACTCTCGAGGTACACCTTCCCTTTCCTTCTCTCCATCTTCCCCCACAACTGATCGACCTCCCTTCCTTCTGCAGAGCTCGCTCGAGGTGCGAAAGGTTTAGTTCGAATGGAAGGAAACAATACATACCTCGATCCACCTGAAGCGGCGAATATCAGCGGGACTGTAGGGAGAGCGGTAGAGAAAGAAACTAAATCTTTCGCTTTTGATAAATCTTATTGGTACGATACACTCTTTCATTCAGCCCACGCGACGTAGCTGAGTCAATGCCCGTCTCGTAGGTCTGCGTGTCCGAAGGATGAACCGACTTATGCGAGTCAACAGACTTTGTACGATGATTTGGGGAAAGATTTGTTGGATCATTCGTTTCAAGGGTTCAATACTTGTATCTTTGCCTGTACGTTTGAGACGATGCTTGTCTGTCGCATCGATTATTACTGATGTAGCATCCTCCTTCACTGGTACAGATGGTCAAACTGGATCTGGTTTGTCGAAACTCGCTTTTCAGATCTTCTCCGTCGTGAAATGCTGATTATCCCGCTCTATTCTCCATAGGTAAATCTTATTCAATGATGGGATACGGGTCGGATAGAGGAATTATTCCGTTGATTTGCGAAGCTTTGTTCGAGAGGATCAGGGAGAGGGAGGAGAAAGAAGATGGACTAAAGTTCACTGTCGAGGTGAGTGCGACGAGCTGTTCACCTCACAAGCTGTCTCTGATTTGCGTTTTCTTGAGGAACAGGTCTCTTACACCGAAATCTATCAAGAGAGTACGCTTCTCATCTCGCTTTCTCTCCCCCTTTTGCTCAATACTCATGCTTGCGATACTCTGCAGAGGTTCGGGATCTCCTGAATCCGAATAACAAGGGAAACCTCAAAGTTCGAGAGCATCCAACACTCGGACCCTACGTCGAAAATCTGAGTAAATGTGCGGTTGTCGATTTCAACGATATCGAACATCTCATGGACGAAGGGACGAAGGTGAATCGAGTCCTGATCAACGCTTTTGTTCTCGTGCTGACATGTTGCTTTCTCTTCACAGGCAAGAACAGTAGCAGCAACAAACATGAATGAAACCTCTTCCCGTTCCCACGCCGTCTTCACCCTCCTCCTCACCCAAAAACGTCACGACCCAACAACGAACATGACTGGCGAAAAAGTCTCTCGAATCAGTCTGGTCGATTTGGCAGGGAGTGAACGAGCGAACAGTACGGGTGCCACGGGAACTCGGTTGAAGGAAGGTGCGCTGATCAATAAGAGTTTGACTACTTTGGGGAGAGTGATTGCTGCACTTGCGGCGGCGAGTGGTGGGGGAAAAGATGCGAAGAAGGCAGCGGAGAAGGTTCCTTATCGTGATTCAGTAGGTTTTGCTGTCTCGCTGAACTTCTCTCCTTGTTGCACCTAGCTGAAGTATTTGATCACCGCATTCCTCCAGGTCTTGACTTGGCTACTGAAGGACTCACTGGGTGGTAATTCGAAAACTGCCATGATCGCAGCTATTTCTCCCGCCGATTACGAGGAAACGCTCTCAACCCTGCGATATGCGTGAGTGATGATCGCATATCTCGGTCTCCATTCGGCCGTACTGATACGGGATTCGTCTTCACAGCGATCAAGCGAAGAAGATCAAGAACAAAGCGGTTGTCAACGAAGATCCGAATGCGAAACTCATTCGAGAACTCAAAGAAGAGCTTCAAACTCTTCGTCAACGGATGTCCGGTCCCTCAGCTTCACTCGGAGGATTGGGCATCAACGGTTCACCTTCGCTGCCCGGTGAAGCGACCTGGGATACCTCGTTACCTCCAGAGAAGCAACTCGTTCAATACAAGACATCCTCGGGAGAAGTCAAGACGATCAGTAAAGCTGAATTACAGGAACAGTTGGAGACGAGTGAGAAGTTGATGGCGAGTGTGACGGAAACTTGGGAACAGAAATTGGAGAAGACTAAAGAGGTTCAGAAGGAACGGGAGAAAGCGCTCGAGAGTTTGGGAATAACGATCGAGAAAAACTTGCTAGGTGTACATACTCCGAAGAAGGTACGTCTTGATCAGTTCGTCTCCTCTGCAGGGTGACGAGGCTAACTTTTCCATTCGTACAGATGCCTCATCTCGTCAATCTCAACGAAGATCCTTTAATGTCTGAATGCCTTATCTGTCAGTTGCGAGCTGTTGAACCTCTCATCTGTCTAGAGACTGACGTTCTCCATTTTTCTCGGCCGACAGATCAAGTCAAGCAAGGACGAACGACAGTCGGAAACACTGATTCTTCCGAACCAGCCGACATCAAGCTTTCTGGTGTCAACATTCTCCCTCAACATTGCTACTTCGAGTGCGTTACAAGTGAAGAGGATGGAACGGATGTCGTCACGCTGCATGCTGGTCAAGGAAGTACGACGATGGTGAATGGTTTGAGAATACCTCCTGGAAAAGTACGTTCAGTCCAAGCTTTCTGCACGTGCTGAGTAATCAACGAGGCTGATGTGCTTGCTTGAGCTTGCCGTAGCCGAAGGAGCTCAAATCTGGATTCCGAATCATTCTCGGTGATTTCCACGTTTTCCGATTCAAGTAAGCTTTCTTCCTTCTTCATTTGTACTGTCAAGGTATCGGACTGAAGTAGTTCTCATCTTACAGTCACCCTGAGGAAGTTCGTAAAGCACGAGAGACCGCCAAAGCTCGAGCCGATCTTCGTTCCCCTCTCCTCGACACTTACGACGAGACTGCCGCTTCTTCACCTCGAACTCGACCGGAATCGCCCATGTCTGTCGGAGGTGAAAACGCAGATTGGTCTTATGCTCGAAGAGAAGCTGTCGTCGCTCGACTCAATGGAAAAGACGTCAATCTGGACGCCCTTAAAGACGACGATTTGAACCAACTCTACTCGAGCATTCTCAAGGTTCGTCATTCGAGGACGTCTTCGGTCGCGACTAGTGTAGCTAGTGGAGATCGACCGGAAAGTAGAATGAGCTTCTTGGATTCGGTCACTGAGGATGGAGACGATGAGGAAGGATCTTCGATTGAAGCTGGATCTCGACCTTACTCGGGAGGAACCTGGACGACCGATCCGACCAGTGCAGGAGACTCGACAATGACGCTCGCCAACTTGCCAGATCTTTACGAGAAACCGTTTGGAATCGAGGGTTTCGACAACTTCAATCAACACGATCGACTACCGTCTTCGATCAGCACTCCACCTTCGATCTCAATCGAGGACAACGATCAAGTCGTGTCGGAAAAGAAGGCGATGGAAGAGAAACTAAAGAAGTTGGAGAAGAAAATGGCAACTCAGAGGAAAAGGTTGGAAAAGATTCGCAAATCTACACCTGGTTCTGCCGGTACTCAGTTTGACGACTTCTTCGACGACGAGTATCCTCCTCTCGCTCCAGAAGCTGTCGAGCTTGCCAAGAAGGTGGTTGAGAAATGGAGGAGACGGAGAAGAGTGAGAATGGCAGAAGATGCGCTATCTCAAGCCGTACTACTGAAGGAGGCAAACGTACTCAGTCGGGAACTCAAGAAAGGAGTATCGTTTCAATTCGCCGTCATCGAGGACACAGTACCGAAATCTGCTCTCGCTCAATTACCTGGACTCGAAGATATCGAAGAGGAGACGGATCCCTCGCTCGTTTCTTGCGCCAAGCCTTGCATCGGGATCAAGGTGCTCGACCGTCGTCACCAATCCGTTGCCCTATGGAGTCTCGACAAACTTCGACAACGTCTCGAGTCGATGCGCAACCTTTACAAGTGGATCGACAAACCTCAGTACAGTCAACACTTCTCCCTCGAAGACCCTTTCTACGACCCTTTCTCGACATCCGGGGGCTTCTCTTTCGTCGGATCCTCCCTCGTCTCTCTCGTTCCTCTCCTACGAAACTTACCTTCGACTCAGACAGTTCAAATCTCCTCACCCTACATTGCCGACCCCATCGGCAGCTGTCGAGTCGACATCGCAATCCTATCCTCTTCTCCCCCTTCGCATAACACTCTTAATGGTGAGACGTCACTGATACAAGGAGGAAGTGTCGAAGTTGAGGTCAAGATCGACCAAGTTCAAGGTTTGACGAAATCGGAATTCGCCTCTGCTCACATCCAGCTCGCAACATCATCCTTCTTCTATGTCGAACTGCCCAAACAGGATAAGACAGCAATCTCCGAAGAGGTCGATCTATTCAAGTCTTCCCCTTCTTCCCTCACTCTCGCCCGCACTTTCCGTATCGACCTTACACCTTCGACCCTTGACCACTTCCAGAACGATCACGCTCGCATCGACTTCTTTGCACGGCCTCGACTTCCTCACTTGGACAAGATTGAACGATGGGACGAAGCTCGGGACGGTTCCTCAAGCTCGAAACAACTGAATGCGCCGCCAGTTCGAGGAGGAGACCCTCTCAATGACGATGTCACTCGTCGACCGGAGAACGACTTTATCCTGGAGCAACAGCACGACGTCCTCGCTGCCATTGAGATTCGAGAACTTGGCGAAAAGGGAGAATACGTCCCAGTACCGGTCGTTTCGTCAAATCCCCTCGATGGAGGTGCCTTCTTCCTCCGCCAAGGACTACAACGTCGACTAGTCCTCAACCTTTCCCACAACTCTGGAAGAGCTTTCGAATGGAAACGAGTCTCGAAAGTTTCGTTGGGAAACGTCAGGATGTTCGACAATCGAGGGAGGATACACGCAGCCACTTCAGCCGCCGACGCCGAGCTACGAGGAATGGGCCACCCACGACCTCAGTTCGCATCCGATGGTACCTCGACTCTATCCTTCGCAGCTGCATGGGACAGCTCCGTTCACGATTCTCCTCACCTCAATTGCAACACTCAATCAGGTGCTCGAGCCCTCATTCGCCTCTCCTTCGACATCGAAGCTGGAGGAGTAGCTGGTCCAATTACTTTCTCGCAAGATATCGCTGTCACTGTCTCATCCCGCGACTCTCGTCCTCCGAACAAATTACTCAACATGCTCACTTCGACTCGACTCTCGTCCCGAATTTCTAGCGTCTTCTCGATCCGTCTCTCACCATTCTCGACCCGCAAGCCTGGAGACCTATGGCGACTCGACACTTCCGAAACTTACGTTCGAGGGGAAGAAACTCTCGCAGGTTGGAAACCTCGTGGACTGACCCTCGTAAGGGATTACGACTCGAGCTGGACCAGTAAACTCAAGCTTGCGGATGTCGAAGCGACAAGAGCTATCCTATCAGCGATCGATGTCACGCTGCCGACCGTTGAGGATCTACCTAGAGAAGATCGACTTCGACAGGTCCTTGAACTCTGGCAAAGACAGTTTGGGTCTCGAGAAGAGGTGAGTTTCTTGCTCCTACTCTATCACTGAATCTCAGACTGACTGTTCAACGCTTGTCAGATCTCGCTTGAAAAAGAGACCGCTTCGACTGGTTTGCTCGATCTCGCCTCGCCGATGCCTTCACCTAGTCTCAGCGGACCCTCTTCCTCCCCTAAGCTAGCAGGGTCGACGACTCTCGTTTCTCGATCGTAGGCAACTGCATTCTACTGAACACAAAATAGGATTGAACTGATGCGCGTCGATCGAAACAGGGAAACCTATGCAAAAAGAGGACCTCTCGCAATCTTACGAGATCCTACGAGTAACGAGTGGAAGAAGTTCTGGTTTGTACTTCGTCGACCTTACCTTCACTTGTACTCTTCCTCGGGTGAGATCGAGGAAGTAGCCGTCATCAATATCTCAACAGTTCGAGTCGAACAAAGTCCAGAAATCGAACAAATGCTCGACGTGAGTTCAGTCGTCACTGTGATCACTAGCATCGATACTGACCAAGTTCCTCGCTGGCTCCAATAGCGCAAGTTTGCCTTTGCCATCTTCACTCATCAAAACTCGTAAACTGCTCATGCCATTCTTTACGACTTTTCTCGACTACAACTGACGCGGTCTCTTCATCACTTGCACAGCTACTTTTTCTCTGCACCCACTGCGCGCGACATGCTTGATTGGATCAAAGGTATGTCTGCTACTCTCGCACTGTTGGAATTTAGAGAGCTCTGAGCTGATGTCACTCTCGAATCTCAGCTATTGATCCTTCACTCGCCGCTTGATATCCTTAATCGTTTTCGTTTTGCATCATACCTTTTGGCTTATACCCTTTTCTGTTCCTTCCTCGTTCTTCAGTTGCACTCCTGACGGATTTTACTCGTATCTTCTCTTTCGCAACCTGCATTTACTGTTGTCTTTCGCGTGTTGCCTTCCATTCTCCGGGGCTAGCGGATCGAGAGCGGGAACGAGTGGATGCAATACGACGAAGAAGTACAACAACGACGAAGAAATCGAAAAAAGAATGAGTGAAAACATAATGGGTTAGAGAGGACAAGCAAGACGAGGATCTGAGTCTTCCGTTGAGCCTGGCGCTTTACTCCAGCGGTCGGGCGACGCGATGAAGTAGCTCTCCATCGAAGAGAGGAATCGCTTCGCGTATTCGCTTGGAGGGCAAACGGTGACAGTAGAAGCATCAGATGCGAGTGCCATCTTGATACCTTTCTTGGCTGAGTGTTCAAGAACTTTGAGAGTATTGAAGACTGGAGCATTGAGGGTTAGTCTTAGTAGCTGTTCGTACATTCCTCATCGAGAGAGCGAGATTACAACTCACCTCCGAGAGTATCGATGAGACCAACGACGAGCGTATTCGCTTTATCGTCGACACCGACGAGCAAACTGAAGTCGATGTTGCCGTTTGAGGAGAGAAATTCGACGTCGTTCGAGACAGCGTCGAGGAGAAGGGTGCGAGAATGCTATCCAGTGCGCGAAGAGAGTCAGTCGAGCGGACACAAAGGCTTGATTTAGTGGTAGACTCACCGGGTAGAGAAGTAGCTGATCTCGCACGGAGCCTAAGCGAGAAAAAGATTCAGCTTTCGTATCGGGAATTTCGAGATGACTCAACTCACCCTCGAGCCAGTCACTGTCCCAGCCAGTTGAGCGTTCCGGACCCTCTCCGGCGACTCCGCTAGTCCCATCTTCTTTCGTCTCTTCCCCAGGTTTGGCTTTGGCGACACGACTCGCGATACCTAGAAATGCTCTGCGTGAGTATCGACGACAGGGCTTGTTTGATCTCTCGAAAGACTTACCTTTGAGATCGAATTGACGAGAGATAGCTGAGTACGTGGGGAAAGGTCAGATCAAGATACTTCTGCGTTTGAGGATAACGAACTGACTTTGGGAGTGAAAAAGGTTGTCCATCACAATGACATCGCGCTTCTTCTTCTCGCCCGTCTTGAGATCTTGAATCTTGATAGTGTAGATACCAAAGATCTTCGAGAGAAGAGACGGTCTATCGGCTTGCATTTGATAATCGAGAAGTCTAGGTGCGAAAGTCAAAAGAGAGTCCAGTTCCGAGTAACCGTATTTGGTGACCTGAGATCAAAGAAACACGTAAGCGACAAGTGCCCGATGATAGTGCAAGTCAAAAAGACCTACGAGCTCTTTCAACATGAACCGTTGATTGCCAGTCATCAAGAAAGCGGCTGAAGATTTCCCTCCGGAGGGGTTGAGATCCGTACAACGAGAGAGACTCTCAATGAACCTATCATTATTGCAAGGCATCAAATCAGCTCTTAGTTCTATCCGGGTTCGGAGTTCAAGGGAAACGCACAGGCTCTCGGTAAGGCCACATTTCGCACGAAGATCCTTGAAGCGACGAGGGAAGTAGGCTGTTACCGAATACTTCGAGTCTCCTTCGGTGACCTCTGTATCAGGTAAGCGAAACGTTAGCATTCATATTCAGAATCGAAATCGGGAAACTCTACTTACTTAGCTTGACATGTTCACTTGATCCGAATGATTCGCTGAGAGGTCCACTCAAGCGTGGCGAGGCTCCTCCAGCTCGGGATCGAAGGGAGTCGAAACCTGATCGGATACCGTCGAGTAGACGAGAGCTATTTGAGCCGAGATCCGCTGCAAGGGGAGCAAGTGAATCTTCTTCATCTTCGTCGTGAGGTGTCTCCTTCTCGCCGAGTGATTGCTTGTCGTTCTCGTTGATTGATTGTTTGTCAAAGTCGACGACGGAAGACGCGCTCGAGTCGGTAGGCGTCCCCGAAGTGGAACAAGTCGGAGTGATCTTCGATCGTATTGTGCCAGCGGCAGATCCTACTTCGAGCGAGAATTGGGCGAGAACGTCCTCCGTGAGTGAAGGTCCAGCTATCGAGGAAGCCTCCCTTCGAGAAGCTATGCCAGATATAATCGATGGGACCGCTCGAGCTGATCGAGGAAGAGTCGGAGGAAGATCCTTCGTTTTCAAGAAATCGTTCAAGACTGAATCCTTGACGGTCCTCCTCTTCGAATCGAGAGTGAAGCCACTATGTTCGGAAGTCGGAGTTGAGGGCGAACTGATCTCTCCTGATTTCTTGCGAACGAGGTTTCGAAACATCGAGCCTGACGATCGAGGCGGTTTCTTCCGCTTGGCGATTACTTCAAAGTGCGTCGGAGAAGAGTAGTCGGCGTAAGGGTCGTCGGGATCGAGAGGAATGGTAGAGTCGACGAAAGCAGCGAAGGTGGGAATTGGCAATCGAACCGAGGACTGACGAGATTTCGGGAGAAAGTTCGGTGTCGAAGGGGTGACCCGTCGAGAGGAAGCAGCTGAGGTTGTCTGGCATTCTTCCTTGAATTCGTCCGTACTGAGGGTGACCGCCAGAAGTGAACTGAGTTCGTCGGTTCTTAAGAGGACACTCGAGGCTAGAGGCAGGGCGAGGACGGTGCCGGAGAAGTAGGAGGGTTCGTCAAATGGAGGAGGGGTCGACTCTGACACGGATTTGAGGGTTTCCGAGTGTTTCAATTCCCACGCCGACATCCGACGTTTGAGAGCTTTTGCCTTCACCTCGAATGCTGATCGTCCGAGATTGAGTTTGCCGGGTGCGAGCTCGTTGACGGTGTCCCTGCAAGCCTTCTCCTCCTTGTCGATGAACTGATCGAGCTTCCGAAGAAGTTCAGTCTCGCTGGAGGTCGGTACGTCCTCCTCCACGACTTGGCTGATAGAAGGTACCTCAGGACGAGTCGAGATGTCGACGATAGTTTGTTCAGAATCCGATCGGACGTGTTGAGGAGTCGCAGCAAAAGGTTCTTGTGACGAAATTGCCAGATGTCGCTCGGGAGATTCTGGAGGGGAAGGTGGAAATGTGGTGAGTCGGTGACGAAGGCTCTTGGTGCAAGCACGCGAGCTTCGAAAGAAAGAGTCTGAGAGTAGAGATCGATCAGTTGATTCGAACGAGAAGAGAAACATCGGTAAAATGCCGCTCACCGATTTCGTCTCTGAGCATCTCAAGAGAATCTTCAGCGGTGGCTTGTAGATCGTCACCGTTGTCCGGAAGAACATCCGGATCAATCGCAGTAGGAAGACGTAGCTCGTACAGCCTGAGACGAGATAGTCAGCGAATGTCGAATTCAAAGACGACGAGCGAATGATATCAACTTACGATACACTCGAACGCTTGACCTGTACGACGCTTCTTTCGAGCGAGAAAGATCTAACGAGAGCTGTACGTTCCTTCGCAGCGTGTTTGCAGAGTTCCGGTACCGGAATGAGGTTCGAGTCGTAGAGGAGGAGTTCGAGGAATTTGGCGAAACTGTAAGAAGATGAAGTAGGGGAGAGGGTTGTTGTGGCGGTGATAGCTTGACAGATATTGCAGGTATGCCATTGGAGAATCCTCGAGGAGCTTGGGGCAGATTCGTGGAGATCCGGTTGAGGATTGACGCTTTCGAGAGATGACACCGAGATTTCGATCTTCTCGTTGTGATGTAGTAGAACGATCGTGTGCTCTTTGTTTGGTCGATCGCAGTGATTGCATTTGGCTTCCTGATCTCCGATGATTCGACGAACGAAACCTTCCAGAGTAGAATCGACGCCGACACCTTGATCTTGTTTTGAGTCTTCGAAGTAGTGGAATGTGAGCCACTGATAGGGTTCACAGGACGATGTACGAATTGTAGGATCGGCGAGGACAGTTTGGACGAGAAATTGCATACTGGAGGAAGAAGAGGAGCGGTTAGTCAGAGAGCAGGCAGTTTCGAAGACAAGTTGGATCTCACGCTTGATGACGAATCGTTCCACCTGTTTTCAAAAATGGAGTCAGCTTCAGCAGACAGAACAAAATTAGGTAGGAAAGGGCACGTACCGAGAGAAGAATTGTTAGTCATCAGACTCGCTAGTCCGGCTCTCGCATCGAGAGCGATCCTTGTCGCAGTCGAAGTGCTTGTAGTTCGTCGTTCCTCTGGCATCATGAGCTTCTCGGGCTCATGTTCTTGACCTCCAGCGAAATTGAGAGCTAGACTGTGAGAGGATGGGAGAGCGTGAGCACGCTGTAAAGCCGAAGTTCGAGGGTTCAGGAATACGGAGCGAGTCGTATTTGGGAAGGGAGGATTCGTGTCGTAGAGATCGGCGAGGACGTAAGGTGTACTGAGAGAGGGGGAAGGAGGTGTCGAAGGCATTTGGAGTGGAGTGACGGAGGGTGAATTTGAAGAAGCCGCCAGTTCTTTCTCACGTAGGCTCATAAGGAGATGTGGAGGAGGGTAGCAGACGTCGGGTGAGGTCGAAAGGATGAAGTTGGAAAGATCTTCGATCACTTTCTCGAATCGTTTCGGAGGTGGTTTGTCACCTTCGACCGTAACCTCGGCTCCAGCTGTCGAAGCGCTATCCTTCAGTTCCTCCACGTGTACCTCCTCCTCTTTGAACTCGGCACTCGACCAAGGAAGTGACCACGATCCTTTGTGATTGACTCCAGCGATCTGAAGTCCTACCATCCCAACATTCGCTCCTCGCTTTACTGGAACCTCGTTTTCGTCGTCGCTTCCATCCCGTGAGATCGATTTTGAGTCAGATCGTCCGATCTTCCCTCGCAACTGATCACGAATCCCTCGAAGTTTATTCGCAACTTTGCCGCGTTTCGCTGAGGGAGAAGGAGAGGGGGAATTTGGAGCCGAGTCGGCGAGAGGTTCAGTACGAGAAGAGTGACGTTCGGAAGTGATGGTAGAGGATCGCCGAAGGGAACGTTCAGACTTGACTGGCGAAAGGAGTTGAGCTCGAGGGTGGTTGGCCAATCTCATCCAAGCGAGAACGCCGTT
>JGI24890J29729_1001015_pt1 | contig 14012 bp, 28 predicted proteins | sample FreactcultureFD7_FD_29729 | JGI IMG/M metagenome (IMG submission 29729)
CTAACCCATTAAAAACAAAATGAAACTACTTATCCTACTTACCCTACTATTACCATTCACCATTCAAGCACAACAAAAGTGTTTTATTGAAACATCACAAAACCAAACAACCTATTACAGACTAAATCTCACTCCCACTTCACAAAATAAGACAATCAGGACTTATTTTGTAACAGGAGTTTCATTTAAACCAGCAGATCCAACTAATGTAAGAAGTGTATATGGTTCTTCATATAAGAAGGATCAAGTTTGGGAAATCTCTCTAACAGAACCAGGTACGCCTCCAATTCTAGCATTTTGGGATTTCTATACTATGGATGATAAATCATATAATGCTCAACAGTTTACTTCACTCCCACTTCCAGTAACTGTAATCATTACTCCTTGTAACTCACTCCCATAAACACCACAGGGGAAAGGTTCACCCCTTTCCCCCATATAAACTAAAAAAAATGTCACACTTTAAATTCTTTATTCTATCATTAATAATTTTCATCTCATCAGCATATTATCTCTATGAATACCAAGTATGAAAAATATATTGTAGCAGTAGGATTCTTCATAATCTTTCTCCTAATGATAATCTAAAGCTTGACAAATCAAATATTTTCAAGTATAATATAAACATAATGCGGAAGTAGCTCAGTGGCAGAGTGTTGATCCTCATAAATACGTGGGGGTCAACAACAAATGATAATTTATATTTACAAAGTAACTAATTTAATAAACGGAAAGATATATATCGGAGTTCATAAAACTAAGAATTTTAGCGACGGATATATGGGATCTGGGAAAGTTATTCAACAAGCAATTAAAAAATATGGAAGGGAGAATTTTTCAAAAGAAATTATTGAATATTTTCAAACATATGAAGATGCTCTCTTAAAAGAAAAAGAAATAGTTAATGAAGATTTCTTAAATAGTGAAAATACATATAATCTTCGAAGAGGCGGGTTTGGCGGGTTCGATTATATTAATAATAGTGAAATAATTAAATTTAAAGGAAAAAGACACACAGAGGAGACAAAAAAACTTCTTAGAGAGAAAAGATCGAGGCAATCTCCTCCAACAAAAGGAAAAACATTAACAGAAGACCATAAAACGAAAATTGGAATTTCAACTAAAAAATCGTTAACAGGAACTGTAAAAAGTGATGCTCATAAAAAGAATATTTCTAATTCTATAAAAGAATGGCATCAAAGACGTAAGAATTCGCGGGTAGATAGGTGAAGGGGCCACCAACAGCCTTCCAAGCTGATCCGAAAGGGCGGAGTTCGACTCTCCCTACCCGCTCCATATTAATACTAAAATGAAATACTTCATTATCTGTTTCGGAGGAATAACAGGACTCTTACAGTGACGAGACGACGAGTATTTTTTGATGTATATTGATTTTATTGCGGGATGGAGTAAAGGTAACTTGCGAGTCTCATAAGCTCGAGATCCTAGTTCAATTCTAGGTTCCGCTACCAAATGTATCTCAGTAGTGTAATGGTAACATACCGGTCTCCAAAACCGTTGTTGAGGGTTCAAATCCTTCCTGGGATGCCAATTTTTAGAAATGTATTGTCAGGGTAGCGTATATGGACGCATATACTATTCGGGTTCAACTGGCGAGGAACGAATCCTGAGATAACTGACTAGTCGCTACGGAGAGGAAGCACCTCACTCCCAAATAGGTCAGACAATACATTTCTAAACAAAGGGCCTCTAGTTTAAGGGTTAGTACACCAGACTCCTTTTTTTATAAATAATTAAAAAAGGAGATTTTATATGTTTTGTATATTTTGCCAGAAATCAGTTAAAAATAAAAATTCAAAAGTTCAACACGAAATACGATGTAAAAACAATCCTAACAAAATTGAAGTTAAATCTTCAATGGGTATGTTAGGTAAAAAAGGTTCCAATCAATTCATTAAAGCATCAAAATTAGGTTTACCAAAACCGATAGTTTCAAAAGAAACTAGAAAAAAGATATCTGAAACCAGCAAAAAACAGGTTTGGACAGAAACAAGAAGAAAAAATCTTTCCGAATCAATGAAAAGGGCTGTAGCAAAATATCCAGAATCATACTCTTCCTCGAATAGAGGAAGGACAAAACAAATAATATATGATGGTATAAAATTTCAAGGACAATGGGAACTAGATTTTTATAAATGGACGGAAAAAGAAAATCTAAATGCTGTCAGGGTGACAGAAGGATTTCCATATATTTGGAATGGTGAGAGAACATATTTCCCAGATTTTTATATTGAATCTCTTGACCTTTATGTTGAAATAAAAGGATATGAGACTGATAGGGATAAAGCAAAATGGAAACAGTTTCCTAAAAAATTGAGAGTGATAAAAAAGAAAGAAATAAATGAAATAAAGAAAAATTGCTTTGGGGGCCTGTAGCTCAGTTGGTTAGTAGCGTTCGTCTCATAAACGAAGGGTCACTGGTTCAAACCCAGTCGGGCCCACCAAAGCAATTTTACCTTCTCAGTTCGAATCTGAGGGGGCCCACCATATATAATGTAACATATAGAGATTGTTTTTGTATAAATAGAAATAAGACTTGACAAATTGTTTAAAAGGTGATACAATGTGGACAAAACCAACATTCAAAGATTTAAGATTTGGGTTTGAAGTAACTTGTTATATTCTTAATAGATAGAAATACTTCAATTTATTGAGTAAAATACATTAATATTCATTGATTATAAAGGAATACAATATAGTTTAACATATTATACAATATCATAATGTAATCCACTGAATATATTGAAGTATTTCTAATGATTTCAAAGAATATATCATTTATATTCAAAATCCCCTATTTATCCCCATTTTTTTCCACAATTTTCCCCTATTACCCCCCGTTCCGCTATACGTCCCGCCCCCCTCCGACGGCATACCTCTAAACCCTTATAACATAACCGTTTTTCTTATGAATAAAAAAATCCCCGATATTTCACGGGGATAGTTTTATTATTATAATATATTATTGTTATTATTTCAATGCTGCTTTCTTCGCATGGAAGTCTGCAGACTTCTTATTAAAGACTTCTTGCTTTGCTTGTTCTGATTTTCTTGGATCAATTCTAATGATTCCGTCATCATCTACTTTATTTGCGAAATGTCCAGCTGCTTCGTTTTTAACTCCCTTTAGTTTTAATCCCGAAACAACTCCGATTTTATTTTTTACTTCTTCTGGAGTTCTTCGATCATAGACGTTATCGTCAGTATCTCCGTTAGCTATTCTCCAACGTTTCCCAGTAGAAACGTCTTCGACGTGGGTTGGAGTGATTTTGCCTTTTTGATGAACCATCGCAACGACATGACCATTATTAAGAGCATTGATTGCTTCGCGGTCGTTTGATTCGTGGTGTCCGGTTCCGGTATGTGATAGCGCAAGAGAGTAGTTCTTTGGAAGGGGTTTATCTAGTCTCTGAGCATTCTTTGTATAGTCATAAAACTGAGTCTTGCTATGGCGATCATAGAATGCTTTTGGCATATGCTTTTCATAGTGAATATCAGAGGTGACATTACCACGAAATCCTGGTTTATATCCATGCTTTTCTGACCATTTTTCATTCTCTCCGATTTCATGAGACATTAATCGTGCGAAATGTTCAGGATGTTCTGCGAGATATTGTGTTCTTAAAAGTTTGGAACGAAATGATGCTTCGGGATATTGTTTGTTGCCGCCGGCTGTAAATCCAAGACAATTCTTACGGCATTCGGCAGTGGCATTAGGACAAAGATCCGATTTATAACCAGATGAATGATGCGGTGCGAGTGCTACGCCAATAGTTTGAACGCCTTCCCCAGTAGATAGTCTGGTCTTTCCGTTCTCTGAAGTAAGTGAAAGATTATTCTTTGCCGAATGTCCCCCTCTTTCCGTCATAAAATTACGAAAATGCTTTCTTGATTCCATTGCTTTGTCTTTCGTTTCTTTGGCGCTTTCGCCTTCGGGAAATGCTGCATGGAATCCCTTGGTGATATGATGATAAAGATTTGCTTGAGGGGCGCTCTCTATTCCTTTTTTAAGGATATGATCAACGGGATGTGCCTCAACTTTCTCTGCGAGATAGCTCTCTGACATGTCGTCATCGCCGTCAGATAATGTAGGAGAAGATAGATGAAAAAGAAAGTTATAAAGAGCGGGATGTTTTCTTTCTAGTGGATGTTTATCTCCCCCTTCATGTTTAGCTTCGGAGATAAATTGAGTGAATCTTAGCATAGTATCATACTCTTAAAATAAAATTATTTATGTTTTAATAAATATTAATATTTAAAAACTATGCTTGGAAATGTTGGGAAATTTACATATGGAACCGAACATCTTTCCATACATACCGCACCTGGAGTATCATTACACTTTGGAGCATTTTGCTCTGTGGCAGAGAATGTGACGGTAATGCTAGGATCAAATCATAGAACCGATTGGGCTTCTACATTCCCTTTTGGTCATATTCATCAAGGAGTCTTTCCTCATTTTTCTGGTTCCGGACATCCATCAAGTAAAGGAGATGTTGTGATTGGAAATGATGTCTGGATTGCTCGAGGGGTGACCATTATGTCCGGAGTAACCATAGGAAATGGCGTGGTGATCGCTGCCAATTCCCATGTTGTAAATAATATTCCGGATTATGCTCTTGTTGGAGGAAATCCCGCAAAAGTTATTAAGATGAGATTTTCTGATTCTCAGATTATTGATCTATTGGAAATAGCATGGTGGGAGTTTTCTGATGAAGATATTAACGACCTTTCTCCATTCCTCTGCTCAACAAATATAGATGAATTTATAGAGAAAGGTCTTGAACTGCGAAGAACAAGATATTAATCAATTTCTTTAATCTTTAGAATAAGATTATCCTTTCCTTTTATTATTCTGTGATATGTTTCTCTTGGAATAGGATAGACTTTCTCTGGTTCAAGAGTGATAGGAATTTCATTATCAAACTGAAGTTTCCAATCAGATCCAGAGACTGCCAAAATGATTCTATCCTTTTTGTCCTTGTGCCAATAGAAGTCATTGGGTTTTGAGTCAACATCAAAAGTTCTAATAAAATAGTCTGGATGTATCTCATCAATATAAGGTTTACTTTCATTCATTATTAAATACTTTTTATATAAATAAGTATAAGTCGCGGAGGTTCGAACTCCCACTTATTCTAACACTTTATAGGAGTATCAGCATGAATATTTATATTCAAACCATTTCAAATTTATCACATAAAAACAAATATCTAAAGTGGTATATCAACATAGTTGAAAACGCTCAACGGAGAGCACAAACTAAAAAAGAAGCAAAATTAAAAATAATTTATGCGATAGGACACCATATAGTTCCGGAATCTTTTTTTAAAGATAGAAAAAGAAAAGGTATTCCTGGTAAGATAGAAGGAAACTCTAACGACAAACAAAACATATCTTATCTAACTCCAAAAGAACATCTTACGGTCCATAGATGTTTGTCTAAATGTCTCATGAATAAAATATATATTGCAAAAAATAGTAACGCTATATGTAGAATGTTACAAAGCAAAGATGGCATTTATATAATCACTACAAGAGAATATGAATACTTGATGAAACAATTTATAGAAAATAATCCAGGAAAATGGAAAAGTTCTATTGAAAAATCAAAACAAACAAAATTAGAAAAATATGGAGAAGAATATTATTCTAATCCGGAACAGTATAAACAAACTTGTTTGGTTAGATATGGAGTAAAACATTATTCTAAAACTGAAAAATATAAAGAAACATTTGCAAATACTATGGTTGAAAGATATGGAGTAGGCCACGCATTACAAAACAAAGAGAGCTTTGAAAAATTTAAACAAACTTGTTTACGTAATAATGGTGTTGAGTACCCAATGCAATCTGAACAGGTCAAAGAAAAATCTGTGAAAAAACGATTAGAGTTGTATGGAGTTGAATATAATATGCAATCTACTATTCTATTACAGAAATCTAAAGATACTTGTTTAAAAAATTGGGGAGTTGATAATCCTGGAAAAAGAATGGTTGTTTGTAAACATTGCAAAGAATATAAAAATATTAATCATCAGCATATGTGCAAACTAAATCCAACCAGAAAAATTAGAGATATTTCCGGAAAAAATAATCCCAATTTTAAAGGGTAATTTTACCAATACCCAGATCTTGCTTGTGGAGTTTTTCCCAAATATTTATTGATGCGACAAGCCCAGTATTTTTTTGACATTTTATCTTTTGCGTCAGAACACTTATGGCGGGCAGCAAATGCCCGCTTTCTTTCTGGATTATTATATTTTGCCGTTAGTCCTGTTGTGTCTCCAAATTGGATTTTTTTAATATTTCCGGTTTGGGGATCTCTGACATATACTATATATTTTGCTCTCCCCCCACGTTTTGGAGAATTGAGTTCCGGAGTTTCATCTTCAATAATAAAATCTAATGGAACGGATTCTCCTTCAAATTCAGCAAATTCTCCAAGATTTGATTCGAGGAGTTCAAGTTCTTCCTCTGATAGATTGGGAAATAGATCTTCAAGTACGCCAGATTCATGAAGACTTCTGAGTTGAGAAAAGAACTCAAAATACTTTTGAGATCCATAACGAAACACACATTCTGTCAAAGGAATATGTTCTTTTCCTTGATGAGCAATTGCTTCTGCTAATACATCATCTGATAAAAATTTTTTAAATGAAATCATTGTTCGCACCATGATTGTTTCTTTTTGCCATGATAAGGTCGGGCAAATCCATTTTTAATGAGAAGTTCCGAGAGTTTCTCCCCATCTAATATAACATCACCATCAACCCTTCCTCCATATTTATCCCATTGAAGAATAATAATCTTTGTTGATTTGCTCATTTTAATTATTTTCTGAGTATACTCCTTGGCATCTTTTCCAAGTTTATATTCAATCTGACATTTTGGTTGATGGATTTCGGGAGTATCTACATTAATGACTCTAAGAGAGAGGGTTGGTTTTAATGGAGGAGGAAGAAATGGAGCTGAGAATTCAATTGTATCTCCATCAATAATGTTGGTGATTTTATAATCAAATTCTTCAGAAAAACAAGGAATACTAGTTAGTAATAGGAACGGTATTAGCAGTTTGTTCATGTGACTTTTTCCTAAAGATTAGGTCATAATTGTCCCTATACTTTTGGGACGAGTTTTTGGTCTGGATTGAATCTCCAGTAATATCATTTTTTGCTGCCATGATTACTTGTGTTTAATAAATGCTATAATATTCAATTGAAGGAACTTACAAAAATCAACAGCATCTTTTCTAGTATCAAAGACATGAATAGATGTGCCGAATTCTTTTGATGTTACGAAATATTTATCATCAGAATCCGATTCAATATAAACAGGCAAATCGCAGTCTTGTATTTTTTTATATAAGTTTGTTAGATCATCAAAGGACTTCATCTTCTTTTTTACCTCCAGCATCATAAGATTCCATGAGTTCTCCCTGTTCACAAGAGATACTTTCAATTTGGTTTAGTTTTTTAGATACTTTTCTTTTAAATTCTGATTGTATCTGAACACATTCTTGTTTTGAATGTGTTCTTTTAACGAGCAATTCATCCGAGTTTAACATAGTAATAACAAGGAACCAGTCCATATAAAATAATCCTTCGGGAGTGTTGAGTTGGGAGATAGAAACCTTATTATTTATTTTACTACAATTTAACCGTTTTGTAAAGTGTTTTAGTATAAATACTTTGATTTAAAGGTGATACAAAATGTCAGTAAAATCAGTAGTCATTTCAAGTTTCGCAACATTTCTATTAGGTTCCGATATTTTTCAAAAGATAAAAAACGTTGTCAGTGAACAAGAACAAAAACTAATTGAAGGACCTAAAAAGAGAGATGCGGTTTTAGCAGAACTTCAGGTTATTGGAATTGGAGTTGCTGCCAATCTTCTAAATTTAGGAATAGAATTAGCAGTTGCTTGGTTAAAGACACAAACATCAAAATAGTATAAATAATAAAAGCGAGTCGCGGAATTGCCGTTCCCACTCGCTCTAAACCTCAAACATTAAGACGGGAGATTCAGCATGAATATTTATTCAATATACAAGGCAACAAATAGGGTCAATAATAAATCCTACATAGGATTTGATTCCAAATGGCCAAGAAGAAAGACTGGACATAAAGACTCATATTTAAAAGAAGATACTGTATTTTACAGAGCGTTACGAAAATATGGTTGGGATAATTTTGATTGGGAAATAATATACCAATCAAAAGATTTAGTCCATACAAAGAATGAAATGGAAAATCATTTTATATACGAACATAATACTTTTATTCATTTTGGAAATAGTCAGGGATATAATATGACTCTTGGTGGGGATGGTACTTTGGGTTCCAAACAAACCATAGAAACCAAAGAAAAAACCAAAAAAACAATGTTGGAAAAGTATGGGGTTGAACATCAATCTCAATCTCCTGAAATACATGAAAGAAAAAAGCAGACTTCTTTAAAAAATTGGGGATATGAACATCCATTACAAGTCCCGGAACTAATAGCAAAAAGAAAATTGACCTGTTTGAAAAAATATGGAGTTGATAACGCAGCAAAACAAGAAATCAATTGTAAATTCTGTGGGAAACATTGTATTGTTGGACACGAAAAATATTGTAGCGACAACCCAAATAGATATCTTCCATATGATAGGAATGGAAAAAATAATCCAATGTATGGAAAAACTCAATCAGAAGAAGCCAAAGAAAAACAAAGGGAGAAGAGATGTAAACGAAAGTACTCTATAACTTCTCCATCAGGAGAAACCTTTATAACAAATAATATAAAAAAATTCTGTCGAGAACATAATTTATATAGTTCAAATGTTTATAATATAGTTAATGGAAAATATAAACAATATAAAGGATATACCGGCAAAATATTAGAAGAATAAGAATTTAAATACTATCAAAAGGGGGGCACTATTATGGTAAATAAAACTTCAAATAAAACCAAATCAACAAAAAGAAAGGATGTTGAAGTTGTTGAAAAGATCGTTTATGTAGAAAAGGATACCTTCATTGATAATGTGACTGATGGTGCTAAAAGCATTTTCATGAGCAAAACCTTCTGGATTAATATCATTGCCTTTGTATCCGTATACCTTGAGAATACTTATGGTTTTGGAATTGATCAGGGAATTCAATTACAAATATTAACCGCCATTAATATCGCATTACGATTAGTAACCAAGGATAAGGTTGTATGGCGTAAACCGAAACCAAAACAAATTGAAGAAGAAGTATGAATATCCTAGAAAAACTATTAGATATTATTCTTGAATTTCTCAACCAAAGAAAGGAAAAGAAGATTGAAGAACAGGAAATTGAAGCAGTTCAAATTGAACAGCAACTAGAAGCAACCGAAAAGGTAAAGAAGAGAAAGAAGAAAGAAATTCAAAAACCAAAGGAAGATAACTTCTTTAATGATTAAAGGTGAACCTATGAAACTTATATTAATTGCTCTATTATTCTTGACTGGTTGTTCTGTTAATGTTGAAAAGAAAGATCCACAAAAAGTGGTTTATGTTTCAACTCCACTTCAATTACCAACAAAACCCCAATATCCAAAGGTAAAAGGTAATGATCTTGATTGTCTTTCAGATCCAACCAAGAGAGAACTTCTCAATAGAGATATTGTCATGAAAAACTATATTGGCGATCTTGAAACGGTTATTCTTTCCACTCATAAAAATAAGTGAAATTGAAGGGGGGTCTAATTAGACCCCTTTTACATCAATGACAATATAAGAAACGACAGAATCATTCTTAAAACATCTCCACCCCGAATCATCAACCGACCAAACGGAAGTTACGTTGGCATTAACATTCCTCGAAGGTCCATTTGACTTTTCTTTTTTGGGCAGATAATCAGGAATCAAAGTCGCTTTCATGGCACGAGAGGTTCCATCTGACTTTGTAAATACAATCTCAAGAATATGTTCTTTTAATAGGTCTTTAATTTCTCCGTTCATCTCTTTTCCTGCTTTTCGTATGAGTCCAACACGTTATCAATTACATGAGAAGCAATACCAAAGGTTCCATAAGGACCATCCCTAACTTCAAACCCAGGTGCCCTCGTTGGACAATTTCTAATGTGCCATTTGCCTGGTTCAACCTGCTCTAGAGTAAACCCACGATAAATCTTAGCAAAACCTTTCATAATTCAATCGCCTTTTCAATAGTTTTAATTAAAGTTCTTAGATTATCTTCTTTGAATAACCAAACAAAGGTTTGGTCTGTTGTATATTCAATATGTTCCCATGCTTCCGAAAAGTTTTCAAATTCTCCAACAAAATTGATTTCATTTTTGTTAGTAAGAACAAAGTATTTCTTCAACATAAGGCCTCTGATAATTCTTTGAATTTCCTAAATCTAGAATCAAATGAAAATGCCTTTTCAAACATGATTGGTTCTTTTGAACCCTTTGGAATGTACCCAAAACACTTTGCCTTTTTATCCGAAAGAATATAGATATGATTAGGAAATTCCCAGTCGGTAATCTCTTGAAAAACTCTATGTGCCATTGCGTTCTCCTCCAAACACAAACATAGTATATCAAAGATTCAAAGAAATGTCAAGAGAAAAAATCAATGAATTTTGAGACATCAATGGAATCAAACAATCCCATTCTATGAGCAGTCCCCATAACATATATTGAAAGCATACCAAAATTGACAATGATAATTGAATACTTTCTTTCTAGAAATCCCCAAATAACCCATAGTAATGAACCTAGATTCAGCACATATATGTTATAAGGATCAATACCAATCACGGTTAATATTGCACCATAGATGGATATGAGTACAGCAATCCATTCAATTGTCTTTGTCATCTTAGTCTCTTTTGGAGTTAATATCCCTATTTATTTCTGAGCATAGAATATATGATGTCCAATAACAGCAGTTTGTCTCATTGAATGTTTCCAATATGGTGATACATTATTCGCATGATAGTGGTCTGTTTTTGAAGAAAGTGTCCGGACTCTAATACCATTTACAAATAAACGAGCAGCATTCTTTGATGATTCCCAGGATGGACCATGAGGAGGTTTTAATTTCTTCATTGAGGTCCAGGAGTATTGATGGGGAGCATATATCACGGAACAGAAAGAATATCCCCATTTCCCTGATTCTGCTCGGTTTAATACTGTCATTGCCACAGAGATCTTTCCAATTAAAGGTTCTCCCCTCGATTCTCGGTAGATGTTTTCTGATAAACATTGAAATTCTTTCTTATCATAAAAGATAATCTTTACATTAGAATTATACAGTTCCGGACCGTTGTATTCAGTGACGGAGGACGGGAGTTTTTCCAGCTTTTCCTTCGCCTCGCCTCTCTTCTCTTTCTCAAGCATACTCTTCGGTATGGGTTCAAGGTATGCCGTGACTTCCCCTGCCTTCTCTAATTGCCTCAGTCGGTCTTCGTGATCCTTCAGAACATAAGAAATAGAAAGGACCACCGAGATACTCAAAATTGATTTTAATAAACTCATAAATCACCATGAAGAACTGTAGTAAAAATCAAAGTTGTAGATCATCATATCCTCCGCTTTGATCGCCTCTACAATGGGTTCAAATACATTTTTGGTGTATTCAAGTCCATCAAAATACCACTCATCATATTCGGTACTTCCAAAGAAGAATCCGCTTGTTGTTGGAAGTAATTCGGATGCTCGTTCTCTGTTTTTCAGAACTTCACAGATAATATCATAGAGTTCTACAATCAGAGAATGGGGAACATGGTATTCTCCACAATCATCCTCTCCATTCTGAACATTCTCAACAAACCAATCATGAATAGCATTTGCCTTGCGCCAGTATGCGACATCATAGACGATTTCCCGAACTTCCCATTCTTCGCAGAAACCCTTTGCGATCTTCTTAACGTCCGTCCTGATTTGATTGTCGGGGTGCTTCTTTGCTGAAAAAAACATATCCAAACCCATCTCAGTTTTCCTCTTTAAATAATGAATGAATATAGTTTGCCTTGGAAATAACCCAAGGATGCTTTAATGGTAGGTGCATTCCGGTATCGCCTGTCCAGTCAGAAAACTCCCCATCAAAGAAACCGATTCTTGATTCCTCGGGATATTTCTTCTGAAGGTCTGCGAGTTCATTTGCCCATTTCTGCCAATCATCATCCGAAATAATAGGATCATCTGCGACATAGTATAGATATGAATGGACAAGCATTTGAGTCCGTCTTTGTTTAATCTTCTCTGGAATTGAAAGAATAGACATTGTTTCTATGAATACAGTATACAGAAATTGAAGGGGAATGTCAAGGGACAATCCCGCTCTGTTTTGGAAACTTAGTCAAGGATTAAGTGTCTTTTAATATATCTATTATAATAAGATTCTAGTGGTTGGAGATTGGTATAATGGTTTAATTTAATTACATCTTCTTCGGTTTTAGCGGTTGCTAATGGAATAATATGGTCAATGTCCCAATAGGTTCCCTGATTTTCCCATGACATATTCTCATTAAATTGAGATTCAAAATATTCTTTTAGAGTATTCCAATCACAACCCAATATCTCACATGTTTTGGATGATTTAGTATAATTTTTGTTTCTGAATGCCTTTCCAATAGATGAGCTCATGTTTTGTTTGAACTTGAAGATTGGATCTATACTCATTCTATGTTTTCTGTACTCATAATTCTTAATTAAGATTGAATCTTTATTCTTTTCGTAATGCTCCTTTTTCTTAATTGAGATTGAATCTCTATTCTTTTCAAGATACTCCTTTTTCTTAATTGAGATTGAATCTCTATTGTTTTCACGATACTCCTTTATATTATCTTTATTATTTTCACGCCACTCCTTTTGCCTAATTAAGATTGAATCTTTATTCTTTTCACGATACTGCTTGCGACAAGATTTACAATTTGAGTGTAATCCATCTTTGTAGGTACACTTTTTATTAAATTCTGAAACAGGTTTAGTTTCCTTACATTTATTACAATATTTAATTTCCATAAAAATCTAGCGTTTTGGTCTAAGCCACCAGCGAAGTAGACGATTGGTGCTTTTAGGAATGGTTCTAATCCACAAAGAAAATGTGGTATTATTTTTGGTTGTTGGATCGCCTGAATGTGGTTTCATATAATCATACTTTGAACATTTTGCCATTATTCCTCCGTGGGAGTACAGGAGATTGCTTCGAGGTCTTTATTTTTGGTTGTTTCAAAATTGTGGGCGAGCTTCCGAAGCTCCTGGACACACGCCCTTTCGGATTCAAATCCCATAACAAAAGAACCCTGTACCGAGGTCAAGTATACTGCTAAGATCCAGGTTGCCATATTAACGATTCCTCACTGATTCAACGTGTTTATTTTCAAGAATTACGGTATTCCGAATACTTCCAAAGATATTCATTGGAGCATCTAAATCAACATGGTGAGATACTTCACCACCATACTTAACGCGAGATAGTCTCACCTTACCAGTGACAGGGATTTCACCCATGTATTGTCCTGAAACTATCATTCCGGTTAAATCCCACATAATCAATCTCCTGACTTGTCTCAAACTGATGATTTGATGTCTTTAAATAGTTTTGCCTTACAACCACCGAGACCATCCATCTCTTGACAAATCTGCCAAGTATATACTCTTGATTCAATATCTATAATAAGGTCAATATCATCATTTTCCCATAAAACATATCGTATCTGTTCTTCAATACGTTTCTGGTATCGTCCAGAATCCGTCAAATCCTCNTCTTCAATATCAGTTTGCATATGAATTGAATANGCAATACANACAGATAATGCTATATCATCTGAGTATTCATCTTTAACNGCAGCGTATAATTTTTTATAGTTCATTATTCAACCCCGAAATGTTCTTTAATATAATCAATATTATCACCATTTCTAAACGCNGCATCAATACATTCCTTTACAATCAATTCAGCAAACTTTTCAAATTTTTCAACATCTGGATTAGCATAAAATCCGACCTCAATAGCAAGTTCTCTAATTCT
>JGI24890J29729_1001016_pt1 | contig 14000 bp, 15 predicted proteins | sample FreactcultureFD7_FD_29729 | JGI IMG/M metagenome (IMG submission 29729)
CCTGCGGCACTTTGGCTACCGCCGTGCGATGCCGCAGCTCCGACATTTCGGTAAACGCGACCTTCGCGGCCGCGCTCAGCGCGGCCACCGCCACCGTGTACTCGTCCGGGTCATCCGACGCCTTCGCCAGTTCGACGCGCACGCGCAGCGCCTCCATTCGCGCCTCGTTCGCGTCCCAAAGTTCGTTTTCGCCGTCGACAAACTCCGCGCACGCGCCGGTAGCCTCCAGCAGCACAATAGCGCGCCGCTTCGCGGGCAGATCCTTAAGAACGTCAGCCTTTTTGCGCCGAATCATGACCGATGACCGCATAGCCTCCTGAAGCCCTTCCAGGTTCGATGCCCCGCTGAAATCCCAGCCAAAGGCGCCCTTACTTGCCCCGGCAAACAACTTCGCGAACGTGAAGAAGCTCCAGTGCCGGTCCCGCGGGTCGAGCCATTGCAGGATCGGCTGTACCTCGATCGGTCTGTTCGGGATCGGCGTTCCGGTCATGGCGATGCGCCGCCGCGCCGTCACCGGCCTGACTTCGTCGGCCTCGCGCGTCTTCCGGCTCCCCAGCAGCGCCTTCGTCCGTTTGGCCTGTGGATTCTTCAGGTAATGCGCCTCATCTATCACGATGCAGTCCCATTCTTCGCTTCTGAGCCGCTCGTGGTACTTCGCGAGAATGTCGTAGTTGATGATGTTGATATCGAAGCCCGACGGCCACCAGGAGGAATCCACGATTAAAACGGATAGTTCGCGGGTCAGCCACTTGCGAAGCTCACGCTGCCAGTTCATTTTCAGCGATGCCGGGCACACGATCAAAATGCGGCGCAGCGTCTGATCCGTGTTTAGGACGCCAATCGCCTGAATGGTTTTGCCGAGGCCCATTTCGTCGCCAAACAGGGTCGCCTCGCGCGTGCTGGCGAAATGGATTCCGGCCCGCTGGTACGGCAAATAAGCCAGCCCTTTAGGACACGGCAGTTCGCCGGCGAAGTCCTCAGCCCGCGACAGCGCAATTGCCGCGACCTTGGCCTCCTGCGCCGCGAACACCCGGTCCACAACCGCCTTCACGGCGCCGGGCGATGCGATGCGGGCCGCGACGTCCGGGTCCAGCGTAAACCAGCAGCGCGCCGCGGCGTCCCACCGAAACCCGGCGCCCTTGGGAATATGCCGCTGCTCGAATGATGCCACCGCGATATAGCGGGCGCCTTTTTGCTTTACAGTAACCTGCTGCATGCCCTCAATTTTCCGGCTTCTGCGCGCCCTGCGCAATACTGCCGATGGTTACACGCGATGCCGTAAACCGCTGGCCGTGTACCACTCCAGAAAACCTTCTACGTCGGCCCTGAAATCGAGGCCGGCGATGACAGACTCAGCCCCGCGCAGCCGCTCAGTTTCCCGCCAGGATAACTGGTCCGCCCTCGGACGCCCCCCTGGCCGTTTCCACTCAATCAACAGTACCTGGCAATCGCAAGGCCGAAAGCCGCGCCCCTGCCCATAATCCTTGTGCCCCGCCAGATACCGTACCGCCATGCAGTCAGGCGCGCCCGGTTCGCCCACAATTTTACGTTTCCGTTCCGACCAGTTCTGTTCCAGCCGAAACAGCCGCCAGCCGTCCAGTTCCAACAGATCCTCACAGGCCTTCTGGACGTGCTTCTCAAGCAACCGCTGTGTTGGCAAAGTCACAGCGCCCCGTAAATTTTCGCCAGCGCCACGAACCACGCCCTGATCGACGCCCAGAATGATTGCGGCCTGGTGAGCGAATCAGCTTCGCGCGTCACGTCGGAACTGATCTGGTCGACGTTCGCCGTCAGCCGCGGCGTCTCAGCGGCAATGATCTTCGACGCCTTCGCCGCCTCGCCCATCGTAACTTTGGTCGCGCCCAGCACGCCAAGCGTTTCGGCCACCAGTCCCTGATATTCCCGGTCCGCGCGCATGTTGGCCGGGAGGTCGCGGTACGTGTCCTCGAGAGCCGCCGTCGACGCCGCCACGGCCGTGAGCGCCTGATTAGCGGTTGCCAGTTGCGCCACGGCGTCAGCCCTGGCGCCGCTCAATTGCGCGTCCAGCGTCTCTGGAAGCGCCGCTATCGCGCCGTTCAGCGTCGCCAGTGTCCCGGCCGTCTGCCGGTTCGTCTCGCGAAGTTGCGCCCGCAGATCCGCGCGCGCCCCTTCTATCTGGTCGATAAGCGCTTCCCGCGCGAAAATCGTTTCGGTTGTCAGGTCAGCCCGCGCCCGCGCCAGTTCCGATGTCAGCGCGGCTGGAAGCGCCGCGGCCTCGCGAAAGAACCGCGCCGCCTCGTACGCCGCAAACGTCAGCGACAAAAGCAGCGCGAGTAGCAAACACCAGGCTGCGGCGCGCAGCGCCGTCATTGAAGCAGTTCCGCCTGATCGGAGTCCGCGGCATCAGTGCCGGGCAAGTGTTCCTGCTTCGCCTGAGGCGTGTAGGAAACCTCCAGTTTGCCTTTGGCTCCCCCGGCGCTGGTAAACCACGCTTCGAGCTTCTGACACGCGTTGTCATCGAGCGTCAGCAGCCGGAAACGAAGTTCCAACCGCGTGCCCTTATCGCGCTTGCCCTCGATTTCGCGCTTTACGACGTTGAAAGCGTGAACCTTCGCCCGGTCGAGCTCAAAGCCCATCTTCGACAGTTCGACGTCCTTCGCCGTGAGCGTACAGATGGCCTGATCGAGCTCACCCTCGAGCGAAGATCCAGACACGCAATCCGGCATGTCCGACCAGTCCATCGCCGTGATTACGCGCGTGGTGAAATCGGCGCGAAAATCGGCCTCCGTGCCTTTTGTGCTGCGGCTGAACTTCAGCAGCACCGCGTTCTGAAACGTTATTTTGTTGCTCATATTTATTCGGCTCCCTATTTGACTACCAGCGCCACGCCTCGCGGTTCCAGCCGCGCCCCGTACACGGACTCTTTACCAGTGCCCCCGCATGCGGCGCAAACCGTGTCCCGCTGCGCGCCGCATGCCTTACAAATTGTTTCCAGCCGTTCGCGGACCATTGCCCGGTTCGCGTGCCGCTCAAGATGCACGTTCGCCTGTATGCCGCACTGCCGGATCAGCGGCTTGATGAATCGCCAGGCCTCATAGTCGATTCGGCCTTCCCAAGTGCAAAGCTCATCCGGTACCGCCGCCTCATCATACACGGTCAAAGGCTGCTTTCCACCGGCCCCCTGAAGGCGAATTGAGCCGGTCGCCGTTGCGATACTGCGGACGTTCGCGCTTTCCATTTCGGCGCGAACGTACTCGCGAATCCGCGTGGCCCTGGCCGTCGCCTGTTGGCGTACCCTGGCCGCATCCTCGGCCAGCCGTTCGTAGTACACGATTGCGCGCCGCAGTCCGTCGGATCGCGCCGCAAGCTCATGCCTGATGCGCAGCCGGATAGCGGCCTCGGATTCGGCCAGCGCGTTTGCCGGCGCTGATTCGGCTTCGTCCATCAGCGCCGAAAGCGCGCCGATATCGTCGTTGATGGGTACTTCCGTATCGTTCATTGCGTTATTCCTTCCGCTTTTTAATCAAACTCAGTTCGATATCAACACCGGGCTGGCATTTTGAAGGCCGGTCAATCACCTGCGCGGCCATCGCGTGCCAATCCATCGGAACACCGATCCATTCCGCAATCAGACGGGCACAAGCCGCCGGTTCAGCCAAAAGATTCTCGAACGATAGCCTCTTTACCGCAGCCCCCGCGCTCAGCAGACGGCCAATTCCTGCCGAAGTATCGGGACCATACGAATCACGCAGAGCTTTCCACCCGTTTTCCGGAAGACTAAAACCGCCAACAATCCGCATAAATTTCACTTGTGAATGCGCTTGTTCGCGAATGTCGCGGTCTAGCCATATCGCCGTCACGCCGGAAAGATCGGTCCACGCCGTCAAGTGCGGCTCGAGTATCTTACATGCTTTCCCGGCAACTAAAGGCATTAGGGCGCGCTCCGTGCGGTCTAAACTGACTTCGTTCGGTTCAAAGGCCGGATAATCCCCAAACACCGGGAACCCTCCGGCTTGAATCATCTGTAGCACCAGCGACGAACCGCACCGGCCATGTCCGCAAACAAACACTGTCATCGCGTTATCCCTCCCGCCTCAGCCGCGACGTGTTCGTCCGTCGGCTTCGCGGCTCCGAAGATGTTATCTTCAACCGCCTTCGCCATCGCCATCGCAGCCGCGCTGTTCCGCAGTTCCCGGCGAATCGCCTGTCTGTGAATGAAATCGCACAGATCCATCGCCTTTTCGCGGCTGAGCGCGTCCCAGTCCGCAAACGTGTCCAGCCATTCGTCGCGCGTGCTTTTCCTCGGTCGCCCCATTACGCCCTCCCTGCCAACAACGCCCGTAATTCGTTCAGCACATTGGCTCCCAGACTTTCCGCATCGTGCCGTCAAGGCCGCGCGCCCAGACGGTATATCCGGCAGTCGATTTGCGCCGTCCGTCAGGCGTGCGCCCGATAGAGGCAATTTCGTCCATCGCCTCGTTAACTGTGCTCACCACGCCTATCGGCGTAATTCCGTACATGAAAACCGCCAGCCCGAGGTCCGTTTCAGGCGTCAATTTTGTCGTAAAGCCCTTGGTTACAAATCCGTTTTCGTTCATCATGTTCTAAGTTTCGCTCCCTTGCGCAGTGTGCGCAATACTGACGATGGTTATACAGCCGGAAACTCCCGCACGCGCAGATTCCCGGGCCATTCCTCCATGTCGCCGCCCTTGCGGTCCTTCAGTCCCAGCGATATCCACCCGTTGCCAGGACTGTCAAAACCAGCGCGTGCCCCCAACTGCTTCGGCATAGCAGTGACGGCACCCTTCACTTACCCGGCTGCACCCGCGCACCGGATTCCAGGTTCGGTCCGTCCACTCGATTTTAGTTTTGCTCACGGCTTCGCTCCATTACGCCCTCCCTGCCAACAACGCCCGCAATTCGTTCAGCATCAGCCGGCAGTCAGCGACGCTGGTCGCGCCGCCCGTCCGGTACTTCGCCATGATCCGGTCGGCCCGCTGCCCGCCGCCGTCGCCGTGGTTCTCCACGATGATCCGCCGCATGATATCCAGTGCCTCGCCAAGCGTCCGCGGCGCGCCGCCAAACCTGGCGTGAAATGCCGCCAGCAATTCCGCCATTTCGCCGCTCGCCGGTTCCGGCTGCGCCTTCGGTTCCGGCGTTGCTGATTCCGCCGCGGTCCGCGACGCCTCCCATTTCGCCCAGCCGCGGTTCGGTATCCAGTTGCCGTCCTCGTCCTTGCGCTTCGGAAACAAACCGCCGCCCTTTTTGTGCTGCCCGAAGCTGAGCCTGGCGCGGCACTGCTGGTTTGTGCAAACCAGTTCATAGTAATGGTTGTCATCCACTATCCGATGCTGACAGCGCGCCTCCGAATCGCAGACTTCACAACGCGGATCGCTGCCAAAAATCTCCTGAACGGTCGCCAGATCCGCAAATAACTCTTTGATGCCCGGCGCGTCAATTTCAATCCGCAGCCGTGCCGTCGCCTCATAAAACGCCTTCATCTATTTCGCCCTCCGCTCGATCTGCTCATCAATCTGCGCCAGCTTGCGCTTGCGCGCCGCGATGAACGCCGACAGGCTGCGCCGCACCTCATCCTCACAGAACAGGTCGAGCGCCTCCGACATCGCCGCCATAGCGCCAGGGGTCGCCTTGCGCTTCGCTGAGCAGAAAAAATCCGCGCTTTCGTAGTTCCCCAGGTTGTGCTTATAGCTGAAACTGCGCGTCACTTCCACCTGTTCATCGGCGCCGCCGCTATCCAGTGCGCCGTAAGCAGGTTTTCCGTCTGGTCCGAAAATCATACTGCCTCCCAGAACAGATCATAGCCGCTTTGCGCATCTTGCGCAATGCTGCCGACGGTTAACGCGCGCGACGCGGTTTTTTGAAATACTCTTCGAGGATCGAGCCCGCGCACGCCGCCAGCGAAACGCCGCGTACCGCAGCCTCGACGGCGATGTCCCTGTGCGTCACGGCGCTGATGTAGAAAGACGCCCTGATCGTCTCCGCCTTATCCGGTTCCGCCTTACTGGTTGCTGCTTTCTTAGTTGCCATGCGCCCATCGTACGCCATTTTGCGCACGCCGCGCAAATATTCCGACCTGTATAACCATCGTCAGTATTGTCTTTCTTCGCAGCCGGGTTTGCTCTCAGACCATGACCACCACCCAAACGCCAGTCATCAACCCGGAAACGGGCACGAGGTTCTCCAGGGCCGAATTAAAGGCCGCGTTCGACCGGGTTTGCAACCCGACCAACTGGAAGATGCCGATTCGCGGCGTTATGATTTCCGCCGCTGATCGCGAGATCACGGAAGAGGCCGTCATCTTCTTTGCGGGTTGCCGCCCTGAGTTCCGCGAGGTCACGAGGCCCGGCTTCGAAGGTCAGTTGATGGTTCACGCCGTCGGGTACTACATGGCAGTCGGCGCGTAAAAGCGCCCTCGGAAAGCTAAAAACCCTGCGGTACGCCGCCTTTCGAGCAAGCCGTCCGCAGGGTTCACGTTCAGAACGTTTTTGCGCCGAAACCATCATAGCGCAAGCCGCGCCGGTTACACAATCGCTGGCACTTACGACTGTCCGTAGAGCGTTACCTTCGTATTGACGGCGAAGTTGCCGGAAGGCAGCGACACTTTTACGGCCGTGATTGCCGCTGTAGAATTCCACAGCCCGGTATACAGCGTCATTCCGAGATTTGCGCTGGCCACTGTTGTGCTCAGATTCAGTCCGCTTTCCGTGATTCGGTAAACCTTTAGCTGCGTCGTCGCCGCGTAGTTCGGAATCTCCATCATCCACGCGCTGAAGGAATTCGCCGCCGCGTTTCCGGCTGGAGGAGACAGGGCGAATTGATTATTCTGATTGAATACCGTCCACGCTGATCCGCTGGCCGAGGCCACCACCACGTAATAGTTACCGGCTGTTGTGTCCGAATTAAACTGCACGTTTCCGGCCTCGTTCGATGCTGCCTTTGTCGACCGCATCGACGCCACGATTATCAGATTCGTATAGGCACCGGAAATGCCGCTGAACGTGATCGAGTTTACAGCCACACCCACGGTAGTCTGCGCGAGCTGCGTCAATGCTCCACCCCCGCCGCCCCCGCCCGCCGCCCACTTGACGCCCAGCGTCTGTGCCGAATCCGCCGTCAAAACGTACGTGTCGGCGCCCACCGCCAGACGGTTCGGCACGCCCGATGCCGCCGCCACGATGATGTCGCCCTTCGTTGTCATCGGGTTGATTAACCCTAACCCGCGGCTGGTGAAGTAGTTGGAGCCATCCGTACTGATGTACAGCCCCTGGTTCTGCAGCACCGTCAGCGAAGAGGCCGAACCGTCGATGTTCAGGCCGTTCGGATTGACTGTCAGCGTTCCGGCTCCGATGTTCTGCACTGTTACGGACCAATTCGCGGCTTGCGGATATGACGGAAGAGTGTACGAAAGCGCGCTGCCGGAATTGAACACGATCAGCAGCCCTGAGTCGGTCGCCGCCCCGTTGTAGCTCGTGGTTTTCACGACCGCGCCGCCGATTGAAACTCCCGCCGCCGATCCCCCCGACTGCGCGCCGCCGCTGGTTTGCACCAGCGCCCCGCCGCCGCCCGAGCTTCCCGCGCCGCCGCTGCTTTGGCCCAGCCAAAAATCAAGATACGAGCCGATCTTCGTTACGTTGATTAGCGAGGCCGTGTACTTGTAGTGCCCGTAGCCGGTCGCCGGCGCGCCGCTCGACTGATCCGGGTACGGCGCGATCATGGCGTACAGTTCGGCCTGGATTTCTTCGATGTAGTACGTTCCGTTCAGGATTGCCAGATAGCCGGTAAAGGCCAGAGTCACCGCCTGACCGGCCCGCAAGCCCGGCGTTACCAGTTCGAGCTTAATGTCGGTTGGCGCGACGTCGTAGCCCGCCAGCGCGTTCTGCGCCAGCGTCAGCCCAGCGCCCGCGCTGGTCGATATGACGCCCTGCTGCGACTGGTCCGTCAGCCGCTGCGCCTTGCCCGTACTGTGTGACGTTATCGCCAGCGAGGCCACCAGGTCGGACCGCTCGACGCGGATGACGGCGCCATCCATGCGCGTGTACTGGACGTTCAGATTCGTTCCCGAGTTTAGCGGCGTCGCCAGCGTCACAACCGCGCTGCCCTCCGTGTATGCCAGCGCCGGCGCAGCCGTGGACGTGCCCTGCGGATACACTTGCAGAGAAATCGTTGCCCCCTGATTCGGCCCGACGCTGCCCTGCGGAGACGTGCCGCCGCTGGTCGCGGAGGCCGACCATGCGAACGCTGAGCCGGTCGACGTCAGCGAAGCTACCCAGCCGGTTCCCGCGGCCTTCTGCTGCACCGTAAAGCCGGTCGCCGTCACTGTCACGGCGTTTACCTGGCTGTTCTCCCAGGTTGGAAGACTGAATCCGAGCCCGCGGCCGCTGGTTGCCGGCGAACCGTTGTACGCCGTTGTCGCGTTGATCGCATCCGCCAGGTTCTGTACCGTGATAGCGCGCGTCGCCCCGATCAGCACCTGGCCGAATTGCGTATTGTCCAGCGTCGACACAAACGTGTACGTGATCGTTCCGCCGCTGATTCCCGCCGGTCCCTGACACGTCCAAATGACGGAATTATCCGTCGTCGTCTGCCCTGTGATCGTACTGAAGGCCGGCTGCGATCCGGCGCTCGTGCCTGCGAAGGTCACCTTCTGGACGTAGCCGTTCACCACGATCACGCCGCCCAGCGCGTAAACGTGCGTGGCTTGCCACGCGCCCGCGGCTGGCCCGATGGTTACGGTATCACCCGGCGATGGCTGGCCGCTGAACGAGCACGTCGCGGAATTGCACGTCGACAGTGTGACGTATGCGTTCGTCACCTGTTTGACCGGACGCATCAGCGTGAACGACTGCTGCCCCGCGCCTGTGAAATACTCCATCGACGGCGGAAACGCTTCATAGGTCAGGCGTACGGCCTGATTGTTCCGAAAATCGTTGCCGTCCATTCCAAACTCCACAGAGGACCACAGCGCCAGCGAATTCGTGATCGAAAACGGCGCCGTAGTGATCGTCGGAGGTCCGAAGTTGAACAGCGCCGTGCTGGGATCAATCCACCAGATGTAACCAGCCGTGTTAGCCAACTGCGTGAACAGATCCGAAAGCGATTGCTGATCCGTGTTGAAAAGCGGAATCTGCGGACCGGCCTGAATCGTGCCCAGCCCGATAGGCGAGCCCTGGCAGAACGTTGTGAACAGCGCCGAGACGATGGAGCCGCAATAGGCGTTTACAAAGCTCTGCGGAATCGTGGCCTGAATGTTGTCGAGGATGTATTCGAGCGAAGCCGCTTCGCAATCCACATAACGGTCGCCCGCCGCATTGAAATACTTGATCCGCCACGAGGTCAGGATGCCGCTGAATCCAAGCGTGTAACCAGCCGGGGTCTGGTCGTACAAATAGATCGGCTGAAACAGCGTCGGTGCGTACGAGTTCGACGCCGCGAGGCGCAGCGTGTAGTTCGCCTTTCCCCGCTGGCGCACCTGCTGATTCCAGGAATGGCTTCCGGCGCCGCTGAATGTCAGATACGTCGACCTGTCCGTCAGGCCGATGCCTGGCTCGTTCACTATGAGCCATGCGTTCGCCGTCAGCGCCGAATCGGATGGAGTCAGGTCCGTCGCGGAACTGATGCCGAAATAACTATGTGTAAAGGCCGTCAGGTGCACAAACTGCGTCGCGCCCGCCGTCGGCGTCACCGCCACCGAGCCGGCGCCGCCTGACAGGCTGTAGCCGAACTGGACGCCGGTCGTCGCGCCGGGGTTCGGCGCATAGTTCGGCTGGTACTCCGTAACGGTCATAATGGCATCGCCGAAATAGTTGCCCGCGCCGGTACCGCCCTGGAATGTCACCGTGAACGTCTGCGTGTTTGTGCTGGCCTTGCCAAGCTGAATGCTTGCGTAGTCTCCGGTCCCGCCAGGGTTATAGATGATTCGCGAACCCGCGCTGAGGCAGATCCAGACGATATCGTGATCGGTCGTTGTGGCGCCCACCGAGGCCGTGAAGCCCGGCAGCGTGTTGCCGGTACTGTGCGAGCCGCCCGCATAGGATTGCACCTGGTACTGATAGCCGGTCGTGGGGTCGAACACCTTCGCGCCCACTGAGTAAACCGTGTTCGCCGCCCAGATGGCAAGGAAACTATCGTTATCCGGCGCTGAGCAGGAGATGCCGGCCGGAACGAAAGTTCCGTATGCCGAAGAGTAGAAAACCTCCACGAGGATCGCGTTTCCGACGCCGACCGGGTTCGGCAGCGTCACGGAAATGCTGGAGACGTTGGCCGTCACCGCCGTCGCATAGGAATTGGTCTGGACGACGCCATTGCCGGCGCCTTTTGTGCCGACGGTCGTAAACACCAGCAAGTCCTGCGAGTGCCCCGACTTACTCACCGCGACTGAGGTCAGACCGTTTTGCGAAGCTCCGTCCCACGTCTGCACGCCGTCAAAGTTGTGCGTGTTGGCGATTGCGTTCCAGCCCATAGGGTCTACTTTAACGCGATAGCGGACTGAACGACGTCGACCGCACCTTCAGCCGGTTCGGAATTTCGCGAGCCATCATTTCTGCCATCTGACGCGGATTAGAGACGCCGTGCGCGTGGAAGTTGATATCGCCCAGCAGTTGAGTGCTGTTGGACTGCGCGTAGTTTTGCGCGTTGAACGCGATGGAGCCGCTCGATCCCTGCATTGCAAACTGGCCGTGCGGAACGATAGTTCCAGGCGCGTCAGGTATGAATAGTTCGGCGCCCCTTTCGCCCACCACTGACGGCACGCCGACCGGAGGCCGGCCACCTGAAGCAAACAGGCCACCGAACAGGTGCCCGATGCCCGTCACCAGCGTGTTCAGGTTCGTAGCAATCGTATTCGCAATTATCGCAATCGCGTGCCCGGCCATGATTGCCGCATGTGACACCATCGCGCCTACGTTGGTCAGGGTGGCCCCTGTGTTTACCGACGTCGCCGCTGTGTTCGTGAACAGCGCCGCTATCATCTGTTCGACCACGCGCCCTAACAACTGCTGGCCGATGCCCTTCAGCGCCTGTGAAATCTCCTGGCCTATGCTGGTGCCCTTGCCGTGCTGGAAGACGCCCGCCGCGACGCCCTGGCCTATGGCTCCCGGCACACTGCGCGCCGCTGAGGCGATATCGTGCTGGATCTTGTATTGCAGCGTCTGCTTGGCCGTGAGGTCGTTCAGCTTCGTCTGCGCCTCATACGCCGCGTTGTCGCTTTCGCCGCGCACCTTGGCGATTTCCGCCTCGAGTTCCGCGCGCTTCTTCGTGTTCTCCGCCGCGCCGTCATCCGGGGTCGCGCTCAGTTCCGCCTGAAGCGTGCCGATGCGCGCCGCCCGCCGCCGCTGCTCGATGTCCTCGAGTGTCCGCGCCAGCGCGATCTGTTGCTGAGCCGTCGGCAGAACGATCTGGCCGTACTGGCGCGCCGCCTCCAGTTTTTCGCGGTCCAGTTTCAACTGTTCGGATTCGCCCGCGCTCTTTGCCTGAATCTCGTTTACCGCCGTGAGGGTTGCAAACAGCCGCGCCGCGATTTCGTCCGTCTTCTGCCGGAACACGTCGCCGCTGCGCCAGATGGAATCAAACGCCGCCTCAGCCTGTTTATCAAGCTCCAGGCCGATCTTTCTGGTTTGCGCGACGCGGTCGCTATCGGCCTTGTCCTGCGCCGTCCGCACCTCTTCAGCGAGTTTCGCCTGACGCGCCGCGAAATCGGCTTGCGCCGCCTCCAGTTCGCCGGTAGCGCGCGTGCCGATTTCCTTTTGTTCCTGCGGCGTCTTCCCCGCTGATTCAACGGTCGCGCGTTGCTGAACGAACGAGCGCAGCGCCGCCAGTTCCTCAGCGTTGATCCGGCCAAGCCGGGTCATTTTGTCCTGCGCCGCCGCCACCGTCTCCCGGCCGATCTGCTGAACAACTTCAAACTCGCCCGCCGTCGCTTCGATCACGCCGACGCGCTTGTTATGCGCCGCCGTTACCGCGCCCTCTTCAGCCGCGCGGCGCAATTCCGTGTCCCGCTTTAGCGTCGCCTCCTGATTCGCGAGTTCCAGACCGCTCAGCCGCGCCGCGGCCTCGACGGCGCTGCGCTGGGAATCTTCCAGCTTTTTATTTGATTCCGCCGTAAGGGTCTGAATTTCCTGCTGCAAAGCGACGATGCGCTGGCCGATAGCCGCCATCTTGTCAGCCGTCGCCTGTGCGAAATCGCCGCCGAACTTCGGCGCCAGAAGAATCGGATGAGACGCAACGCTGGTCGCATCCTTCGCCAGCAGGGTTATCTGATTTCGCAGCCCGGCAATTTCGTTCGCCGCGTCTTTCACCTGCGCGCCGAATTCCGCCGCCTGTGCCTTTTGCCCGGCCACCGCGCCGAAGTCCCGCGTAATCCGCTCGATGTTCAGACTATCGATAGTCCGCGTCGTCTTCGCGAAGGCCTGGTCGGTTTCCTCAGTCGCGGCCTTCAGTTGCTTTTCGGCCTCTTCCAGCCCCGCTGCCTTTTCCGCCACACGCGAGAACGCCTCGCCCAGCGCGATAGCGCCGGTCACGAAGAAAGCCCCCTGCAGCGCGGCCCCGATGCCGGGTATCATCGTGAGGAACCGCTCAGCCGGTCTGATGGCTGATTCGCCCAGCGCCGTCCGCAGGGTTCCGCCCACCGCCTGTATTTCGCTTACCTGGCCGTGCAGCGCCCGGCTGTGTTCGCCCGCCGCCGTTGCCGCGGCGCGTTGCGCGCCGGCGTGCGCCATGTTGCGCTGGATCGACAATGCCAGCGCCGCGTTTTCCTGGCTGATGACGCTGGCAAGCTGCTGCAGCGCGACCGTGAACGATTCGGCGCCCGCCGTCGCCTCGCGCGATGGGGCGACCGAGGCCGTGAAAGACTTCGATATCGTGCTGCCGGCAGCGACCGCCGCCTCCTGGCTCTTGGCGAACGCTGAGTACAGTTTTGTGGGGTCGCCCTGAATGTCTACGAATACCGAACCCAGGCTTCCCGGTATGCTACCCATTCGCCGCTCCGATCATTGCCAGTTCCAGGCGTCGCCGCTTCACCAGCCCGCCGAGAACTACGCCGTGCCGGTCCGTGGTGTGAACCGGATTAGAAATCGTGTCCTTGCCGGTCAGCACTCGCGCGAGCGCGCCCGCGCCGCAGTTGTAGCCAAATGACACGTACGCCGCCACCTCGAGCGCCCGACGGCCCTCCAGCGCGGCAAACAGCGGCGCCGCGTCCTCAGCCAGCCACGCCGCCGCCTCTTCGTGCGTGCATGTCATCCCCGCCGTGACGCCCGCCGTGTGCCCGAATCCGATTGTCCAGACGCCCCCTGAGTCCTGGTACGCTTTCAGTGCCTCGCCCTCCAGCACGCCCAGCAGCGTCGCGCAAAGTTCCGTTATCGCCGCCGTCATCGCGCCTCCCTTGCCCATTCAGGCACCCGCGGGTCGTTCTGGCCCGCCCGCATCATTCCAAGCTCACGCTGTAACTGTTGCGCCCGGCGCTGCCCCTGCATGCGCTCGTATTCCCGCGCCGCCCGGTTGCCGGTCCCGAGGAAATCCTCAGCCGTGAACGGCTCCGCGCCCTCGCGCAACTGAAGGTTTATCATAAGCGCCTGAGTTTCGGCCCATAACCGTACCGGCACCTGCTGGACGTCGCTCAGCGCGTAGTACTCCCGCGGCGACATCATCCAGAACGCCTCGTCGGTCAGGCCGAGTCCATGCGGCGACGTGCCGTACGCCCAGAGTTTCAGCCAGCGGCTTCGTCCGTCGGCTTCTGCGATTCCGCCGAGCCCGCCGCGCCGGTCTGATTGCGGTTCGGCCCCATGAAACTCAGCGCCTCGGTGAGCCGCGCCGCGATTTCGGCCACCTGCCAGGGCTCGATAGCGTCCTCGACGTCCCGCAGGGTCAGGCCCAGCGGTTTCATGGTTGCCGGCGAATGCCCGAAAGCTGCGATCTGCGCCGCAAGGCGCCGGAAACTCTCGACACCCTCGGCCTGTGTGTACGGTTCGGCTTCGCTCGCCGGNCGCATCGGCTTCGTAAGGTCGATG
>JGI24890J29729_1001017_pt1 | contig 13996 bp, 11 predicted proteins | sample FreactcultureFD7_FD_29729 | JGI IMG/M metagenome (IMG submission 29729)
GTTTTCAGGATTCAAGAACATAAAACCAATTTTCACGTTGTTGGAGCAAGTTTTGTCAGCGACAAAGAAGGTCAGTATTTAAACCGTTCAAAGTTTTATATCACCTATGCATGGCACACACAATTGACAAAAAAACTTTCGTTAAGCGCCGGCACCTCGGCAGGATATTTTAGCTACACCGTATCGGAATCAAGTGCAAACGTCTCTGGAGGGGCGACGGCCCCGGATGCATCTCTTGGATTGTGGATTTATACGACGGCTTTTTATGCCGGCGTTTCCGTAAATCAGATCTTCAATAGTGAACTTACACCACTTCAGGAAACGACAACGCTCATCAGGCATTTCAATATAACGAGTGGCTATTCATTTAACGTAACAAGATCCTTTTCGATGAAGCCATGCGCGCTTATACGTTACGCAACTACATACCCTGTCGACATTGATTTCGCCATCATCGGAACCATTAACAGGGTGTTCACTTTAGGCGTTAATTACAGACACCATAAAAGTGTTGTACCCGTTCTTGGATTCGAGAAGCTGGCCATTGGGAACGGAAGTCTGAAGGCCATGTTCTCATACGCTGTGCCCGCAGGAAGAATTGCGGATAATCTTCAGACGTATGAACTGACGTTGAGTTATGATTTTAGCCCTTTGAACAAGAAACCCAAAAAATGAGGTTACTTTGATACACTATGTTTGTAGAAGATAAAACGACATTTGCTGTTTTGTTAGTTTTAGAACGTATGTCTGGACGCACGGGAAGATTTGCAATAAAAATTTTCCTGGTTGCGCTTCTATGCCTTTTTTATTCACGGCATGGAATGGGCCAGGTAATAACGATACCAGATGGTAATTTCAGGCAGTGTCTCAAAGAGACATATCCCTCCATCTTTGATACGAACGATCAGGTAATCATAGGAGAGGCTCAAAAAATTGAGACCACCATCGCGTGTACCAATAAAGGAATTAATGACATCTCCGGTATTGAAGTGTTTTCAAATGCCGGAGCGCTTATATTTAATACAAACAACATCAGTACAATTCCTGACCTCAGTAATTTACCGAATCTCCTCGGACTGGATTTTACCAATAATCATTTAACATCCTTACCAGATCTTTCCCTGAATGTTAGCCTCCAATATGTGGAGGTAGCAGGAAATAATTTTTCAATATTCCCTGACATAGCGTCAAAATCCAATATTAGTACGCTGGATTTTCAACATAATAATCTAACAACAGTTCCGGACTTGTCGGGCTTTGTAAACCTGCAAACACTGGAGTTAAGCTTTAATCCAATTGAGGAACTCCCCTCGCTCGTTAGTTTTTCCTTGGGTACTTTAGGGGTTGAAAAAACGAATCTTACGGTATTGCCGGATCTATCGAATCAACCACATCTTTCAATATTGCGCTTTGGAGGAAATCCTCAAATAACCGTGTGGCCAGAGATCGGCAACAGTCTTCTCCTTCAGGAATTAAGTTTTTCCGGCGATAATATTTCGGAAATACCCGACCTGAGCCGCTATGCTTACCTGAAATTTTTCTCGTGTGCGCAGAATCAATTAACAAAGTTGCCGGAAAGTCTTTCAGCATTAACAGAGTTGCAATCTCTTGAATGTTTCGGTAACAAACTTTCGTCCCTCCCGGATTTATCAAATACGAAAATTGGTTTTATGTCTACTTCAGTGCTTGACGTTTCAGCCAATTATTTAACCTTCGAAGATCTGATTCCTGTTGTAACGCCAACAGCATATTCCGCCCTTTCGTACGGTCCTCAAGCATTACTGCCGGAGGATATCAATGTACAGAAGAATGTAGGCGAAACATTTACAATTAACACGGGTATAGACCAAGCCATCACCGATAATACGTATACCTGGTATCGCGACGGCGTCCTGCTAACAACAACCCATACGAATACCCTGACCATAGAAAATTTGAAAGAAAGCGACGCCGGCATTTATCGTTGCGAAATAACGAACCCCAGAGTTCTTAATCTTACCCTTAAGTGGGGGAATAGCACATTATCCGTTTGTGGAAAAAATGTAAATACTGGAGATTTTTCCGTAGAAACTACGCTAGCAAACTGTACGGACAAAGGTTCGATCCGGATTGAATCCATCGGAAACGGTTCCCTTGCAAACACGACCTTTGAGGTGAAGGAAATCAGTTCAGCTAACGTCACCTCATCTTTGCTACCGCAAATAACCGGTCTCAGTCAGGGAAACTATACGCTGACATTCCTTAGCAATGGCTGTTCGCTCGAATGGCCGGAGACGCTTATTATTACCAAAGATCCAAACTGCGACAAAACCCAGGCAAGTGATAATGCTGTCTTTAGCCCGAATCACGACGGTGTTGCCGACGACATATATATACCTTCTCAGGGGACAGCCAAGATTTATGATCGTTCCGGTGTTCTGGTAAAAGAATTGCAGGTTCCCGGAGCTTGGGATGGCACCGATGATTCGAACAGACCGCTTCCCATGGGTACTTATATTATTAAGAGTACAGGACAAAAGGATTTTATGATTACGATCATAAAATAACACCTCTCAAAAAATAATGCTCCTCTCAAATTATTATTCTTGACCATATTTTTTAATAAGCCTGGTTACTTTTTGAATGCCGGGTTGTAGTAGTAATTGAAAGCAACGCTCAGTGATTATGGAGACCCCCTCTATTATGTTTCGGATGCTTTCTAATGTACTGCATCTTCAGGCTCCCCTCGGTAGTGGTTAAGTAAGACATGTCTTTTACTGAAAAGAATTTGTCGTTAGCCATTACGGGCCTGGAGAAGTTGTACTGCCCACCGGATTGAACTCCGGGACTCATGCTAATTATATTTCAGAATCTGCCACTTTTTTAAAGTGCCGTATTCATATTTAATGTTTGATGCCTTTATTCTCTTTTCCAATTGGTGGTTGGTGTCCATTTCAACAGAAATTTGGGTAAAATTTCCTTCCTGACCCCATAAACTCTCTTGTGGCGGTGTAAAAAAAATAAAAATTATTATGGAATATGATTTTGCCCTGCATCTCATGGTAAAACATATCAATTATGAAAAATAACCTTAACCTTAACCTTTCCGTACCGAAACCTTGTTCTGAAAAGTGGGCTAATTTTACACCCGCAAAAGATGGTGGATTTTGCAGTTCGTGCAGCAAAATTGTGGTCGATTTCACCGGGATGAGCGACGATGAGATCGTTAAATTTTTTACCCATAAACCGGAACATGCTTGCGGGCGTTTTCGTCCGGATCAATTAAAAGAATATTCACACAGGGCTCCACTTAAAATTAATCCCGGTCTGACGTTACTGAAGGGTGGATTATTGAGTTTACTGGTTCTTTTGGTGAGCAAACAAGCTTCCGCGCAAAATATTGTCGGGAAAACAAAGACAGAAACTGTCCGGCACCCTATGCATGCGACAGTGGAAAAGACGAATGAGCCGGATCAGATCATCAAAGGTATCGTTAAGTCGAATGAAGACAATTCGCCTTTACCGGGTGTGAACATCACGCTAAACGGTTCTGTTGATGGAACAACCTCCGGTGCTGATGGGCGATTTGAATTCCCGGTGAAACTGAGGGAGGGCGATGTGCTTGTCTTTAGTTTTATCGGATTTGGAAGACAGGAGTATGTTGTTCCGAAAGAAGCGAAAGCAACTATCGAGATCACGATGCTGTACGATGATGTAATGATCATGGGAGCGGTTGCCCACAATGAAGTCTACACAACAAAACAATCCGGTTTTCGCAGGTTGTGGTCGAAAGTGAAAGGATTATTCTGATCTTGTTTCTAAGCGGATGAAAACCTCTTTACTATTTTGCATGGGTATTCTTTTTTCTCCTGGCGTGCGCGGGCAAGTTGCTGATTTCGCGCACGCCGATTTTACAAGAGCCGATAGCATCGCAGAATTATATGCAGGATATTCATTAAAGAATTTACAAAGCCTGGCAGACAAATTAACAAAACCACTATCAACCGAAGAAGAAAAATTCAGCGCTATTTATAAATGGGTATGCAATAACATTGAATATGACAATGCCCTCTATCTGCAGCATAAAAATAAAAGAGGGAAATTCAAGAGCACGCAAGAGCTTACTGAATGGAATAAGAAATTCAGCGCACACGTATTCAAAACATTACTTGAGAAACACCGAACTGTTTGCACAGGATATGCCTACCTGGTAAGAGAACTCTCTTCTCACGCCGGGCTTCGTTGTAGGATCGTCGATGGATATGGACGAACTTCTCAATCCAACATACGCGGATCCGGAAACGCCAATCATTCCTGGAATGCGATACAGCTTAATCATACATGGTATCTCTGTGACGCGACGTGGTCGAGTGGCAGTGTTGATGCAGACGGGAACTATATAAAGAAATACGATGACTCCTATTTTTTAGCGGACCCTGGATTATTTGTTCGAAATCATTATCCCTTGGATTCAACCTGGATGTTGCTGGATTGTAAGCAGACGCTGAAAGAATTTTTAAATGGCCCGCTTATTTATAGCAGTGCATTCCGGTATAATATTGAGCAAGTGTTTCCTTCAACGTTCGACATTAAAACCGCCAAAGGGAAAGCAATTTCTTTTACGTTTACAACGAAAAACAATACGATCATCGAAAAAGCGGAATTGTATATCAAGAGATCTGTTATAACAAGTTTCGTTTCCCCGGAAATTTATTCTGATCCCGTGAGATCAATGGATCAGGCGACCAAGCTTTATCGAATGGACTATACATTTACTGCGAAAGGAACGCACGTCGTTCATATTCTTTTAAATAACAGTTACGCGTTTACGTATACCGTGAAAGTGGAATAGGACCCGATGATATAATTTTGCGATAAGCTTTTGAAGCACATGCCCGTATGCGTTAATTATTCAAATCCGTTTTTGTCAGGTTCCATTTAACACTTTTCTCGGCCCAAAATGTAATTCCAAATAAAACGATCAACAGGATAATACCACTGATTTCTCCGAAGCCTGTTAGTATGGAGAGAAACCCGGTAAGCATCAGGAATAAAAAGCCAGCCATACGAAAGAACCGGCCCTGACGCAGTTTGGTAGCATACCCATCTTTCCAGTAATTCATGCCAAGCGCTACGGATATGAAACCGGGTGAGAACCAAACGAAAAAGAAAAAAACCTTCTCCCAAAATGTAAGCGGGACGGCGGCTATTCTTTTTGTTTCGGCATGTTGAATTCCCAGCGCAGCGATGTAATGTTGAATTTCGTTTTCACCAATTTTCCGTTTGGCAAGCTCGGCTTGTAAAACTTCGACCGCTTCAATCGTATACTCCCGGCGATTATCAAGCATTTCGAGTAAGCGGTCGGTAGCGAAGGTAGCGTAGCGTTCGGTAAGCTCGTCGCGATTTGGTTTCATGGGGGGTATTAGTAATAGTTACAGAAAATCTTCTCCGCAAGAACTTGGATAAATTTACTAAAATTCTTTTGATTATTAATGGGAGCAAAACCAACAGCTTCATAGCGACAACTAAAAAGATAACCCATCCGGCACGAGCGTCCTACGCTTGTGCCGGATGAGCAAGGGTGTACATACGCTATCAGTTATTTATTTCTTTTCAGCACAGCTAAACATCCAGTTTATACCAAACCGATCTGTACATTCGCCAAAGTATGCGCCGAAGAACATGTCTTCCAAAGGCATGGTAATTTTACCGCCCGCTGATAAAGCATCGAAGAGTTTTTTGGTTTCCTGTCTGGTAGATGGCTCCAGACAGATGTGCATGTTGTTTCCCCGTGTTACTATAAAACCCATTTCCGCAGGCGCATCGGTTGCCATTAATACGTGGCCGCCTAATATGGGGAGTTCTATATGCAACACCATCTTCTTCACATTGTCAGCCACGGGCGGGTTTCCTGCTTCAGCAGGAATATCACCAAAGCGTTGAATGCCCCTTCCACTGAATTCAGTTTTGAACACCGACTTATAAAACATAAACGCTTCTTCCGTTGTGCCCGGAAAATTGAGATAGGTGGTAACCCTCGATGTAGCACCAGTCTTTAATTCATTACGCAATTTGAATCCTGATTGTAAGTATTGATCCAGATTTTCATGTGCGGCAGTGAAGCCGGCTTCGAAGCCCATCTCAACCATTTTCTGCAGATCTTCCATAGATGAAAATCGTATGTCTACTTCCACGGTTGTGCCTCTGGCGGATGATTTGAAAAGTATTTTCCAGAACATCTTCGGAGCGTCGTTGCTTTCTTTTCCGTTCTCATCACTGAAGGAATTAATTGCCTCGAAGTTTTTATGTACCTCTATTTTTTGAAAACTTAATTTTGCCCACACTTTTTCTCCGGCAGGACCGTTCATAGAGTAAAGCCAGTATCCGCCTTCTGTAAAGTTCATGATTTTGGTGATGGCTTTCCAAGGTTGTGGAGCCCACCATTCGTCCAGGAGTTCGCTTTCGGTCCAGGCCTGCCATACCTGCTCAAGCGGTGCTGCAAACTCACGTGTGACGACCATCTTTTTATTTGCGATGTCTTTTGAAAAAACTGTTTTCATGTGTTAATAATTTTGTGTTTGTGGACACACGGAATCTCCAGACTTATTATCATGCCTTTGGTGAACGAAGTGCATGGAGATTTCATGTTTTATTTTTTTGATTTTAACTTTAGTAACACTTTATCCAATTGGTTGAAACGATCTTCCCACAGTTGTTCGAATTGTCTCAGCCAGTCTGCTACTTCTTTCATTTTTTTGGGATTAAAATGATAATAGATCTCTCGGCCCGACTGCTCCTGCTTGAGCAGGCTGCATTCCGTCAGGACTTTGATGTGTTTTGAAACTGCCTGTCGGCTGGTGTCAAAGTGTTCTGCCAAGGCATTTGGCGTCATGGCTTGAAAAGCGATCAGTGTGATAATAGCCCTTCGCGTAGGGTCGGCAATAGCCTGGAATACATCCCGTCTCATAGGAGTTTACGTGTTTATTTGCTACTAACTGGTTGCAAATATATAAGCAACTGATTGGCTGCACAAGATATTTTTGATTTTTTTCTTAAATGTGTTGAATGGTTGGTCCTGGGTCATGAGATTTGAGTTGCACACATTCATGGGCAGAGGCTACGTGTAGCAAAGCCATTAGTACAACTGAAATTAAAATCTTTTTATATAGCTTTTTACTATTGACTATTATCGTGACTGTCGACCTCCAATCAGACCAACTTAATCCCATCTGGCTGAAGAACGATTTTACACTGTTTGTATAGCGTGCCGATCGCTTTCTTATAAGCTTTCTTGCTGATGCTGAATTGTGTATAGATTTCTTCAGGCGTGCTTTTATCGGTGATCGGTAAAAATCCTTTATGCGCCTGGAGTGCTTTGAGAATCAATTCGCAGTTTGGATCATTGAAATTTTCAAAACCGATAGGTTGTAAGGAAATGTCAAGTTTATTGTCTTCACGGATTTGCTTCACGTAGCCTTTCATTTTTTCGCCGATATTAAGGGTGGTGAAGATGTCACTGTCAAAGATTAACCCCTCGTGTTGCTGGTTCACGATGACAGAAAATCCAAGATCTGTCTTTTGCATGATTATTATGTCTGCAGCATCGCCTTCTTTTACGGTAAGATTTTTATTCTGAAGACGTTTCTCTATTTTATTCGTGGCATATAGCCGGTCCGTTTTTTTGTCGAGGTCCAGGTATACAATGTACCACCTGCGCTCCTGCATTTTTTGCCGTTGCTCCCGGAACGGCACCATTAACTCTTTTTCCAGTCCCCAATCCATAAAGGCACCGACATTGCTTACCGATGTTACCCGCAGAAAAGCGAACTGATGTAATAGGATTTTGGGCTCCAGATTGGTGGCGATTTTTCTTTCGGCATAATCGCGGTATACAAAGACCCTGAGTTTCTCGCCGATCTCAAATTTTTCGGGGCAATATTTATTGGGAAGTAAAACGTCTTCATCACCTTCTTCGTCTCCCAAATAAAGGCCTACAGTAGTGTGACGTAGAATTATTAAGTCCTGGTGTTGTCCGATGGGTATCAAGCGCAGCTTTTTTGCAAAACTACACAAGCGTTGTGTTATTTTGCATAATCGCTCGTTCTATATTTAATTCATTTAACTATCGATTACCTACATATTCCACAATTCGGATAAATCAGAATTTGACGTACACCGTACAGTTGATAGTTAACGTTTATTGATCAGTCCGGCCAACGGCCTTTTAAATCATTACTCAGCCCCAATCCTTCTACTTTATTCAGGTATTCCAGATGGCCAGTCTTACGCAATTGATCTCCTGACTTTTGCAGCATGTAAACTGTCAGCTCATCCGCCTTCTTATTATTTGCCATATCTTCTTTCACTTTACGATAGGAAATTTCAAAAATTTCCGAAGAAAGTTTTTCAACGAATGCTGTTTTACCCATAGTCAGTAGAATTTCTGCAGTCTGAAGGTTTGAGAATGACGGCCTGAGGTGGGAAGGATATAAGACGTACACCGCCTTTTCAAGAACTGCCGCAGCTTTGTCCTCTTCCCCCTCGTTTAACAAGGCAACGGCGAGAGAATTAAACGTCATTCGAAGGGGCTCAATCATACGGGCATGATAATCTTCATAATTAAAGTAAACATCCGGATTTGCAATATTTTTATAGTCGGCGTTCATAATTAAATTTTTATACATAAGGTCTGTGTCAGTCCGTATGTTTTCTGAAGTGTTCTTCAAAGGAGTCAATCTGTATACGAGGCCTTCCTGTACCAGATAAGGTTTTATACTTAGCGACAGTTGACTTTGCGACGTAAAATTGAAATACACCGGCCGCTGCCATTCATTGCTCACGAGCAGATCCAGCAAGGCAAGTTCACCTTTCAATAAATAATTGCCGGCGACACCGAGTTTAATAATACGTTCCAAAGAGGTGGAGTCATATTTTGTAAAATGATTTTGTGCTAAAATAGTAGAATCATTAACCCGTATCTCCACTGCACGTGATGGCAGAATGGAATAAACCTCACCGTTGCCTGCTTTCATTCGCAACGCAGGATGTTCGGCATGCAACAAGGCAAGATACTTTTTGGCGTCGATCCCTTCCTTGATATTGTTCTGGATGTAAAGGGCATCGTTAGGGCCATATTGGAGGTAATCTTTTTTATCGAGTGTAAGTTTGAAAGGTTGTGATTTATAGTTGGGTCTGCGAAGCTGATTGATATACCAGTCTGTATTCATATAACTCGATACCATTACGCGAACATCGGTTCTGAAACCTTCAACATCCTGCAGGTACCATAATGGAAACGTATCGTTATCGCCTCCCGTAAATAAAATTGAATTCGGTGCACAGCTTCGTAAAAGATTGCGCGCGTTGTCTATTTGAAAAGTTCTGCCGCTGCGATCGTGATCATCAAAATTCTGATAAGCCATCCATGCAGGAACAATAAGACTTGAGAGCGGTACTGCATACGCTAATTTTTTATAGTGCAGGCTGAGATTACCAATTGCTATCACACCAAGACCTATCCACACGCAATATGCTATGAACGAGCCTACATAAATATAATCGCGCTCGCGCGGCTCGTTGGGCGGAGAATTAAGATAGAGCGCCAGAACAACACCGGTAATCAGGAAGAATATGCAAACGGCAAAAAAATCCTTTTTGTTTTTATAATACTGATAAAAGATTCCCGCCAATCCGAGCATCAACGGTATCATCCAGTATTGATTTCTGGTATTATCGGAAACTGCGGTTTTCAGATTATCCCAAGCATTTAACCATGAACTGTACTGAACATCACTTTCCCTTCCCGCAAAATTGAACAAGAAATAACGGAAATACATTTCGCCTAGCTGAAAGCGAAACAGGTATTCCAGATTGTCAGAAAAATTTGGCCTTTCATTTTCTTTGAGGCCCGTCCACTGACGATAAACGCGTATGTTGTTTTCATCATTACTGTATAGGCGTGGTAAGATCGTCTGGCGCGATTGGCTGTACTGATACTCCTGCGTTGTGCCTGCTACTTTATAAGTAGTGCTGTCTTTGTAATACATTTTGTTTTTTACGGTCACATCTTCTATTTCAGCATCGAAATATGGCCCGTATAATAATGGAGCGGAACCGTACGACTCACGATTCATATAGGCCCTGATAAGAGGAATATTTTCCGGATTGTTCTCGTCAATCGGCGGATTGTGATTGGATCGTATGAACAACATTGCATACGGAAAAAAGCCCACCAACAGAAACACAGCGGCCCAGGTATACGGCATATGTTTTTTAAAATGCTTCAGCAAGAAAACAAACAGTACGATCAGTAAAATCCCCGTGATCCATGCCCCTGAATAAAAAGGAAAATGAAGTGCATTGACAAAAAACAGGTCGAACGAAAACATCAATTCAAAAATCCCCACAGCGACCAGGTGATTGATGACCATAACAATAGCCAGTCCTGCTCCGACAGTAAGTACCATGTTGGTAACGGTGATTGTCCTGGCATTCACATACCAGCAAAAGGGAAGCAAGGGAAGTGCGAGCAAACACATCGGATGCACGCAGTAGGATAGACCGGCCAGGTAAAAAATGAGAACAAGGCGGCGCGACCGGCTTTCGTCGGAAAGATGTTTTCCGGTTACGATCAGCCAGACTAATAACAGAATAAAGAAAGATGCAGCGGCATAACTCTCGGCCTCGACCGCCGAGAACCAAAACGTATCCGAAAAGGTAAGGCAAAGGCTGCCGCAAGAAGCAGCGAGAACAAAGATGATGTTAACGCCTCTTTTCTGTGGTGCTGTGATCCTGCTACCGAAATAATAAATGAGGTGAAAAGTAAGATAGACCGTAAGCGCGGAGAAGAACGCACTCATCAGGTTTATAGACCAGGCAACCTTGGTTACGTCGTTCAACGCCAGCATGGAGAACAAACGTGCAATCAGTAAAAATAAAGGCCCGCCGGGAGAGTGCGGAACTTGCAATTTATACGCAGAAGCAATGAACTCCGAGCAATCCCACAAACTGGCCGTTGGCTCGAGTGTAATAATGTAAGTGCAGAGTGCAATAATAAAAACCACAAAGCCTCCCATGTGCCTGATGGAATTATTTCGCATGGAATCAACTAATTTCTTACGATCTGCACGTTGAATGCCGATGATACCCATGAACACTAAAAATAAACCGGCAAGAAGCAACGGAGGGGCAATCCAAAGCGTTAGAACCCCAAAGCCGTAGGCGACAGGATCAGTAATCATCCAGGCGTACGCTGCAAGGATGAGCACGATGGCTGAACAAAAGCAGTAATAATCTTTTTTTGAAAACATATTCCCGGCTGAATTAGATGAGCAGCAAGGCTAAATAATTACATGAGGGTAATGCGTTAACGAGTGTAAAGTAGTGTTAACGCAGTGTTAAACAGGGCGAAAGATCTACTACCAAAGCATTCAAACGTGTATTTTTAGAGTATGAAAAACAGGCATTTAAGAACCATCATCGTGTGGGGTACCGTAGTGCTGGCATGTCTTGTTACCGTGCAGCTCTATTGGTTCAGCAAGGCTTTTGATGTCGCTGAAAGGCAGTTTGACCACAGCGTTCAGATGGCACTGCAGAAAGTGGCCGACTCGCTGTCGGGTAAGCATGAAATAAAAAAAATGTCATCCAACTTCTTTTTTGTCGATACCGAAAGCAACCTTGATAATACAGCGCTCGACACTCTTCTAAAAAAAGAATTTGAATTACACGATCTGCACATAGGCTACGAACTGGGCATCTACCGGGCAGACGATGACACACTTGTTTATGGAAATTACATTGCGGCTACGCGGGAGAAACCATTGGCAGAAGATCATACACAAGTTAATCGTTACTCCGGTGATAAGAATTTTGCCGTATATTTTCCAAAGAAGAAAAGCTACGTTGCCGCACAGCTTGATATCTGGATCTTCTCCAGTATTGTGCTTTTGTTGATGATGGGCTTTTTTGCCTACGCTATCGCTTCCCTGTTACGCGAACGGAAATTTGCCGAGCTCAAAAGTGATTTCATTAATAACATGACACATGAATTCAAAACGCCGGTTACAAATATCAACATTGCGGCCGAAATCCTGAATCAAAAATATGGTGACCTGAACGGATCAAAAGTATACCTCGATATCCTGTTAAAGGAAAACGAAAAACTTCGCCGGAAGATCGATGAGGTTTTATTGGGATCTACGGTGGAATTTAAAAAATACCCGTCGTTTACGACCCTGGATATTCACGAGTTGATCAACGATTGTGCAGACGCTTTTCATCTCAAAATACAGGAACGAAACGGAAACCTGAATCTTGAATTGAATTCGAAGAGCCAATACATTCTAGGCGATCGTGAAATGCTCGCACAGGCCATCAATAATATCATCGACAACGCAGAAAAATATTCATCCGACGGGCCACGCATTACGGTTCGAACAACCGACAACAAAAAAAATATAGAGATCATCATAATCGATGAAGGCATCGGCATCTCGGACAAAGCGAAATCAAAAGTATTTGAGAAATTCTTCCGGGTAACCACCGGCGATCAGCACCGTGTGAAAGGTTTTGGTTTGGGATTGAGTTTTGTAAAAAGCGTTATCAAAAAGCATCAGGGCCGGGTATCGCTTTTCAGCAAATTGAACCAGGGTACAGAAGTAAGAATTATTCTTCCAAAAATATGAAGAACCCACAGATCATGCTCGTGGAAGATGACGAGAGCCTCGGGTTTCTCATTAAAGACACGCTGGAAGGCCTGGGCTGGAACGTTTATTTATACGGCGATGGCGAAAAAGGTTATTCGTCCTTTCACGCCAACGCATTCGATCTTTGCATACTCGACATCATGCTGCCACACAAGGATGGGTATGAGCTCGCGCAGGACATCCGGAAATACAATCAGCATATTCCCATTATTTTCTTAACTGCCAAAAGTCAGACCGAAGACAGGATCCGCGGATTTCAAACCGGCGCAGACGATTATGTTTGTAAGCCTTTCAGCATCGAAGAATTCAAATACCGCATCGAGGCCGTCTTGAAACGATCGGGAAGTTTATTCACCTCTACCGATCGCGCGGCGCATTTAAAAGCAGGTCTTTCAACCCTCGATCTTCACAACCTCGTTTTAAATTCCAACGGCGTTGTCACACAGCTTACCTACAAAGAAGGCAAGCTCCTGGAAATGTTCTTCCGCCACCGCGACAGGCTTATCGAACGCGACGTGTTTTTAAAAACCATCTGGGAAGAAGACGGCTTCTTCGTGGCCAGAAGCATGGATGTTTTTATTTCCAAATTGCGCAAGTACCTGGCACTGGACACGAGACTTAAAATAGAAAACATCAGAGGGATCGGATATATTTTGAAGGAGTTAAATTTAGAGTAATAGTAAAGAATAATTTTTTACATCTCACTTCCCTCCTGCATAAACACGCACACACCAAAACAAATTTTCTTGCGTGTCCCTCATTCTTCGGGCCGGGCTGCCGGCACTCGCCAATCCACGCCTGTACCACTTCGGGCTCAAACAAATGCCGGCATCCCTCACGCCTGAGATGATCCGACAATTACAAGATGTTTTATGCGTCTTTAAACTCAAACACTCCGGCACTTCAACACCTCAACACTTTTTCGCCGCTGCTGCATAGGTCAAAACAATGATTCGCCGTTCGCATCCGTCGTGAGCACATCACTCATATAATCAAAGAATGGTCTGATGCTTTTGAAAATCTTGTTAACGGTAAGCAGGAAATCATTCGCCAATACTTCTTTGTCAGTAAAGTGATGTTCGAACCAAAACTGCTTGTAGCGCAACAGACCGATGGCCGGGTCGTCAGCGGAAAAACCGCGCGGTGTAGTCTTTACCTGATCACCCTGCATCTCTCCGAAGATCGTTACAAGCGATTTTGACTTCAGGAGTTTCTTCCAGGCGTCGTGGTTAGCGGAAATATCTTCACGGACTCGTTTCAGATCAGCAGGATTTGGATTCAAAAAACCACAGCCGACCCTTGATGCGCCCGGC
>JGI24890J29729_1001018_pt1 | contig 13984 bp, 16 predicted proteins | sample FreactcultureFD7_FD_29729 | JGI IMG/M metagenome (IMG submission 29729)
ATCGCTGGACTCCAGTCTTTATAGGATTACGATTTGTAGGTTGAGTATGCGGTTTATCTGCTGGATGAGTGTGATTAGCTCTTTGGCAAGGATAAGGAATACCAGATTGACAATTATCGGTTCCTGGAGGAGGAACATATGTTCGTAAATTCAAAACTGCTAATGGTTTACCAAGCTCATTCGCAGTATGTGGCTCAACTCTACCCAAATCCTGACAGTGTTTTGTATTATTTAAAAATCCACTTCCAGTCATAGGAACATTGTTTGGAGCGAATGCACCACCAGTAAATGGGNCCGGTTCACCTACAGTTCTACATGCCGACAAACTTCCAGCACTATTTGAGTTTAATAAAACCTTTCCGGCAGGCATACCTGATTGAATATCTTTTCCAATCGCTTGACCACCAGTATATTGTGTGAAATCGCTTGCAGCAGCAGGTCTTCCAGTTGCTTTCTTGTAAGAAGTGGCAGTGTGCAGATTTCCAGATCGGTCTTGGAAAGTAACAGTTGTTCCATACGAACTTCCATCTACTCCAAAGTCAACGGTAGAAGCCATACGCACTTTAGAAGTGTAAAAAGATGCATCTACTTTTTTAGGGGTAGGGTCAATGATTACAGGCGCTGCTGCTGCCTTTCTTCTTAAATATTCCGAGTAGGACATTTGTGTGTAATGAGGATTTTATTACAGTAAATCAACATGTGCTAGAAAGTGACGACGGCAACATACCTTTTTTACATTCAAATCATCTAACGCTTTACCTTCTGCAGTTTTTTCAGTGGTAGCGGTCAAATATTCCATTTCAGTTTTTCCAGATTCTTTACGATACTCTTTAACCTTATCAAGGTAAGACAACCACTTGCCTCCGATAATGTTATTACAAGTTATACAGCGAATTGGGAATATCATTTTACTATTTAATCCTTCTTTGTTTGTAGATTCGTTTTCTATGAGAATAATAAGAATGTATTCAAAAGATTCCACATATGCTCTTGGACTCCTTGGACTTTTTATTGGAGTAGTTGCCTTCAAACAATTTTCAAATGGATTGCTTGAATTGTTGTTAATACCGACACGCCCAGTTACTACTGTGTTTTTACTGGGACTTGTAGCCTACATTTATAGTAAGGACTATTTGTATACTAGTTTAGTTCTTGCTTTGATTTCTGTTTATTTGTTGAAAGATTTATGGGTTACATGGCCTCGTTCGGATGCTCGTCGTCTTCATTTAGATGTTGGAAAGGACCAATCAAGATTTGAGGCAGCGAATAATATTGATATTCAATGGGGAAGTGGGTTAGCTAAACACGATTCACCAAATATGTTAGAATCTCATTCCGCGCCAAAAATGTTAGTGTATCCTCCATCAGCAGAAACACTAAAAGATTTATCAGGTTAATTACCATATAACATTTAGTTCACTTGCACTCCAATATTCATCTTTTCCATTTGGAATAGTTCTATGAATAATAAAAGCAGAAAGAACCTTTTCAGCAATTTCCTTTTCAGCAACCTTTCTTTCAAAATCAATATCTGATAGTATAAATCCATCTAAAGAAACAAGAGGTCTTGCTCCTTCTTTAATTTGCTTTGCACGAATTCCAATAAGTGTGACATATTCATATTTCGTATAATAAGGGTCTGTAATTCTTACGTTGTTTAACGTTTCTGTAATTTCTGATCGAGAGATCGATTGAACTTCTCGATGAAGAATTTTAGAATTTTCTCTTAATTTCTCCATTATATACTTATCAATAATTATCTATAAATTCTTTCGTTTTTGAGTAACTAATTTTGGTTTTCCTTTTACCATTTTAAAAGATTTAATAGTCTTCTTTCGGGGAAAAAGCACTGTTTTGGTGCAAATAGCAATTGCAACTCCCTCAGGCTTTGTTCGTCCTACACTTTTCACGCATCTAGTAAAAGTGGTTGTTAAAGTTTTACGAGGCATTATTGTAAATTGCGCCAGAATTTTGTTTCCAAGTAAAGCTACAGTTCACACATTGATACATCCAAATAAGATTCTTCTCGTTAATTTTAACAGGTACAACATCGGATGGTATATTTCCAGTTCTTGAAGGACAATCATTGTTAGGACACTTTATATTTGTCAAATGGTCTAATGTTGGGTCGTTCTTTAAATATGGATTGTATGCTAATCTAATTGTCTTATCTTCTCGTAAGAGATGTTCATATACCATTGGATTTTCTTTATCTAATGGTTCAGTATATTCACATTTTCTACAAGAAAGTACGGCTGTTTTAATTCCATCAACGGTAGCCTCGTCAATAGCATAAAGCATATTTCTACAAGCAGGACAAAACTTCATTCTTTAACTTGTATATTGTTCAAAAACTTTAATTCGTTTTCATTCGTTCAAAATGGAAACTTCGCCAACTAATTCTCTCAGTCAATCACACGAATGTCCAATAAGGGAGAATTACGAAAATTTCTAGACGCCCATCCGGCAGAAGGCGTTTGGACACACACTTCTCTCGCAGGGGGCAAATATTTCATTCCAGAAGAAGATAAAGACAAATTTTATAACTTGTATGTAGAAAGTATATTAGACGGAGACCATCAATATTTAACTGAAAAATCAACTGAAATTGGACCACTTAGAATAGATTTTGATTTCATTTATGAAAATGATGTAAAAAGACATCTTCATACTCAAGAACAGACTATTAGTTTCTGTAAAGCTTATATGTCAGAAATTAAACAATTGTTAGTAATTCCTGAAGCTATAGATATTTACATTATGGAAAAACGAAGACCTACCTTTGATGAAAAGAAAAATAGATATAAATCTGGTATTCATATTGTAATTCCGAGTATATGTAGTCACAAATTTGCAGAACAAAGTGTACGAAGAAGTTTGTTAAAGCGTATGGATGAGTTCTTTGGAGGACTTCCTCTAAAAGAGAGCTGGGACAAAGTATATGATGAATCAGTAGTAAATAGGTCAGTTCCGTGGACATTATATGGTTCACGAAAAGCAGACCCAGGATGCTTGACATATGAAATCGCTTACATCTTAGACTATCGTGGAGATGATAATATTAAAATTAGAAATCCTCCAGAATTGAGTACTTCTCTAATGAAAACATTATCATTATGTCGTGATGAAAGTGATGAAACGCCAATGACTGAAGAAGGAATGCGATTGTATGATGATTTGAGAAAGAAAGTTGCTTCTACTGTTGCAAATACTGAAAGAAGAGTTCGTGGTAGACCACTTCAACGAAGTAATAAGCCTGGTTCTAGAACATCTTCCCCTACTGGAAGAGTATTATTACAACCATTAGACCCAGATACAAAACAAAACTATAGAGACCATGTTATGAATTTAGGAGTTTCGGAAGAAAGTATACGAGATAATCCAGAAAACCCAGAACCACGATATATTAAATATAACGAATGGATTCAAGTAGCAATCTGTCTTCATAATATTCATCCCGATTTACTTGATGTGTTCTTGGATTTTAGTGCACAAGATGAACAAAAATATAACGAAGGAGAATGTATTAATTATTGGAATCGTTTAACTTTCCGTAATGATGGTGCTAGACTTGGAGAAGGAACTTTACGATACTGGTCTCGCATGGATAATCCGGAAGAGTATGCTGAAATTGAAAAGAGAAATATTGATAGATTAATTTTATCTGCAGGATCTTGTACAGAACATGATGTTGCTGCAGTAATTTATGCAAAGTTTCGTGATTCTTATAAATGTTCTGATTTTCGTAATAATACATGGTATAGATGGACTGGTCATATTTGGCGAGAAACTGATTCCGGTGTAGATTTACTTATGAAACTTTCAAAAGAAGTAGCAACTACTTTCTTCAGCAAAGCAAGGGCAATTACAGATGAAATGGATAATCGTGGATTATTAGAATGTAACAACCGAATTGAAAAGAAAGATTGTGGAATGTGTGAATATTGTAAATTGTCAACTCAAGAAACCCAATTACGAGCAGTTTTCAAGAAATTAAAAACAACTGCTTTCAAGTCTAATGTAATGAAGGAATGTCGTGAATTGTTCTTTGATGAAGAATTTGGTAAGAAATTAGATGCAAATAAAGACTTGATTGCATTCAATAACGGAGTCTTTGATATTTCCAGAATGGAGATTCGTAACGGTAAACCAGAAGATTGTATTTCGTTCTCTACTGGAATTGATTACGATGAAGATAAAGAGTACTATGATTACCAAACATGGCCACAAATTGAAAAATTTATTCAAGAAGTATTACCTGACAGAGAAGTGCGTGAATATTTTATCAAACACTTGGCTACAAACTTAATTGGGGGAAATACTGCTCAAAAGTTTCATATTCTTACAGGTTCTGGTTCTAACGGTAAATCAATGTTAATGAATTTAACGTCTACAGCACTTGGAGATTATGCATGTACGGTTCCAATTTCTCTCTTCACCCAAGCCAGAAATAAATCGGCTGCTGCAGCTCCAGAAGTAATTCGTTTGAAAGGACGTAGATTTGTAACTATGCAGGAACCAGACGAGTCTATTGCCCTGAATACTGGATTGATGAAAGAAATTACTTCTGGTGAAAAGATGTATGCTCGTGATTTATTCAAATCAGGTTCAGAGTTTGAAGTTCAAGCAAAGTTTCATTTAGCGTGTAATGAGAAACCTAAAATCAATACCACAGATGGAGGAACTTGGAGACGATTGGTAGTTATTGCATTCATTTCAAAGTTCGTTTCAAATCCATCTGGTCCAAATGAATTTCTGGTAGACGAATCTCTTCAATTTGCTGTAAAGTCGGCAGATTGGGCAAAACCATTCTTGGCTTATCTAGTTCATATATTGAAACAAGGAAGAGGGCTTCATAAACTACAATGTCCTTCAAAAGTATTGGAATATACGTCAGAGTATCGTAATGAAACTGATGGAATTGCGAAGTTTATGTCGGAATGTATTTCTCCAGTACAAGAAGGCGATGAAATAATTCAAATAGATAAAACTACTTTGAAAAGAAAGTTCAAGNCATGGATGGATGATAATGCTATACGCAACCTTTCACCAATTGAACTTGAGAAGAGAATTGAAGCTCAATTTGGAAAGTATCCGCGTGGTGGATGGACAAAGTTCAAGTTACAGTAATTAATGTTTCTTGTGTGTGCGGTGCTTTTTTCCTCCTCGTCTGGTCTTGCGTCTATGACGACGACCTCCAGTAACAGTCGTTCCGGGTGCTTCAGGAGCAGTTCCTAAAACCTTAGGTGCTTCTGAGGTAGCAACTTTTGGTAAAGGCATAGCATCCACTGTTTTTTGAACAGGGGTTGCAAATGCAGATTTTAAGTTTTGGTATTGTGTATTCAACCACTCCATTTATAGTTAATTTACATTTTAACGACGACCGCCGACTGGTGCATAGGAACGAACATATGGGAGAACCAAGGACACTACTAAGAAAGCAATTAATAAGTTCAAAGTAGCAGAAATAGCGTCACCAATATTCAACTTAATACCACCAACATTAATTACAACTTTATCCAACGATGCTTGGACTCCAGGAAACAATCCGGCAAGAATTGGGGTCNCCAAATCTTTCGTAATTGCTTGAAAGAAGTCTTTCAAAGCTCCACCAATATAAATCGCGACCGCAAATGTTAAAATAGTTGTCTCAGAGTTCATTTACAAATCAAAGTAGAATCTTTTTCTGCGTAAGAGTAGTGATATGGATACGAGATACTGGGGTCCAAGTGGATGGCAATTGTTCCATCTAATAGCATTCAAATCAAAGAATCCAGAAGAATTGCTACTTACAATAAAAGATGTATTGCCTTGTAAGTTTTGCCGTGAAAGTACTGCGCAATACACGAAAGAAATACCTTTAAAAGGAGATGCTGGGAAATGGTTATATGATTTGCATAATAAAGTCAATAATAAATTGAGAACTCAGTCTCTTGAAGACCCAAATGTTATTAATCCAGGTCCAGACCCGTCTTTTGAAGATGTAAAAAAGAAATACGATTCTATGAAACCTACTAATATTCCGGGTCGTGATTTTCTGTTTTCAATCGCAATTAATTATCCTGATGAGCCGACGGAAGACCAAATGGCTACTCAGCGTCATTTTTTGAGAGTTCTTTCAAAAGTATTTCCGTTTCATAATTTTGAATCATATTACAATTCTAATCCTCCTGCATTGGAAAACAGACAAGCATATACGAAATGGATGTATGGATTATTGAAACATCTTTCTAAAATGTTTTCCGTAAGTATTCCAACTTATAAAGGATATGTCCAACGAGCNATGTATTATAAAAGTGGATGTTCTAAAAACACATACAAAGGAAAGACATGTCGTAGATTAGCAGGAGGAGGAAGAACAAAACATAGAGACCATCGTAAAACCCAAAAAGTATCACATTCGTTTCTTCTTTAATTTTGAAAACTGTTTCAATCATAATGGAGCCTTGGTACCCTATTGTGATTGGAGCAACTGCTTTCTTTTACATTCAAGCGTATAATCGTGTAGCAAAGATGTATTTTGAAAGTGGAAAAACATTAGATTGGAATGATTTCTTTACAAAAATAGTTCCTTTACACTAATTCATCTTTGGGAGGTGATTTGTATCTACTTGCCACAGAGGACCGAATAGCTTGTTGTAAAATTGGACTTGGAAGAGCATTAGTTTTTCTTGATACTTTGTTATTTTTCTCAGGGTCTACATTGATTACTGGTAATGAAAATGGTGTTGCAGTTGATGAATCTTCAGAACATGACCCAGAATTTTGACGTACAATTAAAGATGATTTTGGAGAAGATAATGATTTCACAGATTTCGGAGCCTCTATTTTTTCATCTGCAGGTGGTGGATAGGTAAGAATAGGGTCAAGTCCATTTGTTATTTCCGGTTTCTTTACATCAGGTGTATCTTTTTCAAACTTCTCTTTGAACCTCATAATAATATCATCTGGAACAGCAGGACTGGTTTCATTTAACCTATCCAAATCCTCACGAATTGTTTTCAAAAAATCTTTTGCTAACATTCGTTCATTACGAGGCAGTGCCAGTTCCACCATAATAAATCGATATACCTTGTTGTAAGTAATCGCAGCAATACGATGTGCTTCTGCTCGTTTCGCCCAAGCAAAGTAGCTTGATACGGTATTGAGAACACCAACTACCAACGATAATCCACCAAATGCCATATTCACAAACTTGCCGGAAGTATCAGTTCCACTTTCCAATCCTTGGGCACCGATAGAAGCTGTTCCTGCGATGGTTGATAGTACAATGACTGGTAAAGTAATGGCAGTATTCAAACGGTTAAATTTCTTTTCCGATTGAGTATGTAGCCAAGTGAAACATTCTGCTCTCTCTCCTTCTTCTGAAATGATTCTTTCCAAATGTATATTCCAAGTTATTTCTCTATTCCCGAACTGAGAATCCTCGTCTTTTAATTCATCTTCTCCCATTATTCTATCTGCGTAATTTCTGTTATTTTATGAAAAAAATATATGCTAATGGAGACTCGGTTCACTCTTAGGAGAAAGATAATTGACTATGTTGAAAGTTTGAAAAACTTGGAAGAGGAAGTAAATAATCCTGAACTAACAAGAAAACAAGTACTTATAGCGAAAGAATTAATGAACTTTTATATAACAAAAATTCAAAGATGTGAACTTATGTTATCAAAACTCGATAAGACTTTCAAAATAAAGACTCAATAGTAAATAAAATGAGTTCTGGATTTTTATGGTCTAAAAAGATTGCTGGTAATAAAAGAAGAATGTCTGTTTCATTAGAATCTAATGGAGAGGTGATGGATCAAGTACAATTGCCTGAATATGTGTTGCCTGAAGCTCAGGTGATACAGGAGGAGGTGGTGGAATCTCAATTGCAGGAGGACGTAGTTGTCTGTCAACCTCAGCCTGAACCTGTTCTTGAAGCTTCTCCAGAATCTTCTGATCAATTATCTGTTCCTGAACTTGTTGCTCAACCTGTTCCCGAACCACTAACTGAGTCTGAACAAATTCCTGAATCTGTCCCCGAATCTTCTCTTCAAGTTTCTCCAGAAATCCCTGTATCTGAGCAGATTGTTGATACTTCAATTGAAGTTGTTCATGAACAAACTCCTGAACCTGTTGTAGAAGTTCCTTCTGTTGCTCCTGAGCCTGTTTTAGAAGAGACTCCTGTTGTTCCTGAACCTGTTGTAGAAGTTCCTCAATCAATTCCTCAGATTGAACTTCAGGAAACAAATTTGTCGGAAGAATCTCCTGTTGATATTCCTTCCATTCCTCCTCAGATTGAAGTTTTGGAACCCCAGTCATATGAAGTTGTGTCTCAGCCTGAAGTTGTTCAGGAACCTCAACATGTTCCTGAATCGGTTCAAATTTCCGAATCTCTTCCAGAAACTTTAATTCATGAGCCTTCTGTTCCTCAGGAGGAAGTATCACCAACGGACTCCGAGGTCGTTGAGAATCAAGTTGTTTCTGAAGTTCCTCCAGTTGAGGATTTGCAGGTTGAATCGGAAACCCAACCTCAGATGGAATGTATGATTCAGGAATCTCCTGATCCTGTTGATACTCCGGTTCCTCAGGAAGAGAATTCTGTTGTTGAACCTTATCCTGAAAGTCAACCAAGTGAGCAACTTGTTCCTCAAGAGGAAGTTCTTGCAAATTCTTTACAAGTTGACAATACTCCCTCCGAAACTGATAATTTAAATCAGAATGAAGTTTCTCAAGAAGTGAATCTACCTGAAGTTCAAGTTCAGACGGAGGAGGAGCCTCAACCACAAGAGAATCAACCCGTTGCCGAACAAACTCAGACTCAAGCGGAAGATGTTCCTGATGTCTCAGAGCAACCTTCTGTCGTTGCAGAAGAAGTTCAACCCTCTTCTCAAGATTCTCAACCTTCTGAAGAAGTTCCATTTGAGGTAATGATTCAGGTGTCTCGCGGCGGCAAAATATTAGATTGTAAAGTTCTGAAAGTAAATCCATGATTTGATATACAAATACTTCATTCACTTAAACCGATTCCATTTTAAAGATTGAAGCGTTTCTTAAAGTCTGCTAAACTTGCTTTAAAACTAGGTTTGTTCCATAATATCCATTTTGATAAGGCTCCAGCAGTATCTGGTTTATTCCAATGTTCACCCATTCCTGAATGTCGGCTTAAATATCTAGCTTTACGAGTCTTATCTTTATGTTTCGTATAATCTGACATTCCCTTCGCTCCAAATGATATTGTCTTTGTATGTCCGTCTGGATACTCAAAGGTGGCATCAAATTTTTTATCAGGTCGGTGTGATTTCTTCACAGTCTTTAAGCGTAACTTAGGCATGTTATTATTCTATTAGAAATTGTAATGGAAGAGTGGTACAATTTAGTTCGCAACTTCAAAGATGAAAGTGAAAGCCCATACTTGACAAAACAGTTTATTAATCAAGTATTTCAAGAACTCAAACGAAGTCGTATTCGTGAAAAAAAGAAGTTTATAATGAGAACAGGCTCTGAATTTGAATCGTGGGCTTTGCATTTAGAAGAACAGTATCCACAAGCACTTGTTCGTGAAATATTAAACGATGATGAATTTTGGAATTTAACACTTAAAGTGAGTGGAGTTGTTTGAAAATGGAACAATATAAAGGCAATAAATAGTAATTATAAGAATGGGAGACACAATTATCGGAGTTCAATTTGGCATTGCCAACCCAGAGGAAATTATATCAAGAAGTGTGGTAGAAGTTACCACCGACAATACTACACGAGGAAACCAACCTGTAAGCGGGGGTGTATTTGATGCCAGATTTGGTGTAATTGAAAATGGTAAGGTATGTCCAACATGTAAACAAACAAACTTATTATGTCCAGGTCATTTTGGACACATTCAACTTGCGAGACCAGTTTATCTTTATCAGTTTCTAGAACAAATTCAAAAAATTCTTCAAGTTGTGTGTTTGAATTGTTCTAATCCGTATTTGCCAGAAGAAGAACTGAAAAATATTGGAGAAACCTTTTCTGGAATTGATAAATTTAATGCGGTTCGTGATAGAACAACTAGTTACAAACAAAAAGAATTAAAAGGAGGATGTTCTTACTGTTCTACTCCAGTAACAAAAAAAGTTGATAAAGCAGAAGGAACTGTAGCAAATCTTCAAATAGTAACTTATGAAGAAGGGGCTCCTCCAATTCCACTTCAACCAGAAATGGTATTACGATGCTTTCAACGAATTTCAGATGAACATGTTGATATGATTGGATTTAATTCAAAATTCAGTCGCCCAGATTGGATGATATGTACAGTGTTGGCAGTTCCTCCACTTACAGTTCGTCCTACTGTTATCATGGAAGATAATCAACGTATGGAAGATGATTTGACACATAAATTAATTGATATTGTCAGAAATAATCAACGATTGCGTGATAAAATTGATAAAGGAGAATCTTCAGATGTGATTGACAAATACACTGCTTTACTTCAATTTGATGTAGCAACCTATGTAGATAACGATATCAAAGGTCTCCCTCCTGCAGCCCAACGTTCTGGTCGTCCTTTGAAAACTTTGAAATCACGATTAGGAGCCAAGACCGGTCGTGTAAGAGGTAACTTAATGGGTAAGCGTGTAGATTTCTCAGCCCGTTCAGTTATTACTCCAGATGCAAATATTGAAGTAGATGAATTAGGAGTTCCGCAAGAAATCGCAAAAAACTTGACATTTCCTGAAATTGTAACTAGTTATAATCGCGATAGATTGATGACTTATATTCGTAATGGTCCTTCTAATTATCCTGGTGCAAAGTCTGTGTTTCTACGAGACGATAAGCGAACTTTAAGTTTGAAGTTTGTGAATCCTGAAATGATTGATTTGAAAGAAGGAGATGTTGTTCATAGACATTTGGTAGATGGAGATGTAGTCTTATTTAATAGACAACCTTCTCTTCATAAAGCTTCTATGGAATGTCATCGTATTCGTGTTCTACCATATTCTACTTTCCGTCTGAATGTATCTGCTACAAAACCTTACAACGCAGATTTTGATGGTGATGAAATGAACATGCATGTTCCACAATCAATTGAGTCCGCAACTGAATTAAAATACTTGGCAACTGTACTTCGCCAAATCATTTCACCAAGAACCAATGAGCCAATTATTCAGTTGTTTCAAGATACGATGACAGGAGCGTATCGTATTTCAAGACAAGGAGTAGAAGTTCCTGAACATATTGCGATGAACATTCTTTCAAGAATGAAGCGTCCAATATCCTCTTATGTCCGTAAAAATAAATCAATTGATGGACTTGAATTGATTTCATCTGTACTTCCTCTCATAGATTTAGGTACAAAAATCGTGAATGGTTCTTTCATAAAAGGAACAATTCTTACAAACAGCATCTTTGGAGGACGAGAAAACAATATTATTCAAACTTTGTATAACGATTTTGGTCCTCAACGCGCTGGACAATTAATTAACGATGTTCAAAATATTGTAACAAAATTCAATTTATTTTCAGGGTTTTCGGTTGGGTCTTCTGATTTGATTGCAAATTCTGAAACAGATGAGTTTGTTAGAAATACTTTAATAAATGGTCGTAAAAAAGTAGCTGATATTCTATCATCAGTTCATTCTGGAACATTCTTAAATGATTCTGGAAGATTAGATGGAGAAGAATTAGAAAACCAAATCTTGAAAGCATTGAACGATGTTTCTTCAGAAATCAATAAAAAGATTACTGAAAGTTTACCAGAAAGCAATCGTATGTTACATATGGTGAAATCAGGTTCTAAAGGAAAGGATTTAAATATTACTCAGATGATGGCATTATTAGGTCAACAACAAATTAGTGGTAGGCGAATTCAGTATACTTTACAAGATAGAACATTACCTCATTTTCCAAAATATGATGATGGTATTGAATCTCGTGGATTTGTAGAAAATAGCTTTATTTCAGGATTACGACCATCGGAGTTCTTCTTCCACGCTATGGGAGGAAGAGAAGGGTTAATTGATACTGCTGTTAAAACTTCAGATTCTGGATACATTCAGCGTAAGTTGGTGAAAACAATGGAAGATTTACATGTAGAATATGATGGAACAGTTCGTAATGTAAATAATTCTATTATTCAGTTTCATTATGGAGGAGATGGAATTGATAGTGTATGTGTAGAAAAACAATCATTTGAACTTTCAACTATGACATTAGAACAAATCTATAAAGAGTTTGGAGCTTCTCACTCGGATTTTGAAGGAATTGTAAAAGATTATGAAAAAACTGAACTAACTGATATGGTAGACCAAATAATTCAAGATAGAGATGTTCTTGTAAAGGAGATTTTCAGATTTATTCAAAAGACCGATGTTCATGCACCAGTAAATATGGCTAGATTGATTAAAAAATACAAAAACAATTATGCTACTATGACAGACTTAACCCCAGACCATGTAGTATCGGAATTAACAAGAATGTGTGAAGAACCACTTTTCAAACATAATAAATTATTTCATATTCTACTTCGGTATAACTTAGCACCAAAGAAGGCAATTATTGGATTACGGTTAACGAAAGATATGTTTGATGAAATATTGAGAGATATCCGATTCAAGTATTTGAAATCAAAAGTTCATCCTGGAGAAATGGTAGGAACATTAGGTGCCCAATCAATTGGAGAACCAACTACCCAACTTACTTTGAATACTTTCCACTCTGCCGGTACAGCTAAAGCTAATGCAACTGCTGGAGTTCCTCGTATTATTGAATTGTTGTCTGCATCTCATAATCCTAAAAATCCAATGAATACTATTTATCTTGATACGTCTATTGCCGTTTCCCAAGTAGAAGCTATTTCAAAGATGAAAGAAATTCAAAAGACAACTTTAAGAGATATTACAAAATCAGTGCGTATTTATTATGACCCATATCCATTGTCTTCAAATACAGTAGTACAGGAAGATAGGGATATTCTTGAATCATATGAGAACTTTTCGGTAACACAAGGAAACACGTGCGTATCGTCTTGGATTATGAGACTTGAGCTTGACCCAAGTCAAATGAATGCTCGTAATATTATGGATATGACACTTATTCAAACTAGAATTCAAAATAATAAAGTATTACGTGTGTTTGATTGTATTCATTCTGATACTAACTCACCAGACAAAATCATAATGCGAATTGTATTTGGTAATGATATTGTAAAAAATGCATTATCGCTCCGATATATTGAAGATAAATTATTAGATACTATTCTTACCGGAGTAGATGGAATTGGTAGGGTATATCTTCGTGAAATGAAAAGCGAGTTAGTGTATGATGAAAAGATTGCATCATACGTTCCATTGAAACAATATGTATTAGAAGCAGAAGGAGCTAATTTATTAGATTTATCTGTAATTCCAAACGTTGATCCATATCGTTCGTTCTCAAATGATATTCATGAAATTATGGAAGTCTTTGGTATTGAAACTACACGAGTAGCATTATTCCAAGAGTTTTCGGGAGTATTTGACCGAGAAAATGTAAACTATCATCACATGATTATGTTGATTGATACGATGACATATCCAGGATACATATTATCAGCAGATAGATTTGGTATGAGTAAGAATGAAGAAAATGGTGTACTTGCCAAGTCATCGTTTGAAGAAACTTCTAAAATTTTGTTTAACGCTGCTATTTCTGCAGATTTTGATAATATGCGTGGTGTTTCTGCAAACATTATGTTTGGACAAAAACCTTTGGCTGGAACTGGATTCGTAGATATCCTTATTGATGAAACGAAGATGCCAGAAGGAAAAGAAGAAGAATCAGGATTTGAAGCCGATTTAGCAGCTGCAAATGCTAATGTTGAAGAACATGAAAGAAAAGATGAAGCAGAAGGTGCTTTCAAAATGGAAGATATCATGGTAGAATGGTAATTAATTAACTAAGATAGTTAGGATTAAAATTAGGATATAATTCGTATCCTGTTTTTAATAATTCAAGTATTTTTTTAAATTTATCTTCAATG
>JGI24890J29729_1001019_pt1 | contig 13983 bp, 27 predicted proteins | sample FreactcultureFD7_FD_29729 | JGI IMG/M metagenome (IMG submission 29729)
AGTGGCACCGCAACTATAACGGCGCGCGCTACCTTGGCCGCTGTTGGCAAGTCCGTAGCCCGATCGGCGGCTATTTTAACGCCGCGCTCGACACTTTCCGCTGTTGGCCGATCGACGGCTCGTTCTGCTGTGACAATCACCGCGCGAGGTACATTCAGCGCACGCACCATCACGAAAGTGGTTTTAACCATTGCCGCCCACGGCACACTGGCAGCAAAAGGCACAAACCTGAAGCGCGGGGTTGCTACGTTCCTGCCCCACTCGGCAACGCAGGCGGTCGGGGTGACCTATCGCTTCGGAACGGTGACATTTACGGCCCATGCGGTGCTAGACGCTAAAGGCGTCCGCGAAACGAATACGCCGAAAGACCGGACGTTTGGCAGCCCTTATCGATTCGGTCCGTTCTATAGCCCTTATAAAAATTTCACTTTGTAGGAAAATAAGGTATTATTTCGCTATGAGCTCACCATCCGACGCAATTGTTGTTCAGAAAACCTCCGCCGATCGGTGGGACCAGTCCATTAACTGGGGTTGCCCATCGCGCGGCCTGGCAGACGACCTTATCGCCACCAGCACATGGTCGGTAACCGGCCCAGATTCATCGCTGACGCTTTCGGACGAGTCTATCGACACCACAAAAAAAATAACAACCGTCTGGCTCGATGGCGGCACGCTCGGTGCATATTACACGGTGACCAACACCATCACGACGCTGGACACGCGGGTTCTAACCGGCACATTTATTGTGCAAATCGTGGATTACATATTCTTGACCCAGCCTCGGGTCATCTGAGTTACGTGGAGCGGAGCGACTTGGGGAGTGGCGGTTGTCACTCCCTTTTTTTTGGCTTTTCAAAAAACCGATGCGTGTTAAAATATGCAAACACGCCCATAGGTTGCACGGAGATAGATATGCCAGAACCGACCACCATCGCTGCTGCAGCAGATTCCGCCACCCCGATTTGGGGTTTTTCTATCTCAACGTTTGTTTTTGGCTCGATTGGCAGCTTAATTTCGTGGCGCTGGGCACCGCAGCTTGGTTTCGTGGCCAAAGTAACTGGCATGATGTCGGCGGGCGGATTGGCCATGTTCGGAACGCCGATTCTAAAGCAAATATCAGGGGTGACCGACCAATCCTACCTGTTCGGAGCTGCTGGATTAATTGGAGTTTTTGGCCTTTCTATCACAGCCTCTATTTTTGATGTGATTAAGGACACAAAATGGGGTAGGATCATCGAAAGTCGACTCGGTAAAAACACCGATTCAGGGAGCTAATTCCATGCCAGCGTTTGAATATCTGGTGGCGATTGCCTGCCTTATCATCATGTTTGCTGCGCTCTGGGCTTGTTTGAGCGAAAATGTGCGCGACGGTATCCCGTTAAAAATCAGCCTTGGGATGACTACAGTTAGCGCCTATTCCACGCTGGTTCATATTACTGATCGCACTTTGTCGATGCTTGTGCTATCAATATCTGCAGTTTGCTTGGCCCTTTGTTACCAGCGATTTATAAAACGGGCACGGCTTTTCCATCGTTCGGGTGATCGGAGACAACATGACGAACACGTTACTCAATAAATTCAGTGATGCAGAAATTCTGGCGCGCACCGCGTATGGCGAATGCCGTGGCGGTGGTGAGGAAGGCATGCAGAGCATCATGAACGTTATCCTGAACCGCGCACACAATCCGAAATGGTGGGGCAAAACGGTGCGCGAGGTGTGCCTTAAGCCATATCAGTTTAGCTGCTGGCTGCAATCCGACCCCAATTACGAAGTGATCACCGAGGTCGAAGATAGCGACGAGGACTTCGCTATTGCCCTAGAAATGGCTAAAACAGCCCTGAATGGCGGCTTGGCCGACATCACCCATGGTGCAACCTACTATTTCGCCGAATCCATTCATAAATGGCCGCATTGGGCGGAAGGACACACTCCGTGCGTTGAAATCGCCGGTCAGCTATTTTTTAACGATATCGACGCATGATCGGCTGGTTCACAGCGCTTAAATTTCTAGCGCCGATTGCTGCGATTGTTGCCATGTATTTTTACGCCCACGATGCCGGTTGGAACGACCGCAACGCTCTTGTTGCTGGCGAGATAAAGCTGGCCGTGGATGCCGCTGTGGAAATCGAAGAAAGCCGCTGCTCACAAGACCAGAAACTAATAGGGGGTATTAATGACACGTTTACGAATGGCCTTGCCGCTGCAGGTGCTCGCTATATCGACGCTATTGACGGCCTGCGCACCCCGACCATCGGTGGAGCTGAAAAGCCGAAACCTGCCAAACCCGCCATCATCGATCATGGTGCCGCCGGCGATAATCGACTTTATTACGCCGACCCAGGCGCAGCTCGCGCCGCTGTCGACCGCGCCTTCGCCGCCACTAAGCAAGCCTACCAGCTAACGGCCTGCCAAGCGTACATAAACGGCATTCTGAAGGCTGACGAGCCGTGAGCGACAGCATCTTCATTTGGGCTTCCATTGCCATAGCGCTGATTATCATCGGAAGCATTTTCCTGACCTAAAAAAAGGGCCACCCGAATGGATGGCCCTTATGAGGCAGGCTTCACAGGAAATCGTTAGCCAACGCGTGCGTGAAGCACGGCGCCAATCAAATTAAAGATATCAAGGCCAAGTGCTTCTGCATCCGCAACCAGTTTGTGGGCTGCCTGCTGGACGGTTTCGTGGGTTGGTGCTTCAGGCGTTTCGGCGCCGTCGGCAGGCGCATCAGGAGCGTCTGGTGCTGGGGTGTCGACTGCTGGCGGTTGCTGGGTTTCGGCGTCCTCGTTTGAGGGTGCATCGGAACCAGCAGGCTCCACAGTGGTAGCTGGGGAATCGCCCAATGGCGCGCCTGCATCCGCAGGGGCACCCGCATCGTTTCCCGATTCTGGTGGTGTTTGTTCAGCAGGGGCTGCCCCGCCTTCTTGGTTTGCTGTATCTTCTGCGGTCATAATACTCTCCATGTGGGCGGGGTTTAACCAACGACCGGTGCCCTGCCGATCGCTGATATTCTAATCGTGTGAGTCGACGTAAGCAATGGCGTCGGCCACGGTGACGATTTTCTCGGCGTCGGTGTCCGGAATTTCGATTTCGAACTCTTCCTCGAGCGCCATCACCAGCTCCACGAAGTCGAGCGAATCGGCGCCCAGATCGGCTTCGATTTTTGACTCGGCCGTCACTCGGGCGGGGTCAACGCCAAGGTGCTCGATGCAGATTTTGCGGACGCGATCTTCGGTAGTTTTGGTGGTCATGATTTTTTCTCCGTTGGTTGGTTTAATGATTTTTGCACGCTTTTAAGATGCAGTCCAGTTTCCATAAGGGCCAGCCCGAGGGATATAGCCTGGTCTGCGGTAAGGCGCTCGCCTATGGATGGGTCGTTATCATGCACGACCCAGATTTCGCCCTGTGACGGCAAATACGTTATGCACGGGTGCTTCGGCGGCTTGTAATTCTGGTCTGTCATCACTGCACCGCTTCGCCTGCGGCTTCCCGATCGGCCACAATCTGTTTGCGCAAGCATTTGTCGTAATTTTCCCACGCATCCACCACTCCTTTGGCAAGCGCAAGGTTATCGCGGGCTTCTTTTTTCCATAGCAGCATGAGAAAATAACTGAAAAGGGCACAGATTGCCCATACTGCGGCTGCATAATTTCCGCTTGCGGCTATAGGGTAAAGGCAGAAAACCCACCAAGCACACAGCATCGCATCCAATTTGGTGAAACACGCGCGGATTTCCTTAAACGTGAGCTTTTTCATAGTTTACCTGTTTTTTTCATGTGGGTGATTTTTGCAGAAAGCGTGCCATATTCTTTACCAACCGCTTGCGCGATTTCTTTTAGTTTGCGGCCGGCCGCAAGCATATCCTTGATGGTCTGCTCCTTCTCTGCCGTCCACCCATAGGATTTTTCTGCGGGGACCGGTGGCGGCAATTCATCGTCGTCGGATTCGGCTGCACACTGTCGTTCCCGATCATCTGCGGTTTCGCCCCAATCAGGCAAGCCAAGCCTATTCACCGGCGGTTCGGAAGCCGCTATACCGTTGCTGGTTGGCTTCTTATCGCGTTTAGAGGGCTTGTCGTCGAAGTTGTCGGTTGGCTTGTGGTAAGGCGGTGAAAACTCTCCACCGCTATTGTAAGCCGCCGATTTCTTTGGCGCTGGATTGCCGTTTATCAGTTTGTCCATTTTAGCGTTTGCGTCCGCCTCCTCGGTGGCTTGCACAAGGTTGGCGTGCATCCAGTCCACCGATTTGATGGCGTCGCTGGATGCGCCAAGAGCGCGCAGCGTGCCGTATAAAAATCCAAAGTGGAATTCCCAGCAGTTAAGGTCGAGTGTTTTTTCTTCAGTCACTGTGCGTCTCCTGTGTTTTTATGGATATGTTAGGCCGCTTTTCGCGGTGCCGAGTTGCGGATTTTTTTCTGGCGCTGGGTAAGGAAAACAAAGTCGCCAAGCATGTGCTTTTTGATGACGCAATAATCGGTAGAAAATTGGGCGTTGCTTTTAATTTTATGGCATGCCAGCCGGTACACAAAATTAAGTGCTCTGTTGTCGGAAAGCAGCTCGATATTCAGCACTAAGCCCTCGTCGATGATTTTGTAATCGTCGGACATTGCGGCAACAAATATCTCTTTTGGTTTAAACGCTTGGGATGCGCGTAGCTTATTCAGCTTTTTAGTTATCGATTCACTTAACGCGCTGCGCGGCATTTTGCCAAAAAACTTCGCCTCATAATGCAAATAATATGTGTTCAGTGCGTGGGATTTTTCTTTAAGCGTTGCCGCCAGCCGCATGAAAGATTCCGAAGGGGTCGTGTAGCGCGACCAGTTAAATTTCGCTTCGTGGTATTTCTCGTCGGTAATGGATAAAATATCAATCAGCGCGTCGGTGTCGTCAGTTCCAACTATCGCCGATGTGATGGCATATTCGGCGCCATATTGGCAAACGGTGCGGTCTTCGGTAAGGGTAAGGCCGTGGAGCACATTGTAGGAATATTTGGTGGGCAAATCGAGAACCTTGATGCCTTTATAAAAAATGCCTGGCTTTTCGCTTTCGTGGACCTCTACGTTATCGAGCGTGTGCTTTGGAATGCTGCGCAAAACGAAGTCGCCGCTGTTGCTGTGTATTTCTTCGAGTCCGGACACCATAATGATAGTGCCCCCAGCACATTCTTCGTCAACGCTATCGACGCCGGAAACAACCGTTCCGCCCTCGTCAATGCAGTTTGAATAAAGCTCGCGGTATGCCTGCCACAGCTTCCAATTCCGGCCTAGCTCGGTGGTAAATGGCAGCTGCTCGCCGTTCATGTAAATAAAGCCAAACTCTTTGCTGCGGACAGCTTTCTGCTCGGTGGTGAATTCATATTTTTGATTGTCGATGAAAATCACAATCAGGCACGATTCACGCAGCAGGGTGGCTATCGCATATTTAAGGCCGGTGCCAAAATAGCCGATTGGCGAGTCTGTTTCTTTTGCGCTGACGCCAAAAGTACTGATGCATTCAAGTGGAAGGATGGTTTTGTTTTGGAAAACGGTGGTCATAAATTTCTCCTACGATAGAGAGGTTAAAAAATGCCCGTGTTATCCGAGGTACGGAGCCACCCTCTTCGTAACGGGCCGCTTGTGAAAGCCCGCAGGATTTTATTTTATACGATTCCCTGCCCGCTTAACTACCGCAAGCGTTGCGGCGTGTCAACGCAAAAAACGCAGAATCTTTTTAAGCGCCGCCGACCGTATCGCTTCTGGTAACAGCAACCAATAAATAGCATATTTTGTTTCATTGTTGATGGGGTGAACACCGCTTTCGCGGTAAGTAATGATGCGCTCGCTGCGCCCCAACGCTTCGCCCATCTGCGGCTGATTCAAACCAAGGCGCTTGCGCGCTTTTTTGGCCTGTTCGGGTGTCATTGGTTTTTCGCTCATGGTGCCTCGCTGTTATTGTGGCACTCTCTCCACCCGTCACGCGCTGTGTAGGCTAGGCTTTTATCGGGCGGCGTTCCCTCTCTCGGGTATTAAACGGCTGGTGTTCCTTCGGCAGCCGCTTGTGCTGTGGCTTTAGGGGCCGAAGTGTCAACCTCGTCTGCTTCTTTTCCAGATTTTACGTTTTGCAATTCTTCTACCTGCGCCAGAATCGATGGCGCAAGCTGGGCTTTAACTGCAACGTCGTTGATGATTTTCAGCTCGTTGGGGTAGTAGTTTTTCAGCGAGCCTTTCGTTTTGTCGCTGAGTTTGCGGGCAAGTTCACCGCGCTCAAGGCGTTCGCTGTGGGTCATAGCCTCTTCGCCTGGGTAGATATTATCCACCAGCGAAGCAACGATGTCGCTTAGATAAACGACCTCTTGCACCACATAGCCGTCTGCATCAATGATTGGCTCCGGTGCGGTGCCGCCCTGTGGCGTGCGGCGGATGCGGGCGCGATCCATTTTAGCACGCATCTGTGGTTGGCCGTCAGTGGTTAGCACGGGCACATTAAAGTCGATTTTTTTATAAGATGACATAAATTCTCCTTGGTTGGTTTAAATTGCGGGTGGACTTCCTGTAGCAGAACCTGCGGTGCTAGACAATGCAGAATTTGCGGCATCGTGTTTTGCAGCGACGGCCTTCATGTCAGCAATAAACGCCTCGCCTAGTTTTTTCTGTCTGGTGCCGCCCAGCGACTTCCATGCCTTGCCTAGCGCGTCGGTTCCTTTTTTCGCTGCTTCGCGCAGCACCTCGGCGTCATCGACCGGCACCGAGAACTTCTCCACGATGCGTCGGCCCATTTCTTCGCTGATTTGCGGGATGGCCTGCAGCGATGCGATCAGGTCGCCCTTCATGTCGTTGATGCGCGCAGCTCCGGCTTTCCAATCGGGATGGCCTTGGCAACCGACAGGTAGAACAAACATGACATTCACTTCGTATCCATACTCTTCGCCGCCAATAATCTGGATGCCACGATCAACGATTTCCGTTTTTTGTTTTTTCTGGCCATTTTGGTCGATGTAATCGGTTTTCACGGGCTTGATTTTATCCTTGGCGCGGAAACACAGGATTATGTAACTGTTGGTGCGCTGCAAGCCGCTCTGAATAAATTTTGTCCGAGCCATTTTTGGCTGGATAAGCGACGCCATCAGCATCTTGTCGCGTTTCCATAAATCTTTGCCAGCTTTCTCGTCGAGATATAACTCCTGTCGCTCGAGCAAGCCGCCGACGCCCTCGTGCTCGTGGCTCATGCTGTCGATAATAATCACGCTGCCCTGCTTTGCCATGGCGTCCGTTTTTTGCAGCGCCTCGAAATAACGCTCGGCGGTGAACGGCGGCTGGAAATCAAAGTGCTTGAACGCAAAACTGTGAGGCGGATTCGACTCTATGCTGGAATAGCTTAGTGCCCGCTTGTTCTCGGTGTCGATGTAATAAATATCGCCGCCGGTTTGCGCCGTGATGCCTGCGGCCAGGCGAAGCGCACTGGCGGTTTTACCGCTGCCGTTTGGCCCAGCAATGCCGATAATGGCTCGGCTGTCCTGCGGCTGCGCTTGTTCGTATGTAACGTCCATCATGCTCTCCTATTTGAAATAATATGCTGGCAGGTCGTCGTCACGCAGGGCGCGGCGTTTTTGCGCGTTCACCCATGGTTTCTCGCCATACTTCTGCTCGCAATGCAGAAACAGGTCGAGCGCCATGTGAAAGTCGCTGTGCGCTTTCACGTGGTAAGCGTTCATCTGGTCGCCGTTGTGCGGCACCAAGTCGTAAATCACCACGTTCGGGGAGCTGCTTGATTCCTGAAAAATCAGCGTGGTCTCGACCTGCTTGTTTGGCACACCAAGACGCGGGTCGTTGATTTTGCTGATGACGTATTCAAGCCCTTCGGCGTACATCACGGTCTGGATGGCATAGCGATAGTTGGCAATTGAGTTGCCGACCGAACTCAACAAGTCCATTTTTTTGCTGTTGCTGAACGATTTTGCATCAAGCAGGTGGTTTGGGCGCAGCTTATCTAGGCGGCCTTTGCAGCGCACGCCCGTGGCCGGATCCGTCCAGAAAATGCTCACCTCTGCGATGCCGATTTCGAGCAGCTGCCATGCTTCCGATTCGCAGATGGCGTAATACGCGGTGTTCAGGCGGCGCATATCCTTGGCGGATATAAACACGCGGCCTTCGTTTTGCGCTTCATGCTCTGCGACGGTGTCGGCCCAAAACTTTGTGCGAGGCTCGTGCCCCTGAATTTCCTCGGCATGCCGGATCCGCTGCGCCATGTCGGCCAACGTGCCCGATTTAGACTGCCCCAGATCCTCGCAACGCTTTTTAAGCTGGTCGCCGCTCTTCAAGTGGTCGGGATAGTCCTTGGGGTCTAGCTCTACCGCATACGCTGCGTCGAACGCCTGACGGCCCTCTAAAATCAGCTTGTGATAGGCTTTGCCATAGTCCTTGGCATCCGTATCCTCGACCTCGCGGTCTGGGTTGCGGTATGAGTTCGCCCAATAGGTAAAACTGCTCACCAGCAGGTTTCGCACGTCGGAGCTGCCCACTGCCTTCTCGGCGTGGTATTCGTCCTCTGGCATGCCGAAAACAACGCGTGCGGTGCCATCGGCGGAGATAAGTTCTTCGCGGGTCATAGGATTCTCTCTGGGTTGGTTGGTGTGGGCAGGATTTGCACCTGCTTGGTGGGTTTAGTAAGGCGCTGAAATCCCCACCGGCCTGTCCAAGTCGCCATCTCGCTGCGTGTTCATACCACGCCGCCACACCATACGGTTAAGACGCAATCTGCGTTAATGCTGCGGTTTTCTCGGGCGCAGCGTCATCAGTCGCATAAAACGCATTTACGCCATCGACCTGAACTCCGACCGCAAACAACGCATTCACAATCGGGCGCAGCTTTTTTCGATCAACGGTGCGCTTAGTGATGATTTTCTCAACGCCTGGGTACTTGTTCAGCACCGCTTCGGGGTCGGTGATTTCAATGGTGAGTTTCTTAATTTGTTTTTTAGCCGCTTGTTTCGTGGCTTTCGGGGCGGTCGACATAGTGGACTCCTTGGTTGTTGTTAATAGTGGGTTTTGTTTACCGCAAGCGTTGCGGCGTGTAAAGTTCTATTTTTGATTGTTTGGGTCGTAATTATTCGGCGCAGGTTGGGCGTCGCAATTTCGCTGACAAACGCCCCAGTCGCGGTCGTTCCAATTAGGCTGCTTATGGCACGCGGATAGGCACATGCAGACCATGGCGTAGAAAAACCAAATGCGGATTAGTGGGTTCATCACTTCCTCGTCACGTTGAATTGCGAAAGAATGGCATCTGCTACTGGCTGCATAAGTGTACGCCACCAATTATCTGGCCTATTTCCTTTAATCAATACCTCCACCAACTCCTCCCTCGTCACGGGCTGGGGTTGTGGCATGTCATCACCTGAACATGGATGGGTGTGTGCACCAACCGTTCCAACAAACTCGCAGTACGGGCATTCAAAAATGTCGGCAGCATTTGCCGTCAGTTCTTTAATCATTGCCTTATCTGCGTCGCTTAATGCCTTCCCCTGTGGCTTGGCGGCAATAGCTGCTTTGGCTTCTGGTATCCATCTTTGCCAGTCGTCATTATAATTGCCCTGCTGTTCTTTCATGATAGACCTAGCCACACGCTTCACCACATCACCCGCCACGTCCGGCGTGGGGCGGGTGTTAGCGGCCCTATACTGCCACGCTTCCCAGCACCCCTTTTTATGGGCATGGTGTATAGGCGTTGTTTCACCATGCGGCCAGTTATCAAAATACCATGACTCAAACGCTTCACGCTCACACGGCTTTAGTTGCTCACTCATTTTGCTATCCTATGGTTGATTGTTTGCGCCGCATCGAGTGCAGACGTACGGACAAAATGGCGTAATTTGTAGCTTGGAAACTCCTCCGCAATAGTTGCATTTCATTCGCCCGCTTCGCCAAAGCACGACGAAAGCCAATAATGGGACTCCATAAACCAGAGCATATCCTATAACTGCCATACCCCTACGTCCCCTGCGCTTGTAGTTGTTCATCGGCTAGTTTTTTCATATCAACCAGCGCATCTTCGTTACCGTCATAAAAACGACATGGGTTGATTTGATAACCTGATTCACGATAGATTAACTGTGCTGCTAAAGCGGTATTATGGAAGCGCTCAAGCGCATATCCAGCTTCACCAGCTAAATGCACAACCCAACCAGCACGACAATGCGTCGTGTTGCAAGTGTGCCAATCACCCATATCTAATGCGTTCGGCTGCGATACGGTTTCAAAAACTTTAATATGAATATTATCTATTTTAGGAACAGTTGGTGGCACAAAGTCACCAACTTTTTTTCTGCAATCGCTGCAAGAGCGGCAATAGCGGCAATCGCTGCAAGAGATGCAAGAGCGGCAATCGCTGCAATCGCTGCAATAGCTGCAATCGCTGCAATCGCTGCAATCGCTGCAATCGCTGCAATCGCTGCAATAGCTGCAAGAGCGGCAATAGCTGCAATCGCTGCAATAGCTGCAATCGCTGCAATAGCGGCAATAGCTGCAATCGCTGCAATAGCTGCAATCGCTGCAATAGCTGCAAGAGCGGCAATAGCTGCAAGAGCGGCAATCGCTACAATTAATACAGTTTTTACAATTTACCAAACTATCAAGCGCAGCTTGTGCTTTTTCAACTGAGCCAAAATACTCAACTGAGCATTTGTTTCCGTACTTATCTTCTAGCCATGTGGTCATTTTAGTATCCTTTCGCTTGTAGTTGTTTGAGAACCTCGCCCGTTTGAATGGTGACGTTATATTTTTCTCCATTATGCAGCTTGCTATTTTCATGTGCCACCCACAACGCCTCCTTACACGCTTTCAGCATCTCGGCTTGCGTGGAGAGGGCGGCTTGCCATCCGGCGTTGAACGCAGCATCACTAAGAATATAATTATCATCGTTACGTGGCAGGCTATCCCTCACTGCCTCAAAAGCCTTGCGCTGTTCGTTAGTCATGGGGTTGCTCCTTTTTGCGCATCCAATTTCGCCAAAATTGCGCTGATGTGATCGCGCGTTATAGTCATCGCCTCCATCTCCGCTTTTTCCTGCAGCTGCTCGATGGTGGTAAACCGGTGCGCGCAGTGATTGCACTTGCGACGGCGGCGGATGCCACCCTTAAAAGGGCGCGTATCAAAAACGGTCTGTTGGCCAAGGCTAGCTATCGGTTTGCTGCATGTGGGGCAATCCATCTTACATTCCCCCGTGCTCGTTCTCGATGCGCTGAATATCGGCTCCGGCGTCGTAATAACTCATTGCTAGGTAGCGAAACTCTACTGGGATGCCAGCCTTTATTGCCGCATCGACCCCATATTGCATGCCGCTGCTTATCCCGAGATCAATATATACCACGGAGGCTTCCGCAACCCGTCGCCATGCCAAGCCAGCATCGATGCCTATCGCTCGCTCGACAGGCACGTTATCGTCGAGGATGCCTTCCTGCGTGTACAGTAGGTGGCTTGCAATCGGTGCCTCGCCGCGCATCAGGCTATCGCGCACGCATTGGCGGGCATACTTGATATTCACCTCCACGTTGCCAGCATAAGGCGATTCCAAAATCACAAGGCGCGGCTTGGATGCAAGCACGGTATTTTTCCAGAAAACTACGCCATGTCCAGCCATCTTTTTTATTTGCGCAGCAATTCTTGATTCGCGTGAGCGCTTGCCGAATTCTTCGCTTCCGTCTGCGTGAATTTTGGTCATNAATGCCTCGCTTTAAGCATTGCGCTGGCTATTAAATAGGAATCTCTAGCCAGCATTTCTGCTATTTCTTCAGTAATTCCGTCCGTGCTAATTGATAATTTTCCAACAAGCGCGGACAGCGCATCGCTTGCAAAATAATCGCGCAGCGTCATACCACCACTCTCGCTAGGCTCGGCGCAATTCATTGTGCCTAGCGGCAAGGGAAATGCTGGTGGATTTTCTGGTTTATCGGTCATTTGCCTCTCCATTTTTTACGCTCACTGCACTTACCATAGGCGACAATGTATTCATCCACCTGCGAAGGCGTCATCTGCTCCTCGGTAAAGTGCGTGCCGAGATAGCTGAAATTCGGCTTGCATGGGCGACCGTAATAGCGGTCGGCATCCCCAGCCTCGCGTGGGCGTCGGTGGTACGCCGATTGCTGCCCAGCGTATTCTGCGTTTAGGTCGATAGCTGCCGGTTCGGGTGTTTTTTTCGCGTTCACCTATGCCTCCCCACGCGCTTTGGCGAGCGCTTGATCTGCCTGCATTATTGATGCTTTGCGGATTCTATTGTCCACCGTGGTGTCAGGCTGCAATTTAACAAAACTATAGCGCATGTTCTCGACGCACTTCACCAACTCATCATGCAAATCAGCCTTGCGCTTGTTTTCGTAATATTCATTGCAGGCGCGGACGATGAAAGCGGCGTTTTCTCGACTGCTTTCATCCAGCGGCACAAGGCATATTTGCCCTGATTCTGTGCCGATAGAAATGGCCTCGAATCTGATGCGGCCAATTTTATTTAGAAGCGCCACCTCATGCGGCGAGCCGTCGGCTTTATAAAAATTAGTACGCAATCCTATTGAATAAGGCGTCGGCGTGTGTTTCGTTCCCATGCTACGCTCCCGCCGCTACTGCGATGGCAATCACCGTTGCTACCAAAGCCAACACCGCTATAAACCGCAACACTTCGACCGTCGCGTTTATTTCGTCGGCATACTTCACCCCGCTTAAGTCACGGCTCGCTCTGGCATCAACGCGCTGATATTCAATGCCTTCGATTTTAATGGGTGTCCGAACGACCGTGGCGCGCGTTATGCGTGCCCCGTCTTTCTCGTGCATGCCCCATGGTGTTTCAATATATTCTGGTTCTTTTGTCATAATACCCTCCGTTGTGCGTGGGGTATATGTACCGCAACGGCTGCGGTTTAGTCAACAGGATATTTCATTATTTTTAGGGCGTCCTCGGCAGACCGCACAATGCCCGCAAAACCGCCATTTTTTGCTACGAATGTTACAAATTGCACCTGTTCTTCGTTTGCCGCACCCGTTTTAGTCTTTACCTCGGCTGCTACGAAAATCGCCATCGTGGTGCCCACCATCTCCTGCGTTATAACAACGGGGCGAAATCCTATCAAGTCGCTGCTACCTGCCACTTGCAAGCCCGCACGCAGCTGGCGAAGGTTGCGGATGGCATCGGCAATCGATTTCACGTTCAGCGACAAAGCCGCCGTTATCAGCGCGCGCACGCTGTCGAGGGTGTAAAAACTTCCGCGCGTGTTCTTAAATAGCCGCGCGCCTCGTGGCGAAACCGCTTTCTGAATGTCGTGGACAATATCTGATTCAGCCTGCGCCATTTAACTCTCCATAGGTAGTTCTTTATCGCCCGCGTGCATGGTTATTGAAAGCCCAGCTTCCTCGGCCTTATCGATGCGGCTCTCCATCCACGTCTGCGCTTTGCCGATGGCCCACTTACGGGCGATGAATTCCGATTTACCAGCGTTCACACCGCGCTTCGTCATATCGGCGACCATCTCCTCCATCAGCTTCACCTCCTCCATCGTCAGCGCGCGCCGCGCAGGCCGTTCGCTTTCGGATAGCTCGCCGCGCAAGGTCTGGATCATCTTCGTGTCCACTTCGTACCAGGCGCCGCATCCTAAGCAACGCGGTGCTGGACGGTGCGAGAAATAGCATGGCTCCATTTTCTTTCCGGTCAGGTCGCGGTTTTCCCAGCCACCGTTGCAGTTTTTCACCATCGAGCCAGCAGCCTTAAACGCAAGGTTCTTTTTGCGCGACCCCTGCAACGACCATTCACGCGGGTCGTCTGGAAACCCATGCTCGCTCACGTTGCCAGCGTGGTCGAATATCAGCGCCGGCGTTTTCTTTTTACGCAACGCACGCCCCCACTTCTGCATCTGCAGGGCCAGCGACTTCGTGGGTCGCAAATCAATCATGGCCTCCACGGTAACGTCCATGCCGCTGGCGCTGCTCAAATCAAAGCCAAACGTCAGCAGCTCGCAGTTACACAGCACCA
>JGI24890J29729_1001020_pt1 | contig 13963 bp, 13 predicted proteins | sample FreactcultureFD7_FD_29729 | JGI IMG/M metagenome (IMG submission 29729)
CTATAATTAGTAAAGCCCATTGTTTGGCTATATGCAACCACATTGACATTACTATAATTTGTGTAGCCCATTGCGGTAGTATATGATGCAGCATTGACGTTGCTGTATGCATACCCAGGTAACGCAGTTAGTAATGTACCACTGCCTATAAATGATGTAGCTAGTATATTACCAGTTGCATTAACTGTGCCTGTGTTAACCCAGCCAGCAGATACTGTTACATTACCAGTAGCTACTACTAAATTGCCAAGTTTAACGGTGTCGTACACAAGATTAGTATCTGCAAAGTTTACTAGCCCTGCACTAGGTTCGGCTACGTTACTAAAGAACTTCCAAGTATTATCTGCATAGTCGCGTACCAATCCTGTATGAGCATAGGTATTGGCCGCTAATGGGCCGCCAATGAAGTGACTGTAAAAACCAATGTCATAGTTATATGGGTACGTGTTTGCTGAGAACAAATATAGTAGAGGATCATTAACTTGTAGTATGCTAGTAGTCTGTGAAATAATATTAGCAACATATAAGTTACCACCTACCCAAAGGTCTTTCTGAATAGCTGCGCCACCTGCTACTGTAAATGCACCATTATTAATTGCCGTTGAATTCTGTCCGCTTGATATATTAGATGTAAATGTGTTTATGTTAAACGCACTTACGTTACCCGAAGTATTAATAAATCCAGTACTTGTAACCCCACCTGCTAGGTATGCAATTACGTTAACATTACCGTAATTTGTGTGACCCATTGCGGTAGTATATGCGGCGGCGTTAACATTACTATAATTAGTAAACCCCATCGATTGTGTGTATGCAGCCACATTTACGTTTGAGTAATTTGTGTGACCCATTGCGGTAGTATATGCGGCGGCGTTAACGTTACTGTAGTTAGTAAAGCCCATTGTTTGGCTATACGCAATTACATTAACATTACTGTAGTTAGTAAAGCCCATTGTTTGGCTATACGCAATTACATTAACATTACCAAAGTTTTGATAACCCATCGAGGTTGTGTATGCCGCAATATTAACATTACTATATGCATATCCCGGCAATGATGTTAATAGTGCACCACTGCCAACAAATGTTGTTGCTAATACATTACCTGTTGAATTAATGTATCCACCAACTGCTAAGTTACCTTGAATTGTTACGGTTGGTGCCGAAAATGTATTGGCTGTGCTTAACCCGTTAGCAGAGAATGCCTGTGTAGTTCCGCCATAATTAAATATTAGTGCTCCATTAGTTACACTAAGCTGACCGCCTCCGAGATCTAATGTGTTAGCATTTAGATATGCTGTATTCCAACGCAACGTCGGACTGCCTAAGTTATATGTTGTGTTAGCACTAGGTACTAGATTACCTTGAATTAATATTTGGTTAGTGTTAACATCTAATGTTAATGCTAGCGCACCCGAAGATAACCCACCTACTGTAGTTAATTTATTAGATAATGATCTAACTTCAATAACGTCACTTGATAATGGTATTTCAGAGAATGTAATCACATTACCTGTTACATTGTACGCAGTAGTTGGTTGTTGTATAGTACCGTTAATACTAACTAGGACACCTGCTGTGGTTGCATTAGATGAAAGCACATAAACATTGCTTGTGCCATTAGGGTTAATAATCTGAGATGATAGTGCCGATGACCCTGGGTATGCCCATGCTGTACCGTCATACACTTCTAATAGATCAAGTTCTGTATTAAATCGAGTATACCCAACCAATGGTGATTGTGGTCTAGTTGCTGTATTACCTGATGGTAGTCCTATCGCATCTGAACCTGCAATCTGTACTACTCCAGTACCTGGTGGATCAATAACAATATTGCCATTAGATTCTGTTGATGTTATTGTATTGCCTACCATAGCAATATTACCTAACGATATATTTGGTAGACCAAACGTACCTGAGTATACTGCCCCACTGATATAAACACTATTGCCTGTAAAGCTAATAGGACTTGCACCATTGTATGGTGTATTATTACTGTTAAAGTTTAAGACACCGGACTGATAGTCAAATACCCATAGGTCGTTATTACCACTACCTGTAGCGAATACCTGTGTGCCTTTACCTGCTACGTTGGCCGCATTGCCGCTTGGAGCAATATAAACTTTGATCTGATATGTTGAACCAAACTCCGGAGGTACCCAAAATGTTCTGCCTGTTTGCCAAGTCAGTGTTGGTGTTGGGATACCTGCTGTACTGATACATTCTACAGGAAATGTAGTTGGATAAACTGTTACTACACTACTGTTACTACCGGGGATAACATTGGTAATTGAGCTAGCTTGTTGCCATATCTTATCGCCACGTATTAATAGTGGACTTGCTACTGGTTCATTGGTCGCATCGATATTGCCAGCTATATCTGTCTTAGCTGCACCATAAACTATCTTCTTCCAAAGGTAGTCTACTTTTTGACTATCTGATGCGTTTTGAGCCATTATGACACCGCCAATGTTGTTACTGTTTGTCCGCTAGCTAATGCTATACGGATTAATGCTACGTTATTTGTTGCTGATGACATACTAACTGTTCCTAATGTCATTGTATATGTTCCACTTAATGCTACGTTAGCTGATATTAATGCGCCACTACCACATCCATCTGAGCCATTGCCGCCTGCCCCTGTGTTGCTACCTGGCACTCCGCTACCAGCATAACTAGTTGAGGCTGTTAACCATCCATTGAGTCCGCTAGTTGTATCAATTGTTGTACCTGGTGCCGCTACCCATAAGCCAGCAATACCGGCTGGTGCTATTATATTTAAGTTAAAGTTTGAAACACCAGTACGTTGGAATCCCATAGTAAAGTATTGATAGCTTGTGCCATCACTACTACGGTCTGGTCCTACTGGTAAGTACCCTGTGCTATAATTATTAGCAGACCATTTTAATACACCTAATCTAATAGTAGCTTCTTTGGTACCTTGTACACCTGGGTCTGCTGTTTCTGTATAGACGTTTGGTGTAGTCATAAAGTTTGTTAGTCTCGCATACGCCGGTGTATGAATGGTATTAGCTAAAAAGTATGTGCTACGCACTGCTGGGTTCGTATTAGCTGATGTGTTTGCTGATATAGCAATTTCACTAATACCTGATTGTGCCGCAGTGTGTACTTGAATGTTTGCCGTAGTGTTAAATGCTGCCGTACCTGTGCCGTTGACATTTGTAGCTACTAATGTAAGATTTGCAATAGCCCTAACTGATGCTTGGTTGATTGCTATTGTAAGGTTAGCTGTTGCATACGGACTAGTATTACCGGTTCCTGCAATTGGCGTGCCGCTACTTAACATTGCAGCTGAGCTGTTACTTAAGTTTACATAAGCATGGGTATTAGCAAGGATTACATTACCTGTACTGCCTTCTAAGTTGTATCCGGTAGCTGTAAACACAACGTTAGCAGTGTTGTTCCATGTTTGACCAATCCAACTATTAAGTGTAATATTTTGCCACCATAGTTGCGGGGTACCTGTATTAAAATACGGTATACCTGAAATGTATCTATATGTGCCAGGTGCTTTAACTGCTAGTGCACCTGCTGTCACTGTTGGTGCCGCTGTAACATCATCTTTAATAAATTCAACGTTGCCTACTACTCCTGTAGTAGTGTGGTTCATACCAAAACGATTAATACCTACAGGTATTGCACCACCTTGTCTAACCACGTTGGCTTCAAAGCCATAGTATAGTCCAGGGTAATATGTACTTGTGGCAAAGGTCGTTGCTACACCTGCTGATGTTAATAGGTTGAAATCACTAACTGCTATCAACCCAAGGTTACCTGATATAGTTGAAGTCGATGTTGCAGCTAAATTAACGTTACCTGCTAATGCTCCGTTGAATACTGCACTTACATTACCAACGTTGGCTGTGTATGCAAAACTTGTTGTTACATTACCTGCTGTAGTAACTAAAGTAGTACCTGTAGCTACTGTTCTGTTTACTACAGCGTTTGCTGTATATGATGTACCACCTGTATTATCAACTGCACTAGCAGACAATGTAGGGTTAGTACCTACGCTACCAACAAATGATAACACTTTAGTATTCAATCCAGCCGGTGGTGCAATTACATTAGCATAAACTTTCAATGCTACGTTTGAGTAAAGTGGAAGTATTGCAGGGTTCGCTACGTTATCTGTTAATAGTGCCAGGTTAACTCCGTAAGAACCAGATTGCGAATTGCTTGTAAATATATGACCAATATTACCACCTAATACACCACCCGGTGATGAGTTAGTTGCTATAGGTGTTGTATTACCATCACCCCAGTTAATTGACCAAGTAACTGTAGCAGTATTTGTATTTGTTGATGTATTCAAAAGGTAAATTACATTACCTTGGATAGCATATAGGTTATTACCTGTTAAGGCTGTTCCGTTAGTTGTTGTATTGTAGAACACTTGTCCTAAACTTGGGTTGGCCCCATAGATAGTAATATATCCAGATATCGCACTTGCCGCCACGTTGCTAGGATATGCACCATTTGTGTTTGTAGCTGTAACTGCTACTGTGAATGGTGTACCTGCATTAGTAGCATAGGTATGCACTGAGGTTGTTGAACTAGTTACTGTGTTTGCTGTGCCATCACCCCAACTAATTGTATATTGATTAATATTACCTTGTGGTATTAGTGTTAATAGAACTGCCTGACCTGCTCCGCCTGCTGTGGTATTAGCAGTAAATCCCACAGAACGAACAAAGGTATTAGTAAATAGATTTTGTGTTACTGAGTTTAAAATATCAATAGCATCAGTAACTGTGGTCGCTGTAGTGAATCCTAAATAGGCTGCGTTATTGCCTATCAGGCTAGTGTCAGTTGGTGTACCTAATGGAATTGTATTACCTGAGTTGGCTCCAGAAATTTGAGCATCTACATAGGCTTTAGTTGCAGCATCAGTTGATGTAACTGGGTAGCCTACATAGTTAATTACATTATTACCAGCATTAATTGTTGAGTTGGCTCTAATTGTTAAATTGCCAACAGTAACATTACCTATTACTGTTAAGTTACCCAATGTACCAACTGATGTAATATTTGGTTGTGCGTTGGTTAATAGTGTACCTGTTACATTAGATGCAATGATATTAGTTGTTAATATATTGCCGGTAACATTTAAATTGCCTAGTGTTCCAATAGTTGTAATATTAGGTTGTGCATTAGTCAGCAACGTTCCAACTATGTTACTAGCTAGGATGTTTCCTGACACATTTAGACTGGTTAAGATGCCTAAACTAGTGATATAAGGCTGATTAGGGTTAGTTAATTGACCCGATACGTTACTTGCTGTTAAAGTTGATACTGTGATGTTAGCAGCATAGATTGTACGCCAATAGTTAGTAACATTACCTAAATCGTATTGTAGGTTACCGGATGTTAATATGTGTCCGGTATTGGCTAAGATGTTGCCTGTTACTACTAGGCTTTGTCCAAATTTCGTTGGGTTAAGTTCGTTTATGCCTACAGTAAATGCGGCAAAATCCATATAGAGCAGAGTACTACCAGTATTATTAGGACTGCTGTTTGTGCTACTGGTAAATTGTAAATCCGTGCCTTGTCTATCTAAATTAGATAGTAACGAATACCCCGGAACGCGACTGATTGCCATCGATTAACCTCTCTTCTAATATTTATCAGAAGCGTTAAGCGGCTGCTGTGCTAGCGAAATTGTGTAAAATTGTTATTGCTGCGCCATTACTTGGAGCACTTGTAAATTGAATAGATGCATTACCTGCAAAAGTATAGTTTGTACCCGGTATTTGATAAACCGTGCCAGCAAACACAATAACCTGTGCTTCCTGACCTGCATTATAAGTATAACTCATATTTTGAAATAGTACCTGAGTTCCTGTACCAACAAAACTTTTGTCAGCTACTACAGTAACATTGCCCTCTCTAGCAATAGGATATGCACCATATGTACCAGCTGTGTTGCTTCCCCAATACTGTAACTTGTTAGTATCTGTACGATATTGTATCTGCCCGTAGGTAGATGCATTTGGAGTAATGGTACTAGTACCAGTAGGAATACCAATCGCATGGCTAGCATTTCTTGGTACTGAGTTTTTAATCATGCGTCCCATATTAGATTCCTACATAACTTACTGTGGCATTAACTACTGATCCAACTGAAGCGTTAGCACTAATTTGATCATTATTGCCTAATACTAGTTTCTCCCAATCTGCAACATAGGTATCACCTGATGCTAGTTGGATATTTGCATAAATCTGTGTACTAACGTTAGCAATACTGCCCGGGTTAGGTACTAGATAAACGTTTAAGAAAACAGATGAGCTGTTTGTATTACAGAAGTACATAGTACTAATCACTGTGTTGCCAGAGCTAACATAAATGTTACTTGGACTTGTTGTTAATAATGTGCTCTTAATTGACATGGGTTATTCCTATTATAATAATATTGAAAGACCCAATGAACGAGTCTTAGTAATTAGTTCTTGTCCTGCGGCTTGGCTGTTTACAACGTAAATTCCAGTTACACCGCCACCTACTGTTGATGCATAGATAATAGCATTACCCGAGCTTTGTGCAGGTACCGTACCTTGGTTAGTTAACTGTAAATTACCATTGAAATTAATGTTGGCCACATTAGACCATATTTGATAGCTGTAGGTGTTTAAGTTACCACCTAATGACGGGGCAGGATCTGCTGATACTGATCCAATTGTCCCTGGACCGGGCGTTAACAAGTTAGCGTATGTTGTGCCATCTGTTGTAATCTGCCATTTTAAGAACGGCTCATACCAACGTAGAGCAACATTTGCTAATGAACCGCGATCAACTGCAATACCCGATACACCACCACCAGCAGTTACACCAGCACCAGTTTCACCATCATTTAACATGATGATATTATCTTTCAATGTAGTGTTTTGTGTTTCTAATGCAGTAGTATTACCTAATATAGTTAGATTACCGTTGATAATTACACCCTGTGCTGACGTAGTAGTTAAGGTGATGGTATCATTTGTATTAGTTGTTGTTATGGTATATGGAGCACCAACTCGTTTTACTAAGGCCATAATGTCTTCCAGTTTTTATTATTTATCACATCTAACAATACATAAAGACAAAAAAAATAGCACCCTAAGGTGCTATTTTGATTACTAATTAAATTAGTTTGTTGCTACGTTTGCGTAAGTTGCGTCTGCAGCACGTTGGATATCATAAACATATCTGTTGCCGTTCCAATCAGTTACTTGTTTGCTAGTAATATTTTTAGCATAGAACTGATAGGTTGCATTACCGTAACATGTAACTAGTGCCTGTCCAGCAGTTAGGTTAGCAATATTACCGTCCGTACTATTTACTAATGTAACTGTAGTGTTAGCATTAAAGCTAGTACTGTCAGATACGTCAAAGCGTGATTTAGCACGTTGTTTATATGCAAACCCGTGTGCATGTGTTGTACCAGTTGTGTCTGCGTATTGGAAATCGATTGTATATACACCGTTTACTGCATAAGGTGCACCAATTGTACCACCGACTTGATTAGCATAACCAGTATCACGGTTTGCTGTTTTTGTTTCTTTTATAGGACGTCCCATTTGTTTTTCTCCTTAAGGTTGGCGTTCTAGGCCTACGCAGTGGGGCTGCATAAACTCTCATTTAAGAGCGAACTAAGTATTTATCAAAAAAGGTTGACAATACCTGTTTAAGACTATATTATAACTATATTGCAGTTGAAGCTGATCGAATAGCAAGAGCCTCTAAAACTCACGGTAACGGGTTTGACTCCCGTCAACTGCACCGAATGAGCTTGTAGCAGAGTGTCACATGCGTTAGCCCGCAAGGCTAAAGAGGAAGGGTTAAAATCCATCCGAGCTCTCCAAATACTAAATACTTGTTTAAGGACAATTAATATGTTATAGATTGAATATCAATGTAAGGACCTAGTGTTTCATTTCAACAAAGGACACTTAACAGACCCAACAATTCCTATGTGGGTTATCAAAAGCCATGGTGTTACATTTTATGTAAATCATGTATCAGCAGAAATACCCTGGACTACTAAAGAAACTCCAGACAACGACCATACCAAAGGCAGTTTAAAATTTAAGAAGTGTAAACTTGTCATCGACTCAGATAACAATGCTACTATCTCTAAACTTGGCCTGTTAGATCGTAACTTACCACACCCTAAAGTAGTACATGCTCGTATCATTGCCAATGGTGGCGGCGCATTTCATCAGGCATTAAATCAAGGCGAATTTAAGTACAGTCCTATTAAACGTATTGTAGGTGGTTGTGGTAACAGTTTTATTGTCTGCGATCTATTAGACAAAGACGAAGTGTTAATTGCGGCTATGAAATACACAGGTAAGTTTCGTATCATGGCACCAAATGAAGCATACTATCAAGGCTATGATAAGAAACAAGACTACATAGAAGAAAATTATTACGGCGAGGACGAAGAAGAGGATGATTGACAAATTAACTAAAAGGTAGTATAATGGCTGTTCTTTGATAAAAGGAGCAGACTATGGCTAAGTTTTATAAGCATAACATTATAGGCAAATACAAAGCTGTAAAACCTGTTTTTAAAGGTGGTCTTACTAACTACACTAGCATTGATAGTACACGTAAATGGGTAGAGTATGCACTAGATATGCTAGATATAAACAACTTAATTTTAGTAGAAAAAGATTGGGACGTAAAAATGGACTTACGTTTTTGTTTAACTAAAGCAGAAAACAAAAAAGAATGGCACCAACAACATCCTAATTTTGATAGTAAACGTGCTAGGTTGTTGTACGATACTGTTAAACATTTGCCTCGTAAAGAAGCACAGCATAGTAAAGATGATTTAAACGACAAGTATTATTAAATTAAAACTGGAGGATATTATGAATAACGCACTAACACAAACAGTATTTGGTGATTTATTGAATAAAAAATTTACATTAGCTTATGTTTTGTCTATGTTAGATAAAATGGACTTATTGCAAAACGGACAGTTAGCTGAATTAGCTATTAGTAAGAGCTCCGGAGTAAAGCTGTGTAGTAAACTTACTAAGAATATTGATCTTGTTTCCGGTAAACAGATTAAACATGCTAGGACACATTTCCGTGACGGAAGGTGGCAAGCCACTATTAGTCGAAATACCACAGCACCGATGTTAGTTGTAATTTCAGAAACAAATACTAGCGAACACTACTATTTGAATATTCCTTATAAGGCACATTCACACATGTCAGGTAATACTATTGGAATTAGCTTTGGTGAACATGGTACTAGTCTTAACAGTCATTGGTGGAAATATAGAGTTAACTCCTACAATGAGTTGTGTGAATTAGCAAAATAACTAGCCAACAAAAAAGCCCCTTGCGGGGCTTTTTTATTTTGTTTCCTACTAAACCAATAAATCTTATTGGAATGAAAGATTAGAAATACCAATGCTTTCTAAGTAGTCAGCTGCATTACCAAGTGATGAAGCAGTGTTTGTAAGTTCAGCATAACCATAACGTGTCATGAAACCTACTACTGGTTCAAATGTACTTGGATCTAATACAACACCACTAGACATTAGAGGCACGTATGGGCAATAGAACGCAGCTGCATCAGCTTCGCTAGAACCTTTGTAACCTACTAATACTGATGTACCTGAAGCAGCATAGCTGTTCACGTAGATCTTCATAGCATTGTTTAATGTACCAACAAATTTAGTATTTGTTGGAGCTTCAAAAGTACCTTCTGTACTACGAGCAAAAGCTGAAGTAGTTGCAGATTGTAATACTGTTAATGCTTCTGGTGATACAACTGCCCAGTTACCAGCACCACGACGTGTACGTTGAGCAATCAAGTTAGCTGCGCGGTTAATTAAAACAGCAAGAGCAGCGTGCTCGTCACCAACGAATGTAGCAGTACCTGATACAGTAGCTTGGTTAAAGTTGTATGAGTTACCTGAAAGACTAGCTAATGAAGCTAAAATTTCTTGGTCAATTTCAACAGTAATTTCTTGTGCCAAAGCTGCCATGATTTCTGCTTCAACATCTAAACCGTGCATTGATTGTGCATCTTGAGCTGCCTCAAATGTCCAACGTGCGCTTAGTTTACGTGTTTTAGCTTCAACAACTTGTTTCAAGATTTGAACGTTGATTCTGTTACCTGGTACACCTTCAAGTGTTGATGTTGATTGTGCTTTACCAGCTGCAGAACCTGAGTATGCAGTAGCAATTTTGTACGGGCTTAACGCTTCGTCACCAGCTACTGTGCTGTCGCCTGATGTAGCTGAAACTTGATCAGCATAGCGTACACGTAGAGTGTGAATTTGTGCAACTGGACCTGTCATTGGTTGTACACCAACGATTTCGTTCGCAATAACTGTCGGCATTACTCGACGGATTACTGGAAGGATCACGCGGTTTAATGTTGCTACGTTACCTACTGCTGTAGCACCACTAGAAGCGGTTTCCATCAAGTGTTTCTTAGTATTTTCTAAGATAATAGCCATTGTGGTTCTTTTAGAACCTTGTAGACCTTCTAACAGGGCGTCTTTGGTCTCTGTCCAACGGCCTTCTAATAGTTGGGTTGTCATTTCTTTATTTTCCTTTAATAAAAGTTTTTACTACTTTAGCCCTGCTAAACGACGAATTTCAACAACATTGTTGTCAGATTCTACGTTGGTTTTAGCAGATTTATCACCTGTCACTTCTTTACGANNCTCAGCTAACACTGGCTTTTCAGCTTTAGGTGTAGCAGGAGTATTGTTTAGAACTGCTGGTAGATACTTATCGTATGCAGCCTGAAGTCTTTCAGTTTGCACACCTTCGAGTAGGCTAGACATTACATCAGCTTTCTCTTTATTTAATGTTTTTAGTAAACCATCTAGTGTAGCCTTACGGTTAACACTTTCAGTGATTACTCGAACTTCACGGTTCTTAGACTCAACAAGAGCTTCTTTTTCCGCAATTGCTTTTTTGCTTTCGGCAATGATAGCTTCTTTACGAGCTAACTGTGCTTGAAGTTTAGCAAATTCTTTGTTCTCATTTAAGTGAGTAACGGCAAATTCACTTGCAAATGCTTCAAATAGGCGACGTCCAAACATATTCTCACGAGCAGTATGAATGTCTTCTTTTAGTTGTGTCAGTTCTGAGCCTAGATTTTTTGCTACTGCTTCCTTAACAAGTTTAGCACTACGTTTAACAAAAGCTTCTTGTAGATCAGCTAATTTTTGTTTAGCTTCTGCTACTAGTTTAACTTTAGTTTCAACTACTGCACGCTTGTCTTGGTCAAACTCTTTGATCTCTTCAGCTAGAGCGTGGATAACAAATTTCTCAAGTTTAGCTAGGCTTTCCTTTTGAATTTTGCGATCACCGCGTAGTTCTTTGATCTCTTCAGCTAGTTTGCCAACCATAAAGTTGTCAAATTTACCTGCACTTTCAACCATGTGACGTTTAAATTTCACGCGGTCTTCGGTAAGAGCTCTTTTCTCTTCGGCAAACTCTTTAAGTTCGGCGTTGAGACTTTCAGTAACCATCTTGTCTAGAGCTTCAACCATTACGTTTTTGTCATGTTCGTAGCGGCCTGCGAATTCTTCACGCAATTCTGCGCGAATAGTTTCACGTGCTTCATTAATTTGACTTTCCCAAGCTTCTGTAATAGCAGTTTGAGTGTCTTCGTTAATGATGCCACTATCTAACAATGGTTTGATAGCTTCTAACATGCTGATCTCCTATTTAATTTTCAAATCTTTGATCAAACTAGTAACAGCTTGAGCCAAATATTTTTGTACTTTTTGATCTGCGCTGGCTTCTTTTGCCATTTCGAAAATCTTAGCACCCCCACGCATATTCATCAGTCCTTCGTAAATCGCTGTTGGATATGCATTAGGTGCGCTAGGCTGCGCAACTACATCGACTGTGACTATTTCAAAGTCACTTACTTTGCCGTCAGACTCACTTACGTTACCGCTACCACGTGAGCTAACACCAAGTTTTACTCCTGATTCCAACATTGTTTCTACTAACTTACCCATTGGAGTAGGAAGAATCTTTAATTTACCAAAGCCATTAGGTCCATCCATCCACATATCAGTAATCATATGTGAAACGCGGTCTAAATTAATCTTCAAATCATCAGGGTGATCTACTTCGCCTAAAACGCTGTAGCCACCCTTGATTTGTTCATTTAATGTAGAAACAGCTTTTTCAATCTCATTTACTGGGTATACACGCTCATTGTGGTTTTTAACACCACCTTGAATGAATATACCTTTCATGTAAAGATTCTTACCTTTGCCGTCATGTGAGTCCTCAGTGAGGATTTCCATTCTAGCACTGTCAAAGGTTAAGTTCTCTTTAAGATATAAAGCCATTATAGTTTCCTAATTAACGTGCTACTGGGCTAACTTTATTAACTGGACGACTACCGTCTGCACCAGCTAGTTTACCTTCTGCACCTGTTGAAGCTTCTTTAGTTTTAAATGCTGTTTTACCTGCATTTGCACCTGGTTTGTTTTGTGGGTTACTTACTAATTCACCTTTTGTTTTTACTGATGAGTTAGGAGTTGTACCATCTGGGTTTGCTTCTGATCCGCCTTTAGCGATGTTCTTAGCAGTACCACCCATATCATTTTTAGAAGCTACGATTGATTTAGTGTTCTTGTCACCTGATTGTGGTGTACGTGAACCTGTACCAGCCATTTTGCCTGAAGCATTTTTTTGGCCTGTATCAGCAACTGTATCTACGTATTCACGAATGATTGATTCTTCAAGGTCTTCTTCTTCCTCTTCGTCATCTTCTTCTTTATCTTCAGCTTCGTAGAATTCTTCAGCACCAACTTCTTCTGTGCCGCTTAACTCATCACCGTGAATGCCTGGGAATTGTTCTTCTTCGTGTTCTTCACCTGCCATTAAAGCATCAAATTCTGCTTTAAGTTCGTCAAGTGCTGACTCTAAGTCTTGTACACGGTCTTCAATTTCTTCTTCGCCTTCTTCTGAACCAAATTCTTCAGCGCCAAACTCGCCATCTTCAGCTTCGCCTTCTTCGCTGTCAAATGCTTGTTCTTCGCCTTCTTCTTCAGTCATGCCTTGTTCGTCTAGGCTAACTTCATCTTTGAAGCGTTTAACTTGGTTTCCGCCAACTTCTTCAAGATCTGATTCGTCCATAAGACTTTCGTAAATGTCACGTGATTTTTCTACAACGATAGTGTGGAATAACTCACGAGCTTTGTCGGTTTCATCGTTAATGATGAATTCAACTAATTGTTCGTATTTGTTGCTCATTGTGAACTCCTTAATTAATGGGGTAAGATTGAAAACTTACATTACTGTATGTTATGTAGTAATATTTAACAAATTTATTGCATTCTGGGGTTAAATGGGTGTTTTTTGATTGAATTTGAAAGATAACTAAGCAGGTCCTGGTTCAGCAGCTGGTGTTTTATACTGCTTACGCACCAAAGTTAGCTTTTGTTCGTGCTCTAGTTTGCGGATATCATTCATAATGCGTAGACGATTTAACTGTTTTAAAGTTAATTTTGTCTTACGTACATCACTTAACTTCAAAGCGGTATTGTCGTCTTTTTCTGTGCTGTATCCGTCAGGCTGAGGTTCAAAAATTTCTAGTATGTTCATATTATTATTTACCAAAAATTAAATCTACTAGATACCGCCGCCGGTATTGGCGCCACCTGGTGCTGTAGCCTGCGATGCTTCTGCACCTGCTGTTTCTGGTGCACCGCCTTCTACTCCGCCTTCTACGTCAGCTTCTGGTCCTAGTGCATCAGCATCTTGCTGTAGACCTGCTGTAGTTACTCCTACGTTACGCAGACCAGCTTGCGGTGCTTCAGTTTCTTCTGGTGTTGAATTTTCTTGTGTCCATAACTCATCGTTACGTTGCATTTCTTCTTCGCTTAGATCTAGATAACGCTCTAATAGGAAACGTCTACTTAAGTAAGGCACACCTTCTAACTGTGTAAATGCATT
>JGI24890J29729_1001021_pt1 | contig 13960 bp, 21 predicted proteins | sample FreactcultureFD7_FD_29729 | JGI IMG/M metagenome (IMG submission 29729)
AATGCTGCTGGCGGCGGATATTATCTTGCTGGAGATGGTGCTTGGCATCCTGTTAGCGGCATTACTGCAGGAGTAAGCAGTTTTAATACTAGAACAGGTGCTGTTACTTTAACCAGCGGTGATGTAACAGGTGCGTTAGGCTATACGCCAAGTTCAACAAATGGAACTGTGACTAGTGTATCGGGAACTGGAAGTGTAAATGGATTAACTTTATCGGGCACAGTGACTACATCAGGATCGTTGACTCTTAGTGGAAGTGTTAACATTGCAGCCAGTCAAGTGACTTCGGGTGTGTTTGATCCTGCACGCATTACTGCCAGTAGTGGCACCAATGGTGTATTATATTCCAACGGCACTGGAACAATTAGCACAGAACAAACACTTTTAACTTTTGCTGACACAAATTCAGGAACAGCTACTGCATCAGCATTTAGAATGAATTTTTTAGGCAGCACATCTACAGGAATTGCAGGTGCTTATATAGGAACCACTGGATCAGGTTCGACCGTTACGTTTGCTGTTCAAACAACTTCGCCTTCAGATATTCGATTAAAAGAAGAAATTGCAGATTCAGATTTAGGATTAGATTTTGTAAAAAAATTAAGACCCGTAAGTTATAAATTAAAAGCTGATCCTATACACCAAAAAGGCTATGGATTTATTGCCGACGAAGTTGAAAAATTAATACCAATTGGTTCATCTTTGGTTTACGAAGAGCCTAATTGGCAAGTGGGAGATGAAATAGGATTTAAAACTATTCATTACCCAAGTTATATTGCTGTTTTAACTAAAGCAGCACAAGAACAAGCAGACATAATTGATCGGTTGATTGCACGAATAGAAGCTCTTGAAGCCCAAATAAATAACCACTAAATACAATATTGGAAACTTATAAATGTCAGACTATACATCAGAACAAATATCAAAAGCATTAGCAGACATGCAGGCCTCTGGAGCAAGCAATGCTGACATTGCAAAAGCAGCTGCCGCTGCTGGTATATCACCCAGCGAAATAGCTGCAGCAACTGGTGTTGATGTTGCAACAATTAATCAGGTATTTCAGGATTCTGGTGTTACTCCAGCACCAGAACCAGCATCAACTACTGCTCCGGTAGCTCCAGTAACACCAGCTGCACCAGTTGCACCAGCTGCACCAACAACTCGAGCTGCTGATCTAAATCAATACAATAGTCAAACACAAAATGGTATTAAGAATGCTGGTTTAGATTCAGTCATGAATTCAGTGGTCAACGGAGGCAATTTAACTGATCTTGTTAAACAAGGCCTAACGCCACAAGCTATTGGACAATACAAAGATGCATCGGGCAAGATGTTAACTGCCGCACCAAACACATTCATGGTCAGTAATCCAGATGGTTCAGGTGGTGCTTTAAACTATTTCTTTACTGTAGATCCCAAGACCGGCACAACTGCGCCTATTAACAATCCTGGACAAAATTTAACTTACACACCCGGAAGCCCTGGTGGATTTATTAATGGTTTGGTAAGTGAAGCTGGTGATATTATTAAAACAGTTGCTCCTGTTGCACTTAGTTTATGGTTGGCCAGTGAAGGCATTGATCCTTCTTTGGTTGGAGCCATTACTGGCGCTACCAATTCAGCAGTCAATGGTGGTAGTTTAACTGACATAGCCAAAGGTGCTATAACTGGAGGTGTTGCAGGATATGCCGGTGGCGCCGCAGGTGATTATCTAGGTAATGCTGGTGCAGGATCTACTTTGGCATCTACTGGTGGTGGAGCAGCTGCTGGAGCCACATATGGCTTATTAACTGGAACCAATCCCATTACTGGAGCCTTACGAGGCGGCCTTGCTGGTGCAGTGATTAGTCAAATACCCATGGGCAATGGTCAAACACAAGTCAAATATGATGATGGCAGTCAATTGACTTATGATAATCGAGGACTAATAGTTAATGGAACAGATTCTTCTGGCGTGGCAATTCCTGCTACACAAATCACTGCAGCCAATGAAGGTGCTGGCACTGGTGCTCCAGTAGAGCAAAAGAACTTTACTTCTACAGATGACATTAAAAATATTACAGATACTATTAGTAGCATGCAAGCTGATGGAGCTAGTCCAACTGCCATTGCCAAAGCATTGCAAGCACAAGGTTATTCAGCTGAACAAGTGATCTCAGTAACCGGCAATGCAGATGCTGTCAATCAAGCATTTACAGATGCCACAGCTGCAACTTCTACTGCTGCAGGCAATGCCACTGGTGGACTAGGCAATGAAGATGCTGACTTTATTGACAAAACAATCAAAGACATGCAAGCCAGCGGAGCCAATTCTACTGATATTGCCAAAACACTTAGTAAGGCAGGTTATACTGCAGATCAAGTAATTGCAGTCACAGGCAATCCCGATGCAGTCAACGCAGCTTATGCAACATTAAATTCTGGTGGAGTTGTTACTAAAGTTGATACAAATACTGGCACAGTTACACAAACCAAAGTTACCAATACAAACGGAACCAATACAAACGGAACCAATACAAATAATGGAACCAATAATACAAATGTAACTGATAATACAAATGTAACCAATCCTTCTGTAGTTAATACAAATACCAGTCATGTTATAGTTCCTGTTATACCAACAACACCAACAAAACCAACTGTTGTAACTCCTGTAGCACCTACAACAACAAATCCATCTACAACAACTGTTCCTCCATTACAGATGTCAGGTCTAGTTAATCCTGGACTGAATCCTGGTTGGTCAGTAAATGGTGCTAATCAGAATTTTTACAATACCAATAATCCAGTGCAAAACACTTATTATTGGGGTGCACATCCTTACATGATGAATCAGTCAGATATGGCCAGTTATAACAATGTGCCAGGTGCACCAGCAACACCATTTGGTTTGCAAAATCTACAACATGCCACTGGATATGATGCACAGGGTAAACCCGTTTATCCCACTGCAAGTGCTCCAGCAACACAGGCTGCAAAAGGTCCTGGCACGTTACAACAACAATTAGGTGCTGCTTGGTCTGCCGGCAATTACGGACAAGTAAATAACTTGGTGCAACAGAATCAAGTGACAACCAACCAGGCCCAAAGTGTGTTTGGTTTCCAACCCAGTGATTTTGCTTTCGCAGCTGCACATGGAGTTAATTTAATACAACCAGTAGCGCCCAGCAGCACAACAACTGCCACAACTGCCGCAAGCAGCACATAAAGAATAAAAGGAAATATATTATGAGTTTTGGAAAAGGGACAACAGTTAATACTGCACAACCAACACAAGCACAAACTGATCAAATTAATGCTACCACAGGCTTTTTAACTGGTTCAATTATACCAAGTTATCAACAAGCAGTGCAAGGTGCAACTAATTTGTATAACCAATCAGCGCCTGGGGTAACCAATGCTGCACAAAACTTGGCTAGCACGGCTGGACAAGCACAGAATGTCTTGGGTTCAACAGGCCAAAGCGCATTACAAACAGGAATCACTGGATTGGAAAATGTGTTTGATCCCAATTATACACAAAATCAAATCAATTCTGCATTAGCTGCTCCACAAGCACAATATCAACAAAACTTAAATGCGCAAGGTGCACAGTTTGGTGGCGCAGGTCAAATTGGATCAGCAAGACAAGCACTGGCTGGACAACAATTGGCTGGCACCAATCAATTCAATCAAGCACAATTGGCTGCACAAGTTCAACAAAATGTTGCACAACAACAATTACAGGCCGGATCAACATTGGCACAATTAGGACAAGGTGGACTTGGACAAGCTATTGGTGCAGCCGGACAAGGTGTTGCAGCCAGCATGACACCACAACAATTGTATAATCAATATTCCGGTGTGTTATTTGGCACTCCTGCATCAAGTTATACCGGTCAGTTTGGTGGCACACAAGGCTCTACTAGCACTGGCACCAAAATTGGAATTACTCCATCATTTACAGTAGGCGGATAAAATATGCAATTAAGTTTTGGACCAACACCCAATGTAGCACCTGGTCAAGTCAGTTTTGGTGGCGACGCTGGCGACATTGATGCCAATGTGCAACCCAGCACAACTACAATTAAAACCAATTCGGATGGATCACGCGATGTAACACATAAAACCAGTTATACTGCTGATCAAGCACCACAATCAGGATTTAGTTTTAACAGTTCTTACAACAATGCGGCTCCTACTGCACCTGTTGCACCCGCGGCACCACAACAAGGACAATTAAGTTCTGGCACTGGCATGGGCATTATGCCTGAAGCAGCACCTGTTGCACCAGCAGCTCCAGCGCAGACATTTGGTCAAGTTGCTCGACCACCAGCACAGTCAATTCCACAAGTGCCCGAACCAGGTCCTGGCGTGCAAGTTGCTGGTCCCATGGTGGCAGGTGCCGCAGGCGGTGCACCTCAACCTCAACTCCCAGCTGCTCCAGCACCAGTCGCTCCTACACAGTTGGCCCCACCCGCCGCAGGTGCGTCAGCTGAAGGCAACGCAGGTGAAGCAGAAGCACAGGCTGCACAACCGACAGGTCAAGCCAATCCTTATGCAATTATGCAAAACGATCCTGCTGTTGCAGATCAAGTTCGTCAGCAACATATGGATATATTAAACAACAATTCTGACATTCGTGTTGCTGCAGCCAAATCTGGTGACACTAATTTACCAATGGATGTGCGTCATATGTTTGCCATGCAAACTGCTGATCTCAGCCGATACAACATGGAGCAACAAAAAGCAAAAGAAAAAGTTGCTACTATGACACCCAGTGAAATTTCTCGTGTTTTGCAAAAAGATCATCCTGAAGGTTCATGGACACGTTATTTAATTACTGGTATCCTGGGCTTGACTGGTCTTAATCAAATGGAAGCCAACAAGTTAGGGCTTGGTGACAAGACCATGCCAGTGCGTGATCCCACAACTGGTGCTAGTGGTATGATTCGTGTCAGTCCGGATGGCACTCCTACTATGGGTATCAACAGTGATGGCACCATGATGGATCATAAAGAATTAACCAATTTTTATGCACAAGCCAGTCAAAAGAAAGTTGCTGCTGCCAAAGCAGGTGCTGAATATCTTGGTCCCAATGGTGAAAAAGGTCGTTTGGTCACACGCAACTTGCCTGATGGCAGCACAGACACTTATATTGAACATGGTGGTAAACGGATCACTGGTGAAGCTGCGCAGGCTTGGATTCCAATGAGTGTGGAAAATGCTGCTGCCAAAGCAGAAAAACAAACCACTGAATTTAGTAAACGTGCCGAAAAGACCACAACTGAAACAGGCGTGCGCAAAGAAACTGGTGCACAAATTAATCAAAATTATGCTGGTGCCACTGGATTTAACCGAGCCGCTGGGCAAACTGCTGGAAAATTAAGTGTTGAAACAGGCACCGCTGTTCCGTTTGCACAACAACGCACTGGTGCAGTTGTTAATACACCTCCTGTATCTGGAAATGCACCTAGTCCTGTTGCTCCTGCTATTACACCTGGTGCTCAAGCAACTGCACCTGGTATTAATGTGCCTCCTCCTGGTGCTGGTCCATTGCCAACTAATGCATCTTTAAATCCTGCACCCGGTCAATTGCCAATCAGCGCACCTTATAATCCTGCAGTGGAAAATCCATTACAATACAAAGAACGCCTAAAACGTGAAGGTGCTGCATTGAGCACAGTTGCTAAAAAGTCTGCCGAAACAGTTGCGACTGCTGGCCAAGTTGCTGATACAATAGAAAATGCACAACATGCAATTGATCTGTTGGATAGTGGTGTGCACAACATTAGTCCTTATGGACCTAATATACAAAAGTTAGAACAATACAAACCAGGCGAAGTTCCGCCTCAAGTGACCAATACCAAAACAATTATGGATATGGTTCGTAGCATTGGTGGTGCTGCAAGTCAGGCTGCTATTAAAGGACATTTAACAAACGACGAATTAAAATTCTTAACTGAAAATAAACCTGATGGCACTGATCCAAAATATACACGTCAATGGTTAGAAAAATCAATTAAAACTTTACGCAAGGCACAAGAGCAAGCACAAGCACAAGTTACCAGTGGTGGCACTGCTGAAAATCCTGTTACTGCAGCAGCTACGTCTGCTCCTAGAGCAACTAAGCGTTATAATCCACAAACACGAACTTTTGAGGCGATACAATAATGGCACAAGTAATCGAAGTTCCGGGCATGGGCAATGTAGAGTTTCCCGATGATATGAATGAATCCGATATTGCTGATGCAATTGACAATCACATGTCACAACAGGCCAATGCCAATGCACCTGTAGGCAACACTGCTGCAGCGGCAGCGGCACCTGCTGGTATGTATGGGCCAACTGGTATTAATACACAAGCAATCAAAGAAGTTGTTAATCCATTGTATGAAGCTGGAAAAACAGCAGTGGGAAATTATGTAAAAAATCCTATGCAAGGTATTGTTGATTACGGAGCAGTGCATCTTGGATTACCGCCGCCATATGCCACTGGAAAAACTTTAAAAGGTTTAGGTGAAGTTTATCAAGGTGCAAAAGAAGCAATTGGTAATATTGGTAAGGTTACTGGCGCATTACCAGAAGAAGCACGTGGTCCTTTTAATGCTATTTTTGATCGATTAAATCCTACACAACAAAAAGATTTTGCACAATTAATTCAATCTAAAGGCCCTGCGGCAGTAACTGAATTTAAAATACCTGCTAATTTAGCCAACGATACTGCATTTACACAAGCAGTGTCGGAATTAAAAGGTATGGCTCCAACAATGACACAAAAAGCTGGTGCAATTGCCGGTCCTGTATTAAAAGCAGTAGGTAAAGTTGCTGGACCTGCTGGTATGGCATATAATCTATATCAAGGTGGCGAAATGGCACGCCAAACACAATTGGGACAACGACTGGCAGAAGGTCAAGCGCAAATTGCTCCGCAGTTGGCACAAAATATGCAATTGAATACCAATACAAGTGGTTATCAACCCACTGCACAAGAAGCCGCAAATTTGTTACAATCAGGTGATCAGAGAACACAGGCCATCTATGGTGGTGTTCAAAGACTCCAACAATTACGACAACAACAAGATGCACAGGCCAATGCAGTATTAAGTCAGCCACCTACTGCACAAAACTTTATGGCCAGAATGCAAGCACTAGCACACAAATATGGCACTGCCATGCCTAACTTATAAAAGTAAAATATGAACACACTAAATCAATTAACCGAAACATTTTGTGATAACTTCGTCAACAGTTATCGTGCACACAGTTGCCACTTCAACATCACGGGCGAAAACTTTTATGGATGGCATAAACTGCTACAAAAGATCTATGAAGACTCAGAAGCCATACAAGATGACCTAGGTGAATTGATTCGTGCACTGGGTGCACTGGCTCCAGAAACTATTGGGAACATCATGTCTTGTGCTGATCTAGAAGACACTGTTGCACTGGAAAATACACCAGAAGCCTTGTTGGAACTGGTGCTGGATGGACAACTGCATATGATCCATAGCTATGAAAAATTAGAAGTAGTAGCTGACTCAGAAGATCACAAAGACATTGGTAACTTTGCACAGGATCGTATTAGAAAACACAAGAAGTTCGCCTGGATGTTACGTGCCAGCTTGGGTGAACAATGAGCGAAAATAAAATAATAGATACCTTACCAGGTGAAAGCGATAACCTTGCATTACATGTGCAACTTTGCGAACAGAGATATTTGCAATTGTTAAACAAGTTTGATCAAGTGGACAACAAGTTTGATCGCATAGAGTCAATGTTGGTAGAAATAAAGACTTCTATTGGCAGTCAGCAGGTAGAAGCTTACGTGAAATATCTAGCAGGTGCCGGCGTTGCTATAACTGCACTCACCGGCTTGGTTGCACACCTGCTGACACGTTAATAATTACTATTATAAAACTTTAAAACCACATCCATAAAGGCTTGGCTGTCGAAACTGCCACCTTCAATGGGTTCCCCAGATCGTTGATCCAACATGTAGATCCAAACTCGATCTGGATCATCTTGATCCACTTCAATCTTTATATTGCTGTGTAATTCAATATCTTGCATTTTATACTCCATCTACTACCGCGAACACACTGCCTTGATCTAAGGCATAAAATGTCTTGTTTTCGTGCGGTATTTGCACCGCAGCGTTCCAATTTACCACCAATCGAGCACCTATAGTGACCGCTTTTGACACGTCCTCCCCTACACTAACAACTCGACCATAAGTGGTGCCGTGATTCTGTGTTAGAATCAATCCACCGGCAGTGGTCTTTTCGGGAGTGATCTGTTCTACTATAATTGTTGTTTTAATTGCTTGCATTTGATTTCCTTTCAATTCGTTTAAATGCGTGACTACCTCTTACATCAAATCCTCGGCGTTCATGCAGTCGCATAAAAGCCTGCCAATCTCGTCTTATGGTAGTGCTGACCAGTATTGGTATTGCCAATATTTCGCACCAGGCAATCCATTGATCCAATAAGCTATTAATTAATTTTATTCGCGTTCTAGGACTTAACGTTAAGTCTATGTGTATAACATGTGCTTCGGCACATTCTTCTGTTGCATAATCTACTCCCACACCACGACCCATCCACGACCAAGCAATTAATTGGCCTTCTGAATTTCTACTGATCTGTATGATTTCGGTTCCGGGATTATAGTTGCGATCTATGACGGCATGTGCTAGGCGTGCTGTCAAGCGTGCGGGATCAGGAGTTAGTAAATCATCAACTTCTGCTTGATAGCAACGTTGACTCAACTGAACCATTTCCATGATATCACTCATTTGAGCCGGTATCCAGATCATGCCAAAACTCTCACAGCCACTTGTTGGTGTGCGTTTACACGACCAATGTATTCATATCGACGATGGTATTTGACCACATGTTCTTGCCAAGCACGAAACTCATCTTGTTGCCAGCCTGGATAGTTCAAATATTCATCAAATATGATAATGGTTCCTGGAACAATATTTGCGGCTAATGCATCAAGAATGGTGCAGGTGCTGCTGTAAAGATCACAATCAATATGCATCAAGGCCAAGGGCTGAAGACCAATACTTTGTTGAAATTCAGGCAAGGTATCTTCAAACCAACCAGAATGCAGTCGCACATTGCTTCTGACACGTGGAGCATTTGCACGCATGAAATAGCCTCTTGGTATCAAATAATGCCAATCTTCAGGCAGACCTTGGAAACTGTCAAAACCATGTATGTAATTGTTGCCAACCAATCGGGCAAAATGGTTTATGGTTCTACCAGTGGCCACACCAAATTCACAATAGATTCCTGGACGTAATTCAAATGGTATTTGATCTATCATGGCCTGATGTAGATCATAATCACATGCAAAATTGGGAGTATTGCGCATGTTGGTCAACATGTATTCCACTGATTGTTCAGCAGCCAATTGACGTGCTGTTGTTTCTAAATTGGGATAGGGCAATGCCCTACAATATCGCCAGGCTTGACTCATGCGGTCCAACTGTTTGTATAGTGTGTCTATCATTTCTTTTCATTCCTTATTGATTATTTATGCATAAATATATTATAATACAATTTTTAAGGAACTGCAATGACAACAGGACGACCACATGATCAATACACACTGGTAGGTAATTTATTAGTTAATCTTGACAGTTATCATCAACGTTTGGGTGCAACTACAGCACAAGGTTGCATTTTATGGACAGGACCCTGGCATCGACAAGGCTATGGTATGATTGGTGCTCGACGAGCCGACAACAACAAAAGAGTTATGACTGTGGCACACCGCATCACTGCCATGTTGCATTTTGGCCGTGCATTGACATCACGAGAATTTGTAATACATACCTGTAGCAATGTGCGTTGTCAAGAACCCACACACCTAATCATCGGTGACTACAGTCAAAAGGCCAAAATAATGCATGCCAATGGTCGCAGCAATTACTGTGGCAATCGTGTTAATCATCCCAATACGCCGCCTGCAAAACAAGCCAATAGAAAATATCGTTATACCGAAGAAGAAATCTTGTGGACAAGAACTGCCAGCAGTGCTGATATTGCTGCTAGATACAACATAACTAAAACTAGAGCCGCGCACTTGCGTTTTGAAATGCGCACTCATTACAAATGGTTGAAAGGACCCAATGATGAAACCCAATGATACCTATCCCAATCCAGCACAGGGCCTGTCATTTTCACAACAGGCTTTGAGCCAATACAATCAACGCCTGTATCAACAGATGCTAGTGCCAGCACCATTGGAATTGGTTGAAGAACTGTATCGATCTCGCACCCAATGGATGTGGGCTGGTCGGCACTGCACCATAGAACAATTTGCAGAACTGGCCTATGGCGACACTGCTGAACGCACACACTTTTTACTACAATACAAGGACATGATATGATATACAAAAACCTAGTGCACAAATTTGAATACACTATCAGAGAACTGTTGGGAGCAGAAATGACCGAAACTGATATACACAGTTTGGTCAACATGGTGCTGAACGACTATCTAGTTGATGGTGAATTTACCAATGAATATAAGAGCCTGGCTGTTCGAGCAATTGAATTACGAAACGAAATAGCTACACAAAAGTCTACACCCGCTATCGTAAATCTTAATGGTGATAGATTAAACTAAGATAAATAAATTTGATATTAAATATTTCCAACGTGTTTGATGTCATTTTCCCTATCCTGTTATTAGAGCCCCCAGTTTTTTGCCATTCTGGGGGTTTCTTTTTGCCCAAAAAGGTAGAAAAAATACTGATTTTGTTATATTATACTAAATACATGTGAACAGGATATAAAGGAGTTCAAAATGACAAATTCTGCAAAAGTAATATATAATATGAAAGAAGTAAAAAGTAATACAGGGGAGCCCCCTGGGCCTCTTGGCCGAACTTCAGAGGACGCTTCGCTACCAGAACTTTCGCTTGCAGCGAAAGCAGAAGTCGAGATGGAGTCATGCAGAGGGGTTAGGAGAGAGATAGTTAGATCACGGCCCGAAATTGATCTGACCACTATCAGTTATATGCGATTGACCCTGCTGAAACCAAAAATGGCTGAATATGATGGTCGACAGTTCAATAGACTTGCTGTCAATATGGATGTTAGTTTTAATAACCGACCCGAATTTCAAAAGTTCAAATGGCGTGTAACTGGTAAACGCAGTGAGTATTATGCAAACTTGCCCGAAGGCTGGGAAAATGATTTTGCATTGGGTAGTGCTTGGGAATATTATAATGAATTGTCCACTACCCGATGGATTGGCAAAGCCTGTTATAGAATGACACGCAAAGAGTCAGCTGCACAGATGAAATTGGTTCCATTGACTGCCATAGTAATGCATGCAGTAGGTGAAGACATACACTATAAATTATGGATAGAAAATGCCGAAGTGTCAGGTGTATTCAACATTGATATCAACAGCAAGTATTACACATACGCAAGCGAACCCATCAAAAACTTTCGACCCTCAGGTGCAAGGATTATACAGCTATGACCCGAATGAATTACTCGAGACCAAATGGTGGATATGAAAAAGAACCTTGGGACAAAAAATATGATGCAATAAAAAAACCCAAACCTAAAAGTAATTCTTATATCCAACATCATACACACAATGCCAAAGTATTAGTAGGAAAATATCCGCATGCGGGTCGTTTGTATTGCACAGATTGTAAAGTTACTATTCAATGGTTATCCAAAGAAGAAACTGAAATTGCAAAAAAAATAGGAATTATATCATAATGGAATTAATATTAAGTGACATAACACCAAAGATTGGCACACGACACAACAGCTACATCTACGAAGTTACATTTGTGGATATTGTAGACCTAAAGATCTACACTACCATAGTGGATGAAAGTATGCGTAACTATACACGCAGTCATTGGGATACAATTGTAGCCGAAAACCAATTGGGCTTGTATACTGGACTACGTAGAACTGCACGCATTGACAAAGACAGCTTGCCGGTAATATCAGCAGACTCAGTGCCCCAGTTGTTGGACNCTTTAACTGCCGATGAAATATTCACTTGTATAGAACGTAGACGAGAGCAGTTGGGNTTGGATTAGTCAAATTCGCCAGCCCGGGGGCGGAAGATTAAATATGGGATGCCTACTGTTTTTAACCCACCCCCACCTATCCCAGATCACATACGTTTACCAGATGGACGCAGTTACGACACAGCGGAACTATTGAGTCGACGAACAAGGGGCGAACAAATAAATTTACAAACTGGACGAACTGGCCCAGGACGCACTCCCAAATACACCGCAGACGAAAGAGAATTTTTGGCAACTGGTTCCATAGCGGCCATAGCTGATCGATTTGGTGTTGATCTGGTTCGAGCACGCCGCATGCAATACAACAGTCGTATTGCACTGGGACTAAGCAATAGGTCAGTGCCCAGCTTGCATCGCAGGGAATAAAGTGTTATAATCCGCTTGTGTGATCGCTACTGACGCTGAAAAGCGGGACTAGCCCCCGAATGGGTCGGGGGCTTTTCTTTGACCGAGATCACCAAAAAGATTGCTATTCGTATAAATATATTGTATAATACATACACATTGTTAAACAAATAGGAGGCTTACAATGCAAACAGCACACGAAGTAGAAACACTTGAAGCATTACAAGGTATTGCAAGAGCATTAGGAGATTTAGAATGCGATCCAAGATCAACAGTTGAATTTGGAACAGAGACATACAATTTGATTAGTTGGTTAGGAGAAAGTTTAGACAGCATTGCAAAGAGTTTAGAAAAGATAGCAAACAAATAAAAAGCGAGCCCGCAAGGGCTTTCTTAAATGAAAGGAACAGAAATGAACTTAAAAAATAAAATAGATGAATACAATCAGAATGTTGCAGAGTTAAAAGAAAAATTAGCACAAGCACAAAAAGCAGCCGATAACGAGGATATACGCTTATTCACTGATCGATTACATGATGTGGCTTATGCTCGTTATGCAATTAAGAGTGTTTATGTTGAAACAATATGTGAACAATTTGATATTAGTCTTGAAGACATGATCGCCCAAGTGGAATCACATTTAGATATATCTAAAATCTCAGATGAATATAATGTGTTTGTAATAGCAGAAAAGAAAACCTAAAGCCTCCAAGTTTATAGGTTTTGGCCCCAGAGATGGGGCTTTTTCGTTGTCTGCTATCAAAATGGGCAGCCAACTTGAATTTCAAACAAGTTTTCAATGCTAAATATTGTTATGAAAACAACCAAAGCATCAGGACATGGTGGCGCACGGCCCGGAGCCGGTAGACCACGAGGTTCGAGCAACAAGATCAATCTTGAAGACTTATTGATAGATATTGAATTGGAAACCAATATGCCATTCACACGCAGACTGGCCATCAACTACAGTGGTGCCATTGATAGGTCGGATTGGGCCCGAGTAGAGAACTATGATCGTGCTTTCCTTAACAAGATAGTCAGCGACAAGACACAAGTAGAAACAGTAGATTCCACAGACGCCATAGCAGCCAGACAAGCAGCCTTTGCAGAAGCCTTGGCTGCATTAGCAGGAACCCGAAATGAAAAACAATAAAATTAAACCCAATTCAACGATCTCTCATAGTTCACGCAGCGAGGCTGTCAGCCGAGACTATCATGGACGAGTATTAGACCAGCCTGGGGCGAACGGCGCCACGGGAGTGGGTGGTCATACATCAGACTCACGCATCCAAGCGTTAAATCCTACACGGACACGACCTAGCGCGGTGCCGGGCATGATCGAGACTATGGGACCAGGCTAAATAATACTATGCCATTAAACAAAAGTAAAAGTCAAGCTGCATTCCAAGAGAATGTAAAAACCGAGATAGCTGCCGGTAAGCCACCTAAGCAAGCAGTGGCCATTGCCTATGCTACTAAAGGTGAAAAGAAGAGTGAACATCATAGTGATCATTCAGCTCGGAGAAGTCAACACTATCACCAGCATGTTGCAGAACCGA
>JGI24890J29729_1001022_pt1 | contig 13954 bp, 28 predicted proteins | sample FreactcultureFD7_FD_29729 | JGI IMG/M metagenome (IMG submission 29729)
CCCACCACCCCATCAGTAGTCAGCTTCATCTGTGACTGAAAGCCACGCACAGCTGCCACAGTTGAAGGACCAAACACCCCATCGACTGCCAGCGGCTTCGTCGTGCCATGCAGCAGACGCTGCAAGCTGCGAACATCACCACCGGTGTCACCTTGCTTCAGAATGCGTAGGTTCACAGAACACGTACCTTTCGGGGTTGGGTCAGGCGGCGGGCCTGGGTTCACTGACTGGGTGTCAAATTGAAGAAATCGAATGGGCTGCCTACCGTCTTGTGACACCCGCACGTAGGAAGGGTCGCCCTGCTGGCCCATGCTGACAGTCAGCGGGTCAGGGGTGGCATCGACGACTACAGCAGTGTGCCAGCCGGTGCCTGGTCCATACACCACAACATCACCAGGCTTCACCTGGTCTAGTGGTATCTGTGTGCCGTGACCTAGCAGCGTGCCGGTGTAGCCACTGCCATTGTAGGCAAGCCCATTGGGGTCAGGGGCACCTGCCCAGCTGTAGCAGTAGGTGACGAATGCAGAACAGTCGCAGATGCAGGGCACCTGCCCTGGGTTGTGCACCCCAGACATTCGCTCAGCACCTTCTGAGTAGGTGAACCCATTGCGGTTGTCTACACCCCAACGTGCCCAGGCCACTATTTGTGATCGAACGTCAGCCATGAGGTCATCCTAAGAAATGTTCGGTGTGGTCATCCAGTCCACCCACGCGGTCAAGATCATTGTGCGGTTTGTGGTGTTCTGAATCTGAATGGCTTGTGAGGCAAGCAGTAAACCTGAGTAGTCCAGAAATACGGTGTGGATGGCTGTGGTGCTTGAAGTGAAATCGTACCCACCCAAATAGTTGCCCGCACTATCTGACAATATGACTGATCCCGTAATGGCGGCAGCTACACCGCTTTGCACAATGCCAATGCCGTGAAGTCGTGGGGTGTTATTGTTAGGGCCACCTAGCCCGACAGTGCTTACCGTACCGTTGGCAATAGTGCCCAGCGATACCGGCTGGAGTCCACCGTATTGCACTACGTCAAGACTGGCCAGGGGGCTGGTTTGCACGTTCACGTAGGGTGAATATCTGAACCCTACAAGTGCCCAAGTGACGCTACTGGTGCCGGTGTTCTGACTGTTGGCACCTGTCAGGGTGTACGTGTTGCCACTATTCACGGTGGCTGGGAACCACAGCGAAAAGTTCGTGATGCCTGCGGATGACAACGCACCCAGGCCGCGAATCTGTTGGCTGGTGCTTTGCCCTGTCACTGTGTTCGTCAGCGTGAATGTTATGCCGTTATTATTGCCAGCCACGTAACTACTGACGATCAATAGAAACCCTGTGTAGGTTGATGTTTCTGAAGTGTTCACTAGGGTGACTGTTGGATTAGCCCCCACAGCTGCCGTAGTGCCTGAATGCAATAGGTCTGATGTGGCAGCGTTGGGGTTTGTCGTCACTGGGTTCGTGATGGTTCCCACAGTCGTCAGCGAACCAGTCACACCCACCGATGAAGGACTAGCGGTTGTCTGTGTGACAGCTGCACCATTGGCGATAGTCCACCCAGCGGTACCTGATACAAGGCTGACACCAGTGAAGCTGACTGATGTGGTGCCTGTGTAGGCAAATATCAGGGTGCCACCTGAACCAGGTATTCCGATGAACCCAGATGTGCTGAACCCAGTGGTGCTGGCTACTGTCAGGCTGGTAGAAGCACCTGTGAACCCTGCACCATTGATGGTGGTGCCTGGTGCTGTGGTTGCCAGTGAACCTGTGACAGGAATGCTGCTATTGGTGATGTTTGTGTTCGTGGCCACGGTGTTGGACACCGTGACAGGAACGGTGCCACTGATCTGGGCAGTCAAGGCTGTGCTGTTCGAATCTGGCCACACTGCAGCTACAAGGTAGGAAGGGTCACTAGAACCATTCCACTGCAGCACATAGTTTGTGGACGCTGCCAGACCTGTGACAGTCACCACCAGCTGCTGCCCACCGTTGCCTAGAACCTGCACCGGCCCATAGACACTATTACCACCCCATTCACCCCAGGACACCCCACCCACAGTGGCAAGGAACACAGAACCCGTAGAAGCCAGTGCACAGCTCAGCGTGCCAGTCCAGGTGAAACCGGCTGGTGGGTTTGGGAAGTTGACAGTGGCAGCACCGCTGGCATTCGTGGTGAATGACTTGGTTTGGCTAAGTATCTGGCTTTCAGCTGAAAGCGGCTGTGATGCTGAACCCATTAGGCGGCCCTGCGTGTGTTGCGTAGGTTTGCATCCATCTGTGCAAACTGAGCCTGCTTCACTGCTTCATCTTGTGCAGCTTCGGCGGCCTTCGCTGCCTGAGTGTCACGCTTCCGGCTGGCAGCACTGGGGGCCTTCGGTGCAGCCTGTCGTGCTGCAGTGCTAGGGGCTATCTGTTTTGGCAGCATACGGGCGGCCTTGCCCACACCACCTGGGGCAGCCTTCAGGACTGCCTGAGCTGCACCAGTGTTACGGGCAAGGATGAACAGCCCAGCACCCATGATGATCAGGCCCATGCCCACCATCAGCCCACCAGTAAAACCTTTCAGCTGGCACTTTGTGCCGATGTGTGCCCCAAAGATATCGACCCCACCCAGTTCACCTGAGCCACAGCCAACATTCACCTGCACCACTGCATTACCTGACGCGTTCAGGCCTGAAATCTCACTATTGATGCCAGTGGACGAACCACCCAGCCATGCTTTCACTGTGTCAGATGATGGTGCCTGGGGTGCACCAGCTGCCATCCATTTCTGCCACGTGGGGTCATTGGTCCAGTTTCCGATTCCTGCAGCGTTCTGGCCTAGCAGATCAATGGCAGCCTTTGCTTGCAGGTTGGGGTCAGCCATGAGATTTGCAGCAGCTTGCTGTGGCGATACCCCAGGGCCACCACCATAAATAGGCATACCAGCCCGATACTGACCAGGCACTAGCGGCGCGTTGATGCCGTTGCGGTAGTTGATCTGCCAAAGCCCCGCTGAGTAGTCCCCAGTGCTGGCGTCAGGGTTCAGCGCATCGGTGCGGCCACCTGATTCTGCAATGGCAATGCCAGCCATCAGGGGTGCCCAGCGGGGGTCTCCACCATTCTGAGTCCAGACCTGCTGAATCTGCTCGTAAGTGAGCTGGGCCACAACTCAGCCCTGCTTCTTGTCCAGCACCCAGGGGGTGCCTTCAGCCTCGCTGCCTTCTTCCTTTGATGGGTTGGCGATCATGTATTCATACCCACCCACGAACACACCACAGATGGCCAGCGAAGCCAAGAAAGGCATGCGGCTGCCAGTGCGATAGGACACTGCAGCACCGGTGGCGGTGACGATAGCGGTGGCTGCTATCTCACCCCAACGGATTCGCTTAACGTTGCCAGCCTTAGCGTCCTGGTCATGGAAGAACGGGCTAGAGACTGTGAACCACGAAGGGCAGAACCCAGCAAACACACCACTGGCTTCACCGATTAGCAGAATGATGATGGTGATGTCATCAGCGGCATCAGTGGCGGCCATCAGCGTGCCCTGCTGTGCTCAGCCACGCGGCTGTTCGGGGTCACCTTCACACTTGCCTGACACACCCAGCAGCGAATCGTGTCACCAGGGCTGTTGAACAGCACAGGCAGGCCACTATTCCAACATCTGCCACCGACAGCCACTGGCTCAGTAGCCCTTCTTCTTCATCGCACGACGCGTGCCAGCGGTGACGATGAAGTCACCACGCTGTGCGTTCTCCACGTAGCGCGCGTTTTCTAGCTGCCCATTCGTGAGGGTCACCACACCATTAGCAGTCAGCACTGTCATGTAGTTTGTGCCTGGCTCGCGCATCATTGAAGGCACTGGGGGTGCAAAGAACGGGCTAGGGGTGCGCATCAGCGGGGCAGATTCACCCTGGCTGATTTCTTTGTGATGCGTCGGGATGCGGCACTTCATCATCAGCATCTACCTACTCTTACGTCGCGGCCACCCTGACCACCTAAGTCAAACCAGCTGCTGCCATCACTGTCAAGGTTCACCAGGTCACACGTGCCATCAGGGTGGCGGGTGATTGATGAAGCAGCTGCGTGGGTGCCCATGCGAATATCAGACTGCCACTGTCCTGCAGCATCTTCACGAAACCACTGCTGATCTGGGGTGTGCATCTGCCAGGGTGCTGCCAGGTTCATGGCTGCAGTCAGACGCTGCTGGGGATTCATCCCAGGGCCACGCTGCTGCACTTTGCGTGCCCTACCTAGCCAGTCGTGCTTATGCATCGTGTTGATCCTGTCACGCTGCAGCAGGGACTGCTGCAAAGGTTGGGGTTTGCGTCTTATTCATTGTCGCTGGGTTGTAGGGCATGAAGATGCCAGGGGCAGGCTGGTAATACACTTTCTGGCCTGCAGCCAGTAGTGCGTTCCTAGCCTTCGCGTTCGCTATCTGGCTGTATGTGGTGCCACCAGGCCCCACCACTGAGCTCAGGCCTGAAGTGGGCTGATAGCCCAAACCCTGCACCGTTTCACTTGTGGGTGGGGTGTAGTCATTGATGGGTGTGGACGCGGGCCCCTGCAGCTGATCCAACAGGGCTGAAATGTCATTAGCGTTGTACGTGCCAGCCTGCGTGCCTGCGGTGCCACCGGTGCCGACAGTACCCACAGCAGCAGTAGGTGCAGCAGCAGCCTGTGAAGCCTTCCGGCGACGGTACAGGAAGAACACAACACCCACACCAGCAGCACCAGCTGCGTAGTACCACATGGGAACCTTACGCATATCTGGCATTACTTGCCCCCATAGGTAGGCCACTGCGTGAAGGGTCGAATGGAAGCAGTAGTAGTGCGGCCACCGACGCGCACACGATGCTGCCACTGCACCCCAGTGCGGCCCTGCACACCTGCAGGCACCGGCAGTGGGTTGTCACTCTGCAGCACACGACCTGGGAACTTCAGGGCACGCACGATGCGGTAGAAATATACCGATGGGTAGAAGTAATCAGGTGCGCAGCTGCTGGGCTGGTTGTACGTTCCGCCTAGCCCGAAATCGTTCATAGCTGCAGGCCTGGGTGAATACACCGGTGTGGTGCCAGGGCTGCCAGTGATGGCCACCTGATTCTGCCCAGCACTGTTGGCTTCACGCTGACGGGCAGGCACAGGCATGAACGCACCTGTGCCCTTTGTCGGCAGTTGAAGAACGCGGTACTGGGTGCGCATGACTAGCTAGGCCTTCCCAGCAGGGCATTCAGTGCGGGCTTTTCAACACCCACGAACCCTGAACTGGCGGCTTTGACACCAGCAGGGTTGGCCAGAATGTCAGCGACGATGACACCCATGATGACCAGGGCGGCGATACTTGCAATACGTGCCATGTTCTAATCCTTTCACTGAATCGGGCTGGTGGGTGCCAGTCCTGTTGTGTTCTTACGCTTCTGAAATGAAGTCTGCGGCGACTTCTTAGCCCCCACCTTCTTCACCAAACCGTTCGCATCCCACAGATTTAGTGCAGTGGCGATAACCAAACCCCAGCCCAGCAGACCAGCGACCCGCTGACCATTCGGGCCTGGGATGAATCCCAGCGTACCGAACACAATGACAGTACCCACGTATTCACTAGGCAGCGGCAGGTTTGGCAGCGGATTGCCTGAAGCTTCACCCCTGCCCACAGCGCGGTACGTGATGAGCACAGTTTCAGCCAGCCATGCAAGTGCCAAACTGTTCACTTCGTGCCACCCTTGCCCTTTTGCGGGGCTGGCTTGCCAGGGGCATTGCCAGGGGCATTCAGTCCAGTGCCAGGGGCTTCTTTCACGTGCGGCCCATCAGACTGCACATCCATTAGCCCACCAGCCCTGCTGGGCAGGCCTAAGTCAAGAAATCCCCAGTTGCCACCTTGCACCTGGGTGATGCCGTAATAGGCAACCCAGTAGCCAGCGAACAGGACACCTAGCCCCAGGCCTGCCATCGGGCAGGCTCAGGCAGTCTTGGACGTTGGCATCGGCTTCACGAAGCGGTGGTATGCCAGAACGCTGCCAGCACCAACGATGAACCAAAAAGCGGGGTGACGCATCATAGTTTTTGTCCTTTCGGGACTAGTTAGGGAGGGAATAACGAATGAACACCAGGGCAGCAATGGCCACGATGCCCACCACAGTGGCCATGCCGACAGGCTGACCAGGGTTCAGGGCATTCATGCCATCGACTTGGACAGTGGACCCAGGGCCAAAGGCGGCGGCAGTCACATTGTCATACGACGCTGAGCTGCCATAGTTGGCTGGCTCAGTGGAAGAAACCCCACTGTAACCACCCACACGAAGGTTCAGACCGGCCATGTGTCTACAGCTCCGGCAGGCCCTGAATCACTGCACCGGTGGGCACGACCTGCCCAATGACTGCAGTGATGGTGCCTGGTGCGTTGCTGATGGTTCCCCAGGGGGCACCGTTCAGTTCTACGAGCGTGCCAGGGTTCGTGCTCAGGTAAGCCTCACCAGTGTCAAGCAGGCCCAAAGATTGCTGAGCCATGCTGTTCTTCCGGCTGATGGCGATGACACCAGTGGGGCGGGAAGTCGTGACGCTGGTGGAAGTGGTGGCAGAAATGTCACCGAACTGAATCGCCATGTCATCGAACAGCTCACCCTGATAGGTGGTGGAACCAGCGACGGTGGTGGCAGCGGTGGTGTCGATCAGCGGCACACCATCGACATACAGCTGCAAACGCTGCGGCCATGCATCGACGCGGGCACCAGTCGAATCACGAAGCGTGAAGATTAGGGTGTCAAGGTATCCACCGAGGCGGGGGAGCTGCAGACGAGCTGAAGCAGCTGAAGGCACAGTGGGGTTCAGCTGCTGCTGCACCCACTGGCGAGTGGTGCCCAGGCCTGGCGGTTCGACTGCCACACCTTCAGGCAACCAGTAGAAGTCTGAATCAACGGTGGTGGTGATGGTTGGGAACGTTCCGGTGGCCGATGCACTGAACAGTGACGCGGCACTGTTCAGGTTGAACTGAAGCGTGGGAAGCAGCGAAGCGTTCGCAGCTGAAAGCACACCGTAGGCCTTCGCGAACTCCAAAGGCAGGCTGTAGCCAAACTGCCCAGCACCGGTGGTGTTTGAAACGGTGGTCCAGCTGGGAAGGTTCGAAGGCACGTTCGTACCATTGTTCAAACCGTGAGCACCTGAGTACCGGCTGAGAAGGTTCGAAACGGTGTAGCCATCAGCAGTGATGATGGGGGTACCGAATGCATCCTTCAGCTGAATAAGGCTGTTCACGTTGTAGGGGGCATCAGCCTGAAGGGTTCCTGAAGTGATGGTGCCACCAGTCACGAAAGTGTGCGTAACCCGCAGGTTCCTGAAGTAGCCAGGGCGGGCAACCAGCGGCTGCGTGATGATTGAACCCAGGGCAGAACCTGACACCACGTACTGCGGTGCGCGTCCTGGCTGACTGTGGCGAATGAAGGGGCCACCTGAAGCTTCAACAGTGGTCTGCGGCTGGGGCCTTCCGGCCTCTTGTCCAGTCGTCGGCATAGGTAAGTGTGTCCTTTGCTAGTGGCTGTTACAGGGCGACCTGAACAGCACTTCCGATGGTGGCCAGGGGGCCAGACTTGTCAGTGACCCAGCGTCGGCTGGCCATCTTCACCAAACCAAAAGCAGGGTGCGCGAGCACCACAACCAGCAGGGCTAGGTCAAAGGTTCGCTTTGTCACTGTTCACAGTCCTTTCACTCAGGACTGGCAAACCACGTGAAGTGCGCTGGTACCGCAAAACACGTGGGTACCAGCCACTGAATATGAGGGTAGCACACGAATGATTCAATGATGCAACTATTCCGAATCAATACGCTTGGGCGGGATGAAATCGGGAAGTGTCAGGCGGATAGGTTCGCGTGGGTCACGACCTACGCACATCCAGCTGTAACGGTCCAGCCCTGCAATGGCCCCACGTATCTCAGGCTTCGGTCTGCCCAGAATCTCAGCAAGCCTGTTCACCACATCGGTATCGCGTGTGTAGGACACGAACACCCACGTGCTCATCTTGGCTGCGTGCGGGGTGACCCATGACGGTGCCTGGTAGCTGCTGACGAAGCTCAGCCCTTTGTCACGCGCAGCGATCAACATACGGTCTGCTTCTTTGCGCAGGCCCATCATGCGGTTATCTGTCATTATCTGCAGCTCATCTGCGTAGACAGTCCAGCCACCCATCGTGAAGGCATCATCTAGGGCCATCTTTGTCACATCACGCAGCTGGGTGTGGTCTGAATGCTTCAGCACGCGGGGTCCAATGACGTAGCGGCTGGGTTTGCCATCTTCATCATTTGACACAACCATCTTGGCTAGTTGCTTTTCACCTGGCCACTGGCTAAGTCGCTGGTAGCCCAGACCGCTCAGGGTCGAATCTCCGCCTTTGGGGTCTAGGGCCAGCACGTACCTGCGCAGCTGCAGCAGGCCACCCACCAGCGTTGTCTTACCAGCACCGGTGGGTGCTATCACGCTGATGTGTTCACCTGGCTTCCATGAATCTCTGAACCAGTCCACGAACCCACCAGGCTGTGACCAGGGCAGGGGTTCTACTTCAAACCCTGCCACTACTCAGCAGGCGGCGGCTGCGGCGGGTTGCAGTCGTAGCCAGGGGTAACCACAGGATCAGTAGGCACTGGCGGCTGCGGCGGGTCAGCGAGGCTTTCAACTGTCACGGTCTCATCAGCCTTCTTGGTAGCCATCATGCACCACACTTTCTTCAGTCTCGGGCTCAGGCTGTGGCACGTTGGGCACCCAGTCACTGAACATCATCGCAATAATAGCGTCCACAGGATCTTCACCAGGGGCAAGGTCTGGGAACAGTTCGGCAGCTGCTTCAGCGGCTTTGCGTTCTTTCTCTTGCACCTTCTTTATAGCGGGAACCATCAGCGGCAGGCTGGCCCTGATTGATGACCTGAGCATTGGCATAAGTGCTTCAGCCTTTGCAGGGTTGCGTTCGATGGCCAGCACGATCAGTGGCGGGCCTAGCACAGCACCCAAAAGGTCAAACCTGCCACGCGTCTTGACCACCGGCTGCAACAGCATTTTGTCAATGATTGAACCCCTGGCTGCTTCGTCCAACATCTCACCCGCCACCGGTGCCTGAAACTGCAGGCAGCGGCCTAGCGGTACGTGGGTGCCAGATCGAATAGCCAGTGACCCAATGCCTGACCACACATCACCCAGGGTGTCAGCAGCACTGACCCTTCTACCAGGGCGGGTCTGTGCTTTGGGTCTGCGTTCCTTTGTGGTGGGTGCGGCTTCACTGGCACCATCAGCTGCAGGCTTCTTCTTTTTGAAGCGATCAAACAGGCCAGCCTTCGGCGGGGTCACCTGGGGGCCAGCACCGGTGGGGGATGACGACCCAAAACCACCAGGCTGGCGTTCCCCAGGGCTGTAGGGGCCAGCATCCTGGCCATCAGGGTTCAGCGGGTTCGATACCACGCTGCCCCCACCCACAGAATCAGGCTGACTGTCAGGCGAAAAGCCAGCCACGAAATCTTCATACTCAGCCGTATCAGGTTCATTGTCATTGTCGTCATTCCCTACTGCCCTAATGGGATCGAATAGGGCCTTCACATCGTCATCCTGGTAACACTTCGAACACAGGCCCCTGCCCATTGAACGTCTGGCAGTGGTGCCACAGTTGCGGCAGCCATCGGGGTAGGTGGCATTCTTCCATTCAGCCATTAGCTTTTCACGATCAGCCACGCAGCCACAGCACCAGCGACCACACCCACAACCAAACCCACAACCATTGCACGCTTCTCATCGCGTCCACATTCATCGCACGTTACCTGTTCGGCTACGTGCTGGTAATGCTCACTACCGGTGTCATCAGTCACGATCATCACCCTGGGATTCACAGCGGCACATGCAACAGCCCTGGCTGTTGTGGTCATCGCTGTAGTGCCCACAGGTTCCGCAGCTGGTGCCCTCGCTGCGCAGACATTCAACAGAAATGATGGGGTGTTCAGTCATCGCTGCCACCCCACATGAATGCACGCAGGCGGCTAGGTGAACCCTTCGCAGGGCTGGCTTCAGGCTCAGGCTCAGGCTTCGGGGCTGGCTTACGCTTTGCTGGCTGCTTCTTCGTGGCAGCCTCGCGCAGCGGCTTCATCGCATCTTCTACCGCACGACGCGCTGCAGCTTCTATTGCTTTGATGGTCAGTGGTTCGGCATCGTCACTGCTGGGTGACGGTTCATCACTGGGCTTCAGATCCGACAGGGCTTCACGAATCCACCCCTGCACTGTTTCTTTGTCCAGTGACTCAGTGCCTGTGTCATCATCGGCATCGTCATACTCTGGCTGGTTGTCGTCATCAGTCGTCATGGTCTGAACCATAACACCATGCCATGACCTATGGTGAAGTAATGGACGATGACCAGCACAGCATGAAGGTCTACCGGTGGACGATTCGTGGGCTGTATCTCACTGCCCTGGTGCTGAATGCGTGGGTGCTATGGGATCAGGTGAAAGATTCACCTGAAGGCGTGATCATGCGCACACGTGCCCAGGCATTAGCTGATCGTGTGATGGCACCGGTGCGTGATCAGCAGATGTTCAGGAAGGCTGCGAATGCAGTTGTGTATGAAGCGGTGACCATTGTGGAAGAATCGCACCATGACGACTGACGTAGACAGAATCACACAGCGGCTGATTGCCCAACAGATCGCTGCAGGCCATGAGCCAAACCCTGACCTGCCACGTGATCCCTGGTCACCCAGGTGGCGAATGGAAGCGGGATGGATAGAGTTTGAATGTGGGTGTCGCGCAGAACGCTGTGACAAGCTGCATGGGCCAGTGGCCTATGACCCCATCATCTTCCGCAACCTGCCTGAGCAGGCAGTCTATGACTTCGTGTGCAGTCGTCACGAAGCAGGGATGAATAAGTACGTGCACTTCGGGCACTTTGTAGACTTCGGACAATGGCGGCGGTCGCGTCGCGCAATACTTATGGGGAAGGTTGAACACTGATGGTGGATTCACCAGCTGATAGGAACCAGGGCAGCCACATCGGGGCACATGAAGGTGATGTGCCCGAGTCTGCTGAAACACAGGTGGCCAGTGGCATAAAGCTGTGGGCTGATGTGGGCATCAAACTAGGCCAGTCTGTAGACAAGGCAGCGGCTAGTAGTGATCGACTTGCCCAACAGATTCAAAAGAACACACCGGTGTTCTATGCGTTGGCAGCATCGGGCACTTGTGTGGGCAGCACCACACCACTGATGCTCACACTGGGTACCCCAGATCAGGGCACCTACTGGGAAGTGTCCAGTGTTGCAGTGGGTGGCACGAACTACACAGTGGCAGCGGGTGGCACTGCTGGGCTGTATGTGTCGGCATTCGCCAATGCAGCAACTATGGAAACATCAGTTCTTGCAGACTACGCAACCAGCCTGCCTAATGTCGGTTTCTACGGGACCAGGCAGCTGCTGGTCAATGATCAAGAAACCCTGGTGCTGATCATCAATGGTGGTACTGCCAGTCAGGTGTACGTGGCGAATGCACAAATGTCTGTGTTCAATGTCACAGCAGCGATGGGCAGAACAGCGACGGTGGCCTAATGGCTGGCTTCACGAATAACCAGCTGAGCAATGTGGCTGGTGCGAACGTGGCAGATGTGTCGCTGCCAGCATCGACAAACACCACAATGTTCACCACCGGCACGCTTGCCCAGGGCACGTGGCTGTGTTCCTTTTCCGCACTGGTGAACAGTGCCACCGGTGGTGCGGTCATTGAACTGAAGGCTGCACTGGGTACAGCTACTGGGTCGCTGACTGGTGAAATCGCTGGGCAGTCACTTGTGGGTGCTGCCAATGCCTATATCACCATCAGCATGACCTTTGTGGCCACCTTGACTGGGGCAGGAACCCTGACGCTGGTGTGCAACCCATCAGCGGCTGCCATTGCCCACTACAACACGAACGCGCAGCTGTTCCCAGGTGCTACCGCCTACACCTGCACACGTATTGCGTAGGTACTTGACAACACCGAAAGGTAGCGATTAGTTTCATGGGGGTAAGGCACAGGGCCTTACAACGATGAAGGGATGACGACCCATGAAGCTGATGATTGACACACTGGGGGCACCACTGCCAGGTGATGTGGTGCTGCTGCACGAAGTCGATGGCTCCACCTGGCTGGGCAAGGTGCGTGCGGTGAATGATGAGCCAGACACCATTACCTATGCGGCCTGTGATGAGACTGGGCAGGCTCAGGGCAACCAAGACAGTTGCACCGATTCCATCACCAGCGTGGTGGGCATTGTCTGTGGCACCTTTGACTACGACGACAATGACGGTGCAGCATGACCTATTTGGAAGAACTAGGCACCGGCTGGTGCGTGGCTGGTTTCACGCACTACGCACCCAGGGCTGCAGTCGTCTACCTGCCATTGCCCCACATGGTGCCACTGTCGGCCCCACTGTGTCAGGCATGCGCAGACGCTGTGCATGATGGTGGCAGTAACCTGTCAGGTTTGGTCATCGGCACGCACCTAACGCTGATCGACTATGACGTAGACAAGGTGCAGCTATGACCTACTGCAGCTGTGGGCACAGACTGCCTGACCACACCCAGGGCAAGAATATTGATGGTTTGTGCCACGCACCTTGCATGCGGTGTGGCTGTGTCCAGTTCGATGATGACCCGCAGGCCTTCACCCAGCAGCATCAGGATGAAATCAGCAGGGCCATTGATACGGTGGAACAGATGCGCACTGATTGCAGAAACGCAGCTGAACAGACTGACACAGTTCAGGGCATGCGCATTGCGTTCTCACTGACCCTGCTGACGCTGCGAAGCATTCGCAATGGCACCAGTCCAACAGACGAGCTGCAGGGGGTGCTGCTGTGAACTGGTGGGGCATCTGTGTGGTGTTCATCTTCTTGCCTGCACTGTGCGGGGTGTTCCTAGTGGGCATAGGTCGCGATGATGCAGACAAGATGCCGCGACCTGGTGACATTGCTGATGAAATCACTAGGTGGCGTGACCACCCGTATGCAGTCCTAGAAGAAAGCCCACCGGTGTTTTATGACTGGGAACAGGGCGACCTGCTTTAGTCCCCAGCGGTAGCCAGCAGGTACTAGCCTGCTGGCACCCCTGGCACAGCTGATGTGAAGGCCTTAGCTGTGCCAGTGGTGCCATCCGGTACCGCTACACACACAGAAAGGGTAGCCCAATGACTACCGAACTGACCCCATCCACTGTGGATGCCGACATTCTCAGCACTGATGTGCTGCTGTTTGTCAGCACGAACGGTGCCCACCCGATTCAGGCCATTGCCCAAGACCCTGAGACTGTCGCAAAGCGGATTGAACAGCGAATCATCGACGCTGAAAGCCCTGCTGCACTGTTTGGCACTGATCAGGTGATGCATGCCCAGGACTACCTGGGGCAGCCCTTCCAGCTGCTGAAGGCTGAGTGGCGTCCTAGCGATCAGGGCGGCTTGCCCTTCTACGCTGTGCTGACCATCTGCACCACCGATGGTGAAGTGTTCCCCATGACCACAGGGGCACGCACCGTGATGCTGAAGGTGGCGAAGGCTGATCAGGCAGGCTGGTTGCCCATGACTGACTGGCTGCGCATCGTCAAGAGTGACAAGCCCACCGAGGCTGGCAACTATCCGCTTGACATTGAAGCTGCACCGGCCCCAGGTTCAGACACGTTCTGATGCCCAGGGACCCGAAGGCAACAGCCATGCACAGGCTGTTCGTCGCGAAAGCGAACTACGAGCTGGCGATGGAGCAACGCAAGGCCACACGCAAGCTGCTGAATGCTGCCATTCTGAAGGCTGCCAGCATCGGCATGAGTAAGGCAGAAATCGCGCGAATCGTCGGGTCATCTTCCCAGCGTGTAGGTCAGATCATCACAGAACTGGCTGACTGATGCCAGCAGGCCAGCGCGCACGTACCACAGCCAAAAGGACACAGGCCCAGTGGGAATCACTGAGCGATGCCCAGCGGCTCAGGTACGTGCGCGCT
>JGI24890J29729_1001023_pt1 | contig 13944 bp, 17 predicted proteins | sample FreactcultureFD7_FD_29729 | JGI IMG/M metagenome (IMG submission 29729)
TACCTTCTTCCATGCTGCTGATAATATGTCAGTTCTAAGCTCTTTAACCGTGTTAGGGGACTGCCTTAGCGCTTCTCGAAACTGTTCTTCTGCCGGGCTCTCTTTGCTTCCAGATACCTTAATACCATATCCCTCTAACACTCTTCCTCCTTGATGAAGCAATTCGTAGACTTTCCCCCAACGAATAATCTCATCTACTGTGTCCACCCCATGCTCATCAAAGTTATACCAAAATGAGCTAGACCTCTCAGGAGGGGCAGTCTTATTTTTCTTACAATGAAGATGAAACTCTTTCTTTACTATCCTGCGCTTATCCGTATTAATGTCTGCGAATATAGGCTCGCCTGCTCTACAAGAGACAGAGATGGACGCCCAATGTCTTAGAGCATGTATTCCTGTTGGTTTAGGCTCTGGCTTACCCTTGGGAGAAAATACTCCAATAGCATCTCTAACCTGGGATACCCCTATAATAGCTGTGTTGGCTTTCCTAGAATTGAAAGCAGACAATATTCGTCGATAATATCTTCCCCACATTTGCCCAGCACCAGCAGCAGCAAAAGACTCAGAATCGACACCATTATTAAGCTCTTGGTCAGTCCCGAGAGCCTGATAAGAATCAATGACAAGAAGGTCTAAGAGACCAGATTCAACAGCAGTAGCAGACGCCTCTAATGCCAGGTCTCCCGCCACTGCTTCAAACTTAATAATCCTCTTTAAGTCAACTCCCTGCTCTTCTGCCCAGTCATCATCATACTCTTCTCCGACTACCCATCCAGCAATTCCCCCATTCTGCTGGGCAGCAGCTACTGCTCTATGCGCAAGAGTAGTCTTACCACTTGACTCTTTTCCAAATAGCTCAGTTAATTTCTTTCTAGGTACGCCACCACCAGTAATAATGTCAAAAGACAGAATACCAGTTGGAATTCGGTCAACCACAACCTCGAAGTCCCTGCCCGTGTAGACCTTTCCGTCTTGTTTAAGGGCCCCATTAATCGCGTCAAGAAGAGCAGTAATTTTCTCATCTTTAGTTTGAGTACTAACATCTTCTTTAACTATTTTCTTCTTAGTCGCCATATTATGCCTTTGCGTCTTGCCAGTTAGCACCACAACCAAGCTCTGCTGGCATTTCTACAATTAGTGGTTTTTTATTAAAGTACTTCCATGGGGTCGATACATAAGACTCAATCAATGGCTTAGCCTCTTCATATGAAGACTCAGGCATCCTAAACACCAATTCGTCATGAATCTGGTTAATCATCGACACTCTCAACTTCTTCAATTGGGTATCCTTATAGATTAAAACCATGCCCATCATAACCCAGTCAGCCACAGTGCCTTGAATCTTATAGTTGAATGCCTGTCTCTCTCCTTGAGCACGAATTCCCCAAACCTCTGATTTAATAGCAGGTACCTCGCAATATCTTCCTAAGTAAGTGCGAATATGGCCGTTAGAGAGACACTCTCTCTGAACCCTCTTAATGCCAGCTTTGAGGTAAGGGAATCCACGGAAATAGTTATCTATGACTCTCTTAGCTTCGTCAATAGTACCTCCATGGTGGTCAACATACCCTTTAGGCCCTAGGCCATAAATGGTTCCGAAGTTCAGTCCTTTGGCTTTCTTTCTCCAATCAGCCCATTTAGCTTTCCCAAAATGGTGTTCCCCTTCTTCCACCATGTCTGGAGTAGGGTCTCTCCCCTTAAGCCATTCTGACACATCACTAAACAGGCTGGCCATGGCAATAAGGTGCTGGTCCCACCCGTTATTCAAAAGAGCTATAAATTTCTCTTCTCTAGTAACGTGAGCAGTGACCCTAAGCTCAGCTTGGGATAAGTCTATATCCGCTACTACCCACTTCTCTTTGGTGCTCTCTAGAGCCGAAGTCGCTACAAAGGCCGCTCTGAGATGGTAAGTATCGTCTTTTTTCGCAGCAGGGATATTTTCTAAGTTAGGGGCAGCACTTGATAGTCGTCCTGTAGCTGTCCCAATCTGCTTATAGGTAGAATGAATCTTACCCTTATACTGTGGCGCGCATGTAAGCATACTCTGTATATAGGTACCATTAAGCTTGTTTAACGCTCTCAGTTTAAGAATAAGACCAATAGCTTTTCCCTTTGGCCCTTCAGTGTGGGATAAGGGCTCTAGTACTTTTGCATCTGCCTGACGCCCTCCTTTCTTCGTTTGTTTAATGGACGGAAACCCAAAATGGTCGAATAGCAAATTAGCAAGCTGAACTGGGGAATTAGGGTTAAAAGTCTCTAAGAAAGAAGTAGGTGCCCCCGCTTGGACACAGGCCCTAAGAAAATCTTTCTCAGTCTCCTGTATATCCTTCTCAATCTGGACGGACACCTTCTTCAAATGTTCCAGGTCAACAGGGCATCCTTGCCGTTCCATCTCGAAAAGGCACATTGTATAAGGTAAAGCAAATCTACGATAAAACTCATAGTAATTGTCGTCTCCTTGCCATGGCATGCTCTCAAGTTTCTCTTTCAGGAACTCAAATAGGACAGCAGTGAAGAAAGGGTCTTTTACTGAGTAATCTATGAGTTTAGCAATACCTTCTTCTGTTCGAATGGCCTCTGATATTGGGGGAATGAACGTCTGTTTTCCATAAAGTATCTCCCCATTCTTTCCTGGCTTCTTTAAGGCCTTAGCCTGCCTAAATACATCTGAGTAATCAATAGAATCTTCAGAAGTGTAGGGAAGAATCTTTTCACTAAGCCCAGACTCAGAAGAAAAGTACCTACGGATACACTCTTTGAGAGCATGGTGCTGCTCGCCGTTAAAGGCGTAGTAGTCCATGACCATGGTGTCTCCCAATAGCCCATTAGCTGCTATCTCATAATTAGAGAATATGTGAAGGTCTGCTTTAGCATTATGATAGACCTTGGTCTCAGTCTTATCTTCTAGCCACTCTTTTAGACAATATATATTCTTATAGGCTCCTTGTGGGTCTTTCCCCTTCCATAAAGGGATGAATACCCGTGGCCCAGTTAGACCAGCCAGCTGTACTGATACTGCTTTAGCTCTTCCCACAGCACTCTCTTTGTCCTGGTTGAATCCGTAATATTCGGTATCAACACCTACGACAGAGTGCTTACTTATCTCTTCTAAAGCTTTCCCAATTTTTTTAGGGGAATCAGCGAAGATTACATCTCTGGCTGGTCTAACAATCCACTTCATTTTGCTCTCCTCTAACGGCTATCAGAATGGCGGCTCAGTACCGTCGTCATCGTCACCATATAGAGTGGCTACCTTAGCTCGTTTCTCAAACGGGTTATCGATATCCAACAACTCGCACATCTTCGCGGCAGTCATTGGAACAAGTGTCTCTTCCCAGTTAATCAGCTCAATCTCACTCACCCATTCAGGTGGGTCTTCAAAAGACCCAGGAAGAAAAGTATATTGAGTGTCCATTCCTGAACCACTTCTCTTGTACTTAACAGGGCACAGGAAGATACTCCCAGGAACTGGGTTACTACATTTCTTACACTTATATACTGGTTCCCAGTCTTCCGGGTTATCCACTTCTTCATAAGCATCTGGAGGAATGACTTTCTTACCCTTCTTATACCCAGTAAGAATGAGCTTTCCTCCACAGCTAACACACTTGGTGTGGAGTTCTTCATTAACTACATCAAGAGAACTGGCAGACGCCATGCTCAGACGAAGACGCTTCTGGCCCGCACGAATACGGGGAACTCCCTTTTTACACTGCTTACATGCAGTTGAAGGGTCATCGTCTTCTGGGTCCCCAGTACACTCAATATAGTCGAATCTGTCTTGCCCAGTCTCAGCGGACTTTTCGTTATTCTTTACTTTATGCAGCCACTTACAGTCAACCACGTTAAATAGGTAAGAATTTCTAGCAGCCCCTACTCGTTTGTTTCCCTGAGAATGAGCCCAGCAGAAGACACACTTTTCATCAGCATGCTCTCCACAAAGCTCTGTACGGAACTTGCCGTTAGCTAGCTTAACAGAATGAAATTTAGCCTGTACTGGCTCCTCCTTAGAAGAACCATTAAACCAAATAACTGTAGAAGCTCCATCTCCCTTAAGATACAAGTCTCGAATAAACCCAGACTTGCGCTCTCGGTCAGCTTCTTGCTTAGCTGCTTTGAGGCTCTTAAAGCCTCGTTTCAATGCGTTAGACAATTATCTATTCTCCTTTAAAACTCTACGTAACTAACTATAAAAATTAAGCTATCCCTCGACTACTTACCCCTAATGAACCATGAATTTGTACCACAAACCTGAAAGCCGTACTAGGTCAAACGGAGCCAATTCAGAGAAAAACCTAAGCTGTTCTATAGTAGTGCAGCCTAATAGGTCACCAGGGTCTTTTATGCCATCTGGGTATGCACAGGCTACTTGTGGGCATCTACCTTCAGCCAGCATTGCTTCACCAATTTTACTCGCTGCTTGTATTCCGTCTCTGTCGTTATCGAACGCAAGCACTACAGAATCATACTTCATTATCTCATCTATCTGAGTTTTACTTACTCTGGCTCCCATGGTGGCTACACAGAGGTCTACTCCCTCTATCTTATTTAGTTCGGCCATCTGGTAGAGAGCTATTGCATCTAGTTGCCCTTCTCCTACCCAGACGCATCGAGCACTTGGATTTAGGTGCTCTCCGTATAAATATTGGCTCTTTTTAAAGTTAAGATGCAAATATTTCTCATATTTCTGGTTGTCAGTTGCTCTCTTCGAAATGCCAACTAGCCGACCTGAGCTATCCCGAACAGGAAGAGTGATTCTCTTGCCCTCGAAATCATACCCTATCTCCCATTTCTGCATTATCCTAGGAATAAACCCTCTCTTTCGTAAATAAGCAGGGCAAAATTCGTAGAGAGCTACAAGACGTTCAGGCATACCAGGGTCTGCTAGCTCAGTGTTTTTAGACTTCCAATCGGGCAACTCTGCCCATTTATCGTCAAAGAGGGCAGTTGGAGAGGTTATGAAGCTGTCTGCAAGCTTTACAGCCCTCTTTGCAGACATCCCTACTCCATTTACTAAAAATGAGATTAGCCCTCCCTGCATTCCGCAACTCTCAGAGAAGCAAATCCATTTACCTGTTTTACTATTTACACTAAAAGACCTGTGGGTATCATTATGAAAAGGGCAGGTGCTGATAATATTGTCACCTGATGGCTTCATCTGGGTACACCCAGCTGCTGACATCCAGGACTCTAGTTGCTCAGAAACACTCATCGAAATCACTCTCGACTGACTTAGAGTCAGACGTAGGGACTGATGGAGGCAGCTCCATTTCATTGTCCTCATTGACTGTATACTTCTGAGAGAAGTCAGAAGATACAATAGCATTGATATAGAAGTTCTTTAAAAGCCCTTCTCGGACTTTCCTAGTGAATATGCCAATTTCCTTANTGTTCCTGTCCTGCATAGTGCAAAACAAGCGAAATAGATTATCTACATTTCTAGATAGCGTATCACCTAACGCTACATCAAGAGCGTCATTGTCCCCTTGTGCTTTTACCCCTTTTCGGTCCTTACTTGCATGATGGGACGCCACAATTGGGATTCTGGACTTTCTACTAAGTGTCTTTAGCCCCATACATGCGTCTGCAAACGCATCCCATTTTATACTTCCTGGAACAAATGATAGACCATCAATTAATATCAGGTTTGCCCGGCTATCCTTGGCTTTAGACCGTATTTCTGTAATGGCTGACTTTCCAGTACTCTCTAGTTCTGTAATTAGGAAAGGCGGGTCATCTTTCATCTCCTTAACAGTCTGAATAAACCTCTTTTCTTCTACTGCCGAAAGAGCCCCTGATTGGAAGTCATTGTAATTAATCTTTGACCTCAGCGCGGCATGCCTTACTTGAATATCCTCAATCGGCATCTCTTGTGTGAAGAACAGGGGCACATACCCTTGTAGATGGGCATATTCGGCAATATAGATAAGAAGCCAGGTCTTCATAACACCTGCACTTCCGTACAAAACATTGAATGAACCAGGACGAATACCCCTAGTAGACTGATTCAATGCTGGCCAGGGCCAGGAAATACCTAATAACCCTTTCTTCTTCTTTAGATGTTTGTAGTACCTAAGAACATAAGCACCTGACTGAATAGCATCTACAATTCCACCATTTGAGAAGTCTACCGATAGTTTACTGGCTTCCTCCTTAAGCGACTCTAGCCCATCTTTAGCTGATATCTTAGCTTCTGAAGCTACGCGCTTAATAGTCTGCTGTAGCTCTGCATATAACTTCTTTTCTCGAATAGTATCAAGAAGCGCCCCAAAACTGTCTTCTGTATCTTCATCTGAAAAAGAAGGGAAATGCTCCCTCACTAAATCAATGGAAGGGACCTTTCCGTGTGTCTCAAACTTGTCTACTAGCCAGTCATATAACTCTACAGACTCCTTACCCGATAGTAGTCCTCTTGTCTGTGAGACATGGAGGTCCTTCTCCTCAATAAGTTTAGCAAGAAGCGCTTTTTCTGGGTCATACGACATTACTATGCCTTAGAGATTCTTCGGTCAGGCCCGCTACATATGCAAGGAATAGTCATTTCAGAAATCAGACTTACGATAGATTCTCCGTAAGTATCCTTCATAGACTTACCATCAATATTAGTAGTTATATGAGTTACACGAACACGCTCGGACCTCGCCCTTAAAACTCTTCCTAGTAGATAAGAAGCCTGTTCCGCATACTTACCCCCTCGATACTCTTTCCCCAAATCGTTAATCACTAGCCAAGGAACTCTAGTGTAAGTATCTAGCCAGGTCTGCCCTCTGTAGTTGTCCTCTCCAGGTGTCATAGGGTTAATTCTCTCAAAAAAGTCGGGGGCTGTGACGAATTCGTAATCTCCTCTAACATCCTTTAGAGAAAACTCTCTTGTTAGCGCTGCTATCGCGTAAGTCTTTCCTACTCCTGGAGGCCCAGAAAGAAACAGCCCTATTCCTCGGCCGACATGTCGTGCCGTATCCTCAGAATATCTGATTACTTCAGAGAATACCTTCTTATCCAATTGGGACAAGTGGGCCTCTGCGAATCTGTTGGGTATTCGTAGTGACATATATTATCCGTGGGCCCCGTAAAAGAATTCATTAGGAGATAAAGTCTTACCTGATGCCTCCCTGTCTCCAGACCACTCCGCTTGTTCCCCTGGTTGTTTAGTCTTAGTTATCTCAGGTATTAGGTATGTCTCAATGTTGTCTTGGTTGGAAAGAAAGCGCCATTGGGCAGCTGTTACCCAAGATAATTTAAATACTGCCTTCACCAGGGCTATAGCAGTCTCCATTCCCTCTCTATCTATTAGCAGACTTAATACTCTAGCTACTTCGGCTCCCATCTCCTCGGAGAGTTGCCACTTACGTTTATATCTATCTTCATATTCGGTAATGTACAGGCCAAAAAATGCCTGTAACGTCCAGGAATCATAGGGCTTTTTAAGACATTTCTTAAGAGCGTTGAGTCCTTCCCTTCTGTTAGCCATGAAGAAAACGGTTTTTGGCTCCTGTACCTTCCAAATTTTCATACTTAGGCTCCCCTTACTCCTTATGTTGCGTGCGCGGCCGTGTCACACGCCCGCCAGCGCGTTCCTTATTCTTAAATAAGAGCGAAGCTCTTACACATAAAATAATACTCTTTATTTTCTCTATTTCTCGGCCGATAACGGCCGATAACGGCCGAAATAACCCAATAATTATTTATATTCTTTCTTATTCTGATCTTATTCGCTCTCCTCGCAGACTCGTCGAGCGACGGCGAATTTTGTAAAATATTGAAATTTTCAGAGGCTAACTCCTTGTCTCGCAGACTCGACAAGGAAATCCGAATCCTCGCAGACTCGGAATTCGGATTCTTCTGATTCTTAAGATTTCGAATACTGAGAGTGCCCAGAAGCCGGACGGTCTCACGTTCGTGAGTCTCGGCAGAGCCCCCCTCATTGCGCTCCCTCCCCCCGACGTGGCAGGCAGAGCTTGATTGCTGGCAAGTTTTGGGGGCGCCCTTGCGCTTTTGGCATGGGGTACGTCCAAGAGTGCTACTTGCCTTCTCGACGTTCGGTAGGCCCCTTTCCGTGCCAGCAATCAGCATATTAACAAAAACTCCGATATTTTAAGATTAAGCTAAGGGCAGACTGGGTGTAAAAAGGGCTAACGGCGACTCTCAACGAGCCCGTTAAGGAGCTCGTCTAGGTGAGAGGATACCTCGCTAAGCTCTTGAGCAATGAACTCGTAGGCTAGCTCGTAGCTACCTTTTACCGAGGCAAAGTCTCCAGGAGTGCAAACACATGGCATCTCAATACCGATATCCGCTCTGACTGCCTGGAACCCCTTAGAAATAGTAACTCCAGTATTAACTTTAATTATAGCGAATGGGCCGGTCACCACAGGCTCCCCAACCTGCTTATTCTCCTGCTTGTGCGTAACCTGCCAGCCTATCTGCTTATTATTGGAGACAACTTCAGTCTTAATAGAGGCCCTCACTTCTCTAACTCCTCAATAATACGAAAGTTAATTACGCCTTTGAGCATTTTATTAATTGTGTCTGCCGCGGCTTCTGGAGTGGTAAACAAGCTCTCAGCGTGGAAATCTCCTATATTAGCTACCCAAAATAGATCATTATCTATTTTCTGACTGTAGACATTGGCGTAGGTATGGCAAAAGTCTATATGGTACCAATTACGGGGGAGATTGAGCGCTTCGTCATGTCTCTCATTACTAAATTGCATCTTTCTATTAAGAATATACAAGGTAGGGGCTAACCTACGAGCAGTCTTCTTAGAAGGGGATTTGGTTGAGTTTAGCTTTTTCTTCTGCTTTTTTACTGGTGGCATTGTTTAAGTATTCCTCAATAAATGATATTACTTGTTTCTTCTTCTTGAACCATCGCGGCTCAGGAGACCTGGTAGCTACTGGATAAACACAACCTCCCCAAGGTAGCTGGCTATTAACTGGCTCAAAATTAACCCAAACAGCGTGACCTAAGACCTCTTCTGCCCAAACTGCACAAGTAGAGTCCGATAGGCCCTCACAGACTAGTAACTTTACTCCTTTGACATAAATATCATAGATAATCTGCTTGGCTACTCGGTCTTCCGCCGAGGGCACTTCGAGCATAGCTATTACCCCAGACGAATAGTAACTGCTGGAGTCTTGGATTTTCCGACTACCTCGGCCTTAGCGGCTAGAGTAGGAGAAAGGTCTCCAAGAGAGATAAGTTGCTCCACTCGCTTCTTATCAAGCTCGACTACTCGAGACTTCTCGACAATCGCCGCCGGCCAGAGCTTCTTCGCCTTTTCAAAATCAAAAGTAACTGGTGGCTGGTGCATAGTTACTGAGATAGCCACTTCTGCTGAGTCAATCAGGACCTGAGTTCCTGGAGCGCTGATGAGCTTCCGAGCCTCAATCTTCAACTGGTCAATCACTCCATCCTTATCCTCTTGAAGTGAGCGCCACTTAGCGATGACTGCGTTAGCCTCTTCTAGTTCTCGAATCTGGGCTTCTTTTTGCACAAGAATCTTGGTCAGCCGGTCAAATTCGCTGGTCTTCTCTACTGATTTTTTAGCCATTTAGTTATCCTCGACTTTCTTATCCTCAGCATACTTCTTAGAAGTGAGAATGTCCAGAGGAGTTTCTTTTAGATGACCACTTTTTATTCCGCTACGACTTGAATCTTTGATAATCTTCATATTCTGCTTGGCTTCAGTCATCAAGTCTTGGCCAGCTTTAAGGACATCCATCTCCGTTACTAACTTCTTATCAAGGAAAGCGCGAAGAAACGCATTAATAGTGTTCCAAGCTAGATTGCACCTTTGCTCACTTTGAACGACACCACCTTGAAACTTCTGTAGGTGTGCGTTCAGATTCGAATAGGTGCGGTTCTGCCATTGCTTGAACTCAGCTACGCTAATGTATTTAGTTTCATCACCTGGTTCAATCTTCTCGAATGAGACGTCTTCTTCGACTTGCTGTAGCAGTGTCTTCTTTGAGTTACCCATCGACTCCCATAATCTTTCCGTCTACTCCGACGATTATATTTCGTGCGAACCAGACTTTTTTGATATCGTTTATAAATTGTTCCCAGAGGTCGTGATTCTGAAAGTACTTCCGACCTCCATACCTGTATCGCATGATTCTGTGACAGTTAATTACCTGAGCTACAGAGTACCAACGCTTGCAGTGCTCTCCTTGTGGGGAAAACAAGGGCCTAGGAATAACTCCTAGCCTTTCCCAGTCTCTAATTGCCTCAGTTGACCTATCGATAGCTTCTGAAAAAACAGCAATCTTAAATAACTCAAAAGTCTCGCCACTCATCGCATCTTGCCACTTCTGGCCATGCCTAGTGACTGACACCCACTGGATATTTAAACTTTTGGGGTTGTACCCTTTCACCAGCCGGTTTCGGACTTCAAACGTAACGCTCATATACTCCTCACAAAATAAAAGCTTTTTGAATATGGATAACTAGGCCGTAAGCCATATCTCTCTGATGCTGCTTTTCACATTTTCTAATAATTCTTTCTATCGCCTTTATTTGGTCTTCCCATGACAATTGATGAATATGGTCTACAGCTAGGTCTGTATTAGTAATCTTACGATTACACTTATTTTCACACATCAGAGTACCCTTTCACCATTTGAAATTCGTGCCCCATTACCTGTAGTGCTCTTTGCATTTTCCTGGCTAGCGCTTGAGTCACTACACCTTTATCTGTGAATATATAGACCTTCGGAGTTCTCTTGTCGGGAGACGTCCTGAGAATTCGTCCTACTGATTGTTGAAGTCTCCCACTTCCGCCAAATGGAATAGGAATAACTAGAGTGTCGAATTCAGGCCTATCAAGACCTTCTTTAGCAAGATGCTGAGTAGCGAATACTACTCTCTTGGTCAGCGCTTCTTTTCTAGCCTCTGCATCCATCTGTCCGACACAAAGAGAAGCGTCTAGCCCAAGAGCTTTGGCTTTCTCAAAGAACAGATGTAGTTGAGTTAGCCTTTCCCCAAGTATCAGGATTGTACGCCCATTTTCGTAGGAGGTTAGGATACTCTTAAAGATTAACTCGTTTCTCTTAGGGTGCTCTGCCATCCAAGAAAGAAGTTGCCCCATATTAACTCTTCCACTTCTCATAGTGAATCGAGCAAGAGGGACATCCACGCCAGTATCTACAAAGTATGTTTTAGGAGAAAGTGGTTGAGCTAGGCTCTGGTAGACAACTTCTCCGAGGTGAAGCTGGAATACCCGTTCCATTCTATCTTCTCGTTTTACTGTAGCTGACAGTCCCCAACGCTCTCCTGGAAACATAGGAGCCGCCTGCCCCATGTGTTGGGCGCCTAGCTTATGGCACTCATCAAAAATAATAGTCTTCCAATAGTTATAGAACTCTGGGGAATACTTTTTCTGGACCAATGACTGAAGCATCCCAATAGCGATTGGTAGCCCCTGCCATTTCTCTGTAGGTCCTTGGACTAGGCCAATCTGGTCGGGGGCGATATCCAAGAATTCGGTAAGTCTATCCCGCCATTGGCTCATCAGAGCATTTGTATGTACGACAATTAAAGCAGGGAATTTACCCGACTCACTGAGAGCTTTAATTGAGATTACTGTCTTTCCTAGGCCACAGGCCAGCGCTACCAGCTTGTCCCCTTCAGTCTGTAGCGCCCTGGAAGCCTTAGCCTGTACTTCATTTCTAAGAGTAATACTGTTGCTAATAGAGAAAGGCCCTCCCGGAGAAGGGCGCTCGTCTACTACATCCACTCCATTAAGAAGGTAGTGCCGGGGCACGTAGAGAAACTTTTCATCTTCTTTATATAACTGGAGCAAGGCAGGTATTTTTTCCGCAACTTGCGCTCGAGTAGCTGCGAAGTTCTGGGCCTGCCAGTATGCTGGATTAGAGATAGTGAGGTCTCCTTTGACCTCACTCTCATCTATGTCCTGCTTAGCAACCTTAATCCAAGAGCCTAAGTATGCTTTAGCCCCCATGCCTTGTTTAGACTGGGGTTTCCAAACTATACGTAATTGCCTCATCTGGAAGAAACCTTACCTGTTCTTCCGGGGGCATGCCAATAAAAATCTTTACCGACCGACAGTTATTTGAATAGTGGTGGCTGAGACACCCGAGGCTCTCCCCGAAGACTTACTGCAACGAATGCGAGTGCACTCAACAGGAACCATCTCGTAAGCCCCGACGGGTATTGAGGTATCGGCTGAATCCTCTCGGAAGACGCATGTAAGGGTTCCAGGCACGTTAGCTACCTTAACGCCGCGGAAGGGCTGGATGCCAAATAGGTCCAGGGTCTGGAGGTCTGTAGTACCCCCTGGGTTCACGTCGCTGACCAGTCTAGTAACAGAGTCAAAGGGCTTGGTGCCCTCATACGTTCCAGCACCAGCCGCCTGAATAGTATCTGTTTGGGGGTTACTGGCCCATGTCCCGGTTATCGTGTAGTTAACTGGGTTAGCTCCACCCCCTCCCAAGATAATCTGGGTACTGTAACCTATATTCCCGTTATTAGTAGGAATAGTGAAGCCAGTGGTGGTGTTTAGTGCTGAGCCGGCAGCTATCTGAGTATGAATGTTAGCTGGGGCTAACTGCATAGTATGCCCATCAGCTGTCCAGCAAGCATCAGCAGCATGAGCAGAGTAGTTTTGGTCTCGGTCAGCAATCGGGCTAGATGAAACGTAAAGAGTCATGTATCTCTCCTAATTAGATAAGAAGCTTATGGCCCATAAGGGCTAGGAACAATAGTAAAGTAAGACCAGTCACTCGCAGTCTTTAAGGCCCCTGAAGAGGTCCATCCTACCTGATAAATAGCGCAAGGACTTTTCTTGCTGAAAGGAGGGGTAGATACGTCAAGAATTACTTGATACGTGCCTAAGCTTACTCTAGTAACCGTTGAGTCTAACTCTACTTTAGTAGTAGTATTAATAACTCTACATACAGCTGTAGTATCTGTCAGAGTCTGGGCACCGCTAATTGGGTCTACTCTGTAGAATTTCCCAGTTATCGCAACAGGAATACCATAGTTAAATTCCGTAGTCATCTATTCCTCATGCGTCGTTATTCGCCAATAGAGCAGTGACGCGAGTCGAAATTACAGCTGAGCTCAGCGCATCTCCATATAGTGCACCGAAGAATATAGGAGTTTCAGGACCAGAATAGCCTGACGTTGTGACACGGGTGCCTGTTGTTCTAATAAACGCGATAGTGTCATTCAATGCGATAGCCTGAGAAATACTAGTGTAGTTCTTCACGACTCCATCAACATAGAGAACTATACGATTCGTAGCAGTTGCCTGTGTTGAATCGAATACTGCATGAAGAACGTGCACTCCACTAGAGATATCCGCGAATACAGCGTCATTCATTACTCCGGCAGAGTCAAACTCAATACCAACTGCATGGTGTTCCGAGTAAATGCCAAAGCCAGAGTCGTCAAATGAACTTGGGTATTGGCACCCAAAAATTTGTGTATAGTCAACATCAGTAGTTGTGTAATTTACAACAACCTCAATAGTCCCCTTCTTCGAGCCGTTTAGACCATTCCACACAGCATCCCCAGCACCAATAATCTTTGAGTAAATGGTCGGGGTTAGGGAAGTATTCGGGTAAGTTAGTCCGCGCCCAGCTGTGATAGTGCCGTAAGTCGGGCTAGTACTATTGTAGGTGATAGTCTGGCTCAGTGCATTCCCACTAGAGTCCAGGGCAGCTGTTGGTGCTTGCCCAGAAGCCGCTTCATTGAACAAGTACTTGGCAATAGCAGTTGGGGTAGAGGACCCACCTGAGCCTGTTACAGTCTGCCCAGAGATAGCAGCTATAGTTACCTTAGCCTGCTTTTCTCCCGAAACTGTCTGTCCAGCAAGAGCGGCTATTGTGACCTTAGCTTGCTTTAGGCCTGCTACTGTTTGCCCTGATAGAGCAGAAGAAGTAGTAATAGCCTGCTTTAGGCCAGTAACGGTCTGCCCTGCTA
>JGI24890J29729_1001024_pt1 | contig 13922 bp, 36 predicted proteins | sample FreactcultureFD7_FD_29729 | JGI IMG/M metagenome (IMG submission 29729)
TTGGTTTAGGTCAACTGCTCAATTTGATAATGCAGCAGAAATGACTTATAAAAAGCTATTTGATGAATACTACCAAGAAACTTATAACCAAAACAAATAACATATGAAACAATGTACAGAACAACTAAAAGGAATTATTTATGGATTTGCACTATTTATTGCAGTTTATTTAATTGGTGCATTTGTTATGACTGACTTTAATATTTCCCATTGGACTGAAGTTGCAAGAGTCCTTGTTGGAGTAATGGGTGGTGGCTGTGGTATTACAATTGCGCTTGTATACTATGGTTACAATAATGAAACAACAAATACTTAAACAAAACAAACAACATATGAAAACAGATTCAGCAGTAACAAAACTATGTCAATCATTAAAAGAAGATGAAAGCTATTACATTTCTTGGAAATCAAATATAGCTATGGCTTTTTATGATGAGTTTTATAAAACATATCCTGACAATGAATTAGCACAAATACATACAATAGCTAATACAGCAGCAGATAATTTTCTTAAATTACTACTTAACCAAAATAAATAACTTGCGATGGCTAAAATAACAAAGACTTCTAAGATACCTCACGCGTCTATCTTACAAAGATTTGAAGAATTCCATCCAAAGAAAATAAGATGGGACCTACCTTACAAACAAATGTTTCTATTAGAGAAGACGACAAAGGCAATATATCTCAAGAGCGGCGACAAATACGTGGGCGAGATCATAGTTCATTCAGTGTGCGATAACNTAGTTTATTTGGACAGCGTTACAGTNGATCAGCATTATAGAGGTCTCGGTTATGGTACACTATTGAACACATACGCCATAGAATGGGCAAAGAGTAAAGGATACNCGATATTAACCGGAGACGCNAGAATAGGCGCGAGTTGGAATTCTTTAAAGTCTTTAGGCGCTGTTCAGGTATACACTAACAAAAATTGGAGCAAGACAAAGGAAGACTACNTACATTTTTATTTGGAAATTAATTAATATGACAGAAGTAAAGAAAAAGAATGTGGTGACAAGGGCGACTGCTTACAAGATCCTGTGGTGGTGCGTATCGCAATATGGACGATCAAAGTTGAACGGACCTTACCCATTTCTAGAGTTTAGGAAAGGAGACTATTACACCGGAGAAGATTACGGCTATTACGATGAGATAGAACAGGTGATCTTTATAAACAAAGAAGCTAATCTTACATTGGAAGATCTTGTTAAAACAATCATACACGAGTACACTCACTACGTTAAGCACTCTATGTTCGAGTACAAGATCCTGTCCAAGTATCTAAGTCACCACAGAAATCCATTAGAAATAGACGCAAGAAAGATAGAGCGCAGGGACTACAAGAAATGTCTCAGATATTTAAAAAAAGAATATAACATTTTCGAATAACGCCTAAATATTTATTGTCAGGATGCATNAACTAGTATACAATACTCTAGATAGGATAACAGAAAACGTGGTNCCTAATCGCACTCACGAACTATTACACGTAAATTGTAGAACGGCGTTTACTGAAATTGCACTCGAGTTATTGGAAAGAAACATAATTAAACCCACTGTTTCAAACGTAAAGTTTTTGACAGAGAATTGGGAAAACGTATTATACACAAAATATTCTAATCTTAACTGATGATATTCTTACAAGTACAAACAGAGACAATTACTAGTTCGTTCATGCAATACGGACTTCTTGGTATTATAGCATTAACGTTGAGCTATTTTGCGTGGAGCCAGTACCAAAGACTTTTAGAAAAGAACGACAAACTAGAAGAGAAGGTCGATAAATTACAAGACGAGATGATGGCCATTTTAGTGGAAGAGAGAGACAGAATGTCTAAGTTAATCACCGACAATACAATCGCTTTACAAGAGTTACAAAAAACGATAGTTACTTTTATAGTATCTCAAAATAAAAAATAGTGATAGACCCTATATCGAAAGCACTGGAGAAACAAGCGACAATGATGTTGAAGGCTTACGAAGCAGCAGAAAAATGGAAATCTAACCGTCAAAATAAAAGTTCAAATGTTACGCAAAAACAAAAGAAAGATCTCTCCGACAAAAGTAAAGACAAAGGCGTGCAGCCACAATAATTCAAGCTGCGACTATTACTTCTCAATCTATGGCAATCTCTGCCAATCCTGCCCACAGGCTCCACCCAAGCCACAGAGCCTAATAAGGAAATTACTATCTTTTAGGCTATTTTAAGCTCTACCAGAGCCTCAAAATTCCGTATCTTATAGGAAACATTACCCGGGTTATAAAATGTGCCCAAAGAGCTCCAAATCTCACTATTTGCCCATTGGAAACCAATCAGTTGCACAACGCGTTGGTTATCAGTATGTGGTCAATTGACTAAAAAACCGTATACATAACTGATTGATTCTCTGCCAAGAACTTTTAAAAATAGTTTGCCTAAAGTGATCCAGATATCCAGGATTGCGTAATTTTACTATGTATCAAACAATAAAAGTTATATGTTATCAGTAACAATCTTTCTAGTAATTGTGTATATCGGTCACACATTAAAATTAACCGACACAGACATTAAATTCACAGACATTAAAACAAAAAAATAAGTTATGATAAAAGCAACAAACAAATCGTTGGACGGTACCTCATTTCATGGTGCGACAATCAGTGCTTCATTAGCAGAATTACAAAACGTGTTAGGTGCAACACACTGCGAAGGTACTACAAATGATAAAGTACAAAACGAGTGGGACTTAGAGTTAGAAGACGGTACTGTATTTAGTGTGTACGATTGGAAAGAGTATCGTAATTATGCAGATACAGAAGAAATTGAGTGGCACGTAGGAGCCCACAATTCCAATTCTAGCTATAAAGCACAAGAAGCTTTAGGAGAAGCATTAGCTGAAGGTATTAACATTGAGGAACAACAAACTAAAACTAACAATATGAGTAACAAACCAAACTTGTTTCAATCAGTTAAGTCGTTTATTAATTCTCATAAAGTAGGTGACACATTCACTACTAAAGAATTCCACGCAGCAATGGACGGTATCGAACAACCTACATGGTGGAAAAAATACAACAAACAATTGTTTTATCGTAGCAATGTGTATCGTACGTACTTAAGACATTTAGGATTCGTAGAAAATACTAAGCGCGGTGTGTGGAGATTATTATGCCATATTCCAGCATGGTTAGATAGCGGTCATGTTAACAGCGCGTTAGGTTATATGTACACAGCTGGACCTGACGAAAATACAATTAGCTATTCTCATCCGCAAGGAGCATGGACTATTAAGCACTTAGACTATAAAGGTATGACGAGAGACGAAATTAAAGCTATGATCAGAGAATACGTTTTATTGTTTGGCGTCTTAAATACGCCTAAAGTAGAAGCTGCTAAAGTAGAAGAGACAGACGCTTTAGCTGAATATAAAAATGCGACTGCAAAGTTAGCTAAGGATTTGGCCACTAATATTATCGGCGATGGCAAATCTCCTAACGTGTGGTTCGTTACTCAGTCACCTTACTTTATGAAGTACAAAGATGGACACGGAGAATCATTCTTATTAGAAGATCACGATGCATCAGAAAGCGAAATGTATGGGCCTTTCTTTAGTTACAAAGATGCGTGTGCTAAGTACGACGAAATAGACTTAGAGCCATACGATGGAGTTGGTACAGTAATGATAGAAGATCGTAAAATAGGTACAGTTAAAGAGAAGTTCTTAGAAGAGAGAATAACCGTAGACTATTCTTACAACGAAATTGACGACTCTAAATTTTATAACAATAAATAATTTAATTATGTTACACGAATACACTAAAGCTGAACTATATAGCATGGAAACAATCGAAAAAGCCTGGGACGGTGACGAATTAAAGATCGAAACAGATACACACAAAATTTGGTTGGTGCTAAGAGAGAATCGTCAATATAGTGGAGACTACGTTGTAGAAACAAATGTTAACGGTAGATGGGAACAAGCGTCTTATTACTTCAATTAAATAAAAATATAAACATGACTCAGTCACAATTAAACAAATTATCTGTATTAGAATTATCGAAGTTAAATAGAATGGTAGTAGATACCATCAAGTCAAAGAAAAAAGAGGACTCAAAAGAGAAACGTAAAGCTTTCAGTATCGGAGATAAGGTCGTAGTAGAGCACAAGAAAACGAGTGGTAAAGTGTTCATCATAAAGGACATTAGATTGACTAAAGCTACCGTACACGAAGTAGACGGATTCGGTAGATACGATGTGCCCTTGACAATGATTGGATCATACTGCTATTAATAACTTAAAAATAAACGACATGGTAAACACAATACGCGCTGACTACTTTCTTAAAGAACAAGAATTAGAACAGACCAGAAATGAAACGATGGCCAATCCGGAATTCCAAAATTGGATGAGAGAGTTAAACGTATCGCAATCTGTAGAAGACAAAGTGTCTAAGATCAATGCATTAGAATTACAAATGCAGTACGATACCAAAAGATACTCTAGGTTAAATTTTAATATATAACACATGAAACTGAGCAAAAAAGATAAAGAATTTATGGAGCTCGTAAAGAGCGAGTGCAAGAAGTACAAAGTATTGTGCAAACTTAAAGACGTGAAATATTTAAAGCCCACACCTAGCATCAGATGCACAGGTTATTTTGACGACGAGAATAGGACTTTACAAGTTGCGATGAAGCAAAGAGATTCGTTCGAAGTATTGGTGCACGAGTATTGTCACCTAACGCAGTGGATAGATAAAGTACCAGTGTACACGAAAGCTACCAAGTACCTATTAGCCGTAGACAAATGGATAGAAGGTACTGATCTACAGGACTCGGTAATTGACGCAGCGATTCAGGGTTGTGTCGATTTAGAATTGGACAACGAGAAAAGATCGCTTAAACTAATTGACGTGTACGGCTTAAGCATCGACAAGGAACTTTATGTCAAAAAAGCCAATGCTTATCTGTACTTTTACCACTGGATGAGAAAGACAAGAAAATGGAGTGCACCAAATAATTTACCGTACCGAAACAAGAGAATAATTGACGCCATGCCAACCACATTCAAAGGCAAGTACGATAAGTTACCGAAGAAGTTTGAAAAATTGTTTGAGCAAGAAAACATATAGATATGAAAATAACATTAGAAAAAAGTCAAAGACTATTTTTCACTAGTGATACTCACTACAACCATGCTAACATATGTTCAGCTACCACAAAGTGGACTGATCCTACTACGATAAGAGAATTCAAGTCGTTAGAAAGAATGAATGCTATTTTAGTAGACAACATAAACGAAGTGGTTGGGCAAGACGATATCTTAATTCACTTAGGAGATTGGTCATTCGGTGGATTCGATAGCATCAAGGAGTTCAGAGATAGAATTGTATGTAAAAATATTCATTTAATATACGGTAACCACGACGAACACATACAAAGAAACAAAGAGAACATACAATCTTTATTTAGTTCAGTGCAAGACTACATGTACCTTCATGTTAAGTGGTCTAATGGACATGCTGGAAACGGAGATCAGCTATTCATGTGTATGCACTATCCTATTGCCAGTTGGAATAATATGGCCAGAGGAGCTATTCATTTACATGGTCACGTACATTTTCCAGCTGATCAGCGTATTGGACCAGGTAAAATGATGGATGTAGGAGTGGACGGTAATAATCTATATCCTATTGAAATGAAAGAAGTGATAGGCATTATGAACAAGCAACCAATCAAATCGTTGTTTAAATTTGATCATCACGAAGCATGAAAGTAGAAAATTATAAATAAAAATTATGATACCAAAAGTATTAACATTAGTGAGAGGATTACCTGGAAGTGGTAAGTCTACTTTCGCAAATTTTGTGTGGAATGATTATGCAATCTGCGAAGCTGATAAGTTCTTCTACGATAAAGAAGGTAACTACAATTTTGATGCAAGTAAATTAAAACAAGCCCACGAATGGTGCAAAAACGAGGTGGAAACAAGAATGAAGGATAACGAAGCGAATCCTCAGTACTATCCAGAGATTGTAGTCTCTAACACATTTACTCAAGAGTGGGAGATGGAAGCTTACTACGAACTAGCAAAGAAATACGATTATTTAGTGATCAGCATTATTGTAGAGAACAGACACGGCGGTAAGAATGTACACGGAGTACCAGAAGAAAAATTAGAACAAATGAGATCACGTTTTCAAATCAAGCTATAATGAAATACGACTTAAACTTATTAAATAATTACATAGAGAGAGGATACTTGGTAAAACAGGATCACCCTACTTTACCACTGTCTATCTACAACTACTCGCGTACTTGTCAATATGAAGGCAAGTGGGACGATATCACTCTGAACATGAGAGGCACAATATTGGACAGAGAAGGCCATGTGGTTGCCAAATCGTTTCCTAAGTTCTTTAATATGGAGGAAATGAAGGAGATACCTAACGAACCATTTCAAGTATACGAGAAGATGGACGGATCTTTAGGTATTGTATTCCACTATAACGGAGAATGGCACTTATCGTCTAAAGGATCTTTCATATCAGAGCAAGCTGTAAAAGGTAGAGAGATGTTGTATAAGTACGATACTTCTAAATTCAATAAGCATTATACCTATCTGTTTGAAATAATATATAAAGAGAATATGATAGTGGTTGATTACGATTTCGATGACTTAGTATTGCTTTCAGTAATGAACTCAGAAACTGGTGCAGAACTCTCTTTAGAATACGTGAACACTCTCGATTTTAAGGTTGTAAAAAAATACAACGGTATTACAGACTACAAGGAATTAAAGACCACAATTAATAATAATCAAGAAGGCTTCGTAGTTAAATTTAGTTCAGGAACTAGAATGAAGATCAAAGGAGAGGAGTATGTAAGACTGCACAGAATAATGACTGGACTTTCTAACGTAGATATATGGGAGATATTAAAGAACAGCGAAGATATAGAGAAATACCTAGAAAAAGTGCCTGACGAATTTGACAAATGGGTCAGAAACCAAGTTATGAACCTAAACTATGCTAAGTACTGGGTAAGAGAGTACTGCGGTAAGATACACGATTACTTTAGATATGGTAAGTATGGTGATGTAGATCCAGAACCTACTAAGAAAGACTTCGCTTTGTATTTGGATAAGTACGTAGACAAACAGTACAAATCTATATTGTTTGCAATGTGGGACCGCAGAGATTACGAGCGCATGTTGTGGAAGATAATCAAACCTAAGTATCAGAAACCCGTATGGCACGATGAAGAGATGTTTAAACTAAAAGAAAGAAGACCAGAATTTTTTAACACAAAAAAAGATTAATATGAAAGCAATATTAGAATTTGACTTAGAAGAAGGACAAGACAAGACAGCTCATTTACGATGCGTTAAAGCAGTAGAACAGGGATACAAGGATTTTGAAGATCTAAAAGCAAACAGTAAATTCTTAAACAATAAAAAACAACAAGACGATGGCAAAACAGTGTAAAGTGTGCAAGGAAGATATTCACCCAGTTAGAGCAAAGTTAGGATACGATACCTGCGTTAAGCATTCTACGGCAGAGAGGTACTCTGGCATCATATCAGCCAACGGGAAAACTGACTACGAATTGAACATTATCAAAGATCCTCAATTAGCAAAACACCTAAAAGCTCTATCTCCAGTCTACGAATAACATATTTATAGATACAATCAATAACAAATGAACTACATTAGTCCAATAGCCTACGCTGAGACACTAAACAATTTAAAGGGCAACTATACAAATTTGAACGAGACAGAATCAGAAAATTTGTGTCCTGATGCCACTCACCACGAATGGAAGAAAGTTGGTGCAGAAAAGGCCAAGTGTAAGCACTGTGGTATGACCAAAGTTATAGCTTACGGATACGAACCTGAAAAGTCTTTCGTATACGGCGAGAAGAACAAAATGAGAGAAGGCAAGATGAGCGAAACAAGAATGAAGTACGAAAGATTAAAGCAAGGACTGTCTCCAGAAGACGCTGAGCAATTACAAGAGTACCTAGATTCGATAGTGGAGATCAAAAAGACGATCAAAGAACTATTATTGAAAGGATCAAGACAACATTCTGACGAACATGAAATGGAAGAAGTCGGTGGAGACCAAATGCACAAGTGGATGCACGAGACCAAGAAGAAAAAAAGTAGATAACTAATATAAAATCGGCCTCCTTAATAAGAGGCCTTTTTTATGCATATTTGTCAAAAAGAGCTTATTTGGGACGTCCCAGGGATCCAAATTTATGGTAAATTACCCATTTGGATAGAGTCTGACCAAGAGCTCCAGATCAGCAAAAATGCTCCATTGGAAACCAATCAGTTGCACTGGGCACCGAAAAGATACNTTTTATCGATATGCCAGGACGTAGTATATTTACCTTATATCAATTAAAAATAAATAGTTATGAAAACGTGTGTAATTGCTGATGTCCATGGTAGAGATCAATGGAAACAGATCGTAGCGCAAGAAAAGGACGCAGATAAGTTCGTATTCTTGGGAGACTATTTCGACTCTTTCAATATATCGGCCGTAGAGCAAATGCACAACTTCAAGGAGATCGTAGAGTTCAAAGAGACCTCGTTTACCAACGAAGGCACAGACGATCAGTGCAAGACCAGAGTTATTATGTTATTGGGCAATCACGATTATCACTACTACCCAGGAATCGACGAGACCTCTACGTCTGGTTATCAGACAAGAATGGCTGTAGTGATCAAACAGTTGGTCGAGGAGAACAAGCATCACTTTCAGATAGCGCACAGAATGGACCAGTTCGTATTCAGTCACGCAGGTTTGAGTACGACTTGGTTAGACGACATGGTTGTAGGTTGGAACGTAGATAATATGGTTGACAAGGTTAACGAAATATTTAAGTACTCTCCTCATGCCATAGGATACAGATCTTATAGAATGGTAAGCGATACAGAAGTGTATGGATCTCAAGGATACGGAGACGAAACGTATCAAGGGCCCTTGTGGATTAGACCTCGCTCTTTAATGGCCGCGAATAAGGACACATTGCGCAAACAGATTATTCAAGTCGTTGGTCACACGCACCAAGATCAGATAGATACCAAAGGTAAAGCTACGGGAGGTAGATACTATTTTACTGACGTACAAGAAACCAGCCAAGAGTACATGATTATCACAGACGGACAAATATCATTTAATAAAATAAAATAAACAGTTATGCCAACAATTAGACAGTACGATGTACCCGTAGAAGCGGAAGTTACAGTAGACTTTGATGTAGAAGTCGAAGAGTTTTTAGACGACTGCGATGAATCTGAAATAGACGAAATTATACAATGGCTTATAAACGAGAACTATTTGAAAGGATCGTCAATCATTGATCAAGTATCTGTAGCAGAGTCAGAATTTATAGAAGCGCTCGACAAGATCTATACCAAGTGGAACGTATTGTCTACAGAAGAGACAGAGTTAATTATCAACATATCAAAAAGATTTTAAAATAAATAAATAAAACAGTTATGAAGAACATATTATTAGTATTAGCATTAGCGGTATCATTAGTTAGTTGCATGGATTATAAACCATCAGCTGATGAACTAGATCAAAAGAAACAAGAACAGATGTTACAAGAGGCTCAACGTCAAACAGGTATGCCTGCTATTCACAATTACCAAGAGAAGAAGTTATTAAAACAAATCTATGAGTTAAGAGATGACGAGAAGATCATTAACTATGCATACTTGTACAATGAGTTTAACGGTAAGTTAATATTCCTAGGTAAGTGTGTTGGTTATGGTATCCCCTATTCAACACAGTACTCTAACCCACAGAAGTTAGAATACTTCTCAACATCAGGTCATATCCCAATGCCACAAGCAGAACCAAATGGTTTATTCATGCCATCTAGTTCAGACGGTACGTGGGTAATGTTATTGGATTCAGAAGGAACTCCGCATCCAGTTTATATTGAACCTAAAGTAATCGTATCACCATTTCCATTAACAATAAAATAATAAAAATGAAACAAGTATTCGCAGTGATTGGTGCCGTCGTAGGTGCTATTCTATTAATGATGATATTATCATTTGCATTCGGTTGGTTCGGTGTAGGTTACACTAAGACAGTAGGTAAAGCTCGACAAAACGCAGAGCGTACTGTATTCGAAGAGTCTCAGTCTTACGTAGAAGGTAAACGTCAATTCTTGAACAAAGAACGCGAGGAGTATAAAAGAGAGAAAGATCCTCAGGCAAAAGAGGCAATCAGACAATCCATATTACACGAAATGGCCAATTTTGATCTAGACAAATTATCTAACGACGATTACGCATTTGTCAAAGAACTAAAGAACAAGTAATTAATTATATAAAATAAAACATGGAGGAAACAACCTATGAAATGTATCAAGAACATCAAAGCGAGTAAGAGCTACGATCTAAACGAGATCAGACGTACTGACGATATAGAAGCAGAACAAAAAGTAAAGAGCGGTAATTGGGTTTATATCCCAAAATCGGAGTGGAAAAATACAGTTAGAAAAGTAGTAAAACAAGTCGAGCCAACGCCGATTGTTGAGCAGTCAGTATATCAAGAATATACCGCGTCGGAGAAACAGTTAAAGTCTAAAAAACGTGGCAAATCCAAAGAGTAGTAGCGATAGACCAATCGGTTACATTATTTTAGAGGTAGAAGATATGTTTGACAAAAAACCAGACGCTAGAAAGAAAGAAGAGTTCAAACGCTGGAAAGAATCAATCAATAATCTAATTAAAGAGTGTAATAGAGTAGGTAAATTCAAATACTATTCAATAATAAAATAATCAGTATGAAATTAAATAAACCAAAGAAAAAATTATTCAAATTTATCAAGTGTAAATTGATCGTATTCTATTACCAAAGGATCCATTCTATATTCAGCGATTCTCTTGATAAAGCAAGAATGCAATTCATAGCCGGTATACACGATCCAAATTACTCCGATTTGTACAAACGATATAAAACGGCCTTAGATTACGTGAATAGATACTCTAAAATTCCACAAAAAATAGGAAACATAAAGGGAGAGTATTTAAACATTATTGAAGCCGCGAGAAAACAGGACACTATAATAGCCTTGTCCAATGAAAATGGATCATATTCTAAAAAATTATGGGAGTTGGGAAAAGACGCTCAAGAAAAATTAGAAAAGCTAAAATCAGAGAGTATACCAGAAATGTCACCTGAAGAAGAGATGGAAATATTTAAACAATTTATCCAAGGAGGAATCAAGTCTAAGCAAACTAAGTAATGACTAGAATAAATGGAACCGTACCGGCAAAAAAGTTGTGCGATTCCCACTTGATCGCTGAGTACAGAGAGATATTACGCGTCTTTAAATTGGCAAAACGTACAGATAAAGCGCCAACAGAATTTACACTAGGAACAGGACACGTAGTCTTCTTTTACGATAAACTCGAGTACGCTCACAAAAGATTCGAGTGCTTGAGACAAGAAATATTGGACAGAGGATTCACACCCAAAATGGAGTTCGACGACAAAGTACTAGCGTCCAAAATGCAGTTATACAATGATTGGCCAGGCACTGAAGAAGCAGACGTTCTGATCAAACAGAGACTCATGGACAGGGCTTATTCTATGAAGAGTATTAGGTATCGTGGGAATCTTATCACCGCAGACGAGTACAGAAATATATTGTACCACTAAAGACTTATTGTGTTCAATATCGCAGGATTGTTATACATTTATAAAAATTGAAACAGTTATGAACAAGGAAAACGAAATTTATTTAGGCGCTGGTCAAAATATCATGATGGCCAAATCGCAGTTAGTAAAGTGTCAAGAGATCCTGACATTGATGACTCCTAACGATGGAGCCATCCAATTAAACGTTAAAATAGAGGCGGACTTTGATCAAATACCTGAAAAGTACCAGGAAGTGTTCTTAAACATGGTATCAGCAAAGTATTTAAAGACGACTTCCTTTGGAGATAATCCATTCTCTCAGTGTTTACCGACTCCGAGAAAGAAGTGGTACCAATTTTGGAAAAGAGACACTCTAATATAGCATGAACTATTTTTTAATACAAGCAATCGTTAAACAAATCAAAGCAAACAAAAAGAAATGATCTTATTCGATTGGATAGAAGAGCACCCTTTTAAGTTAGTTTTATGCATAGTATCAGTTTTAATGATATGGCATCAATACGAATTTGGATACAAGAGCAAGAAACATCAACAGCATTTAAAAGACATAGAAAAAAGAAAGAAAAATGGATGCAAAAAACTTTAACGAAAAGTACAAACAATACATACCCGAAGGTTGGTACGGATTGGAGTTCGATATACGAGAGGTAACAGAGTACATGGACACGATTATGCAAGATATGATTACAATACCTGGATTCGAATTACACCAGATCAAGCTAAAGTTCGGTAGGGCTAGATTCTATTTTGAAACGGGTTGGAAGCACAAGGAATTGGAAGGCGCAATAATGTTAAAGATAGAAGAGAGAATAGATCAATTAGTAATAGAGAGCACTAAACCAAAGTTAACAAGAATGGACATTATAGGACAGAATGGTAACGAAGGCACGCACTACGATACTATGTACAACTGAATAAGGAAACATAGCAATAAATAAAACAGTTATATGAACCTAATAACAACACTAATAGCGACCATTGTAATAGGCGCAATCGTAGGCAATTTATACGACAAGTACAAAAATAAATAAGCTATGACAGAAGACCAATGGATTTGGATCGCAATAGCAGTAGGAGGTATCAATATGTTAGTGATCACTTACATGGAGTTAAGAAATAAAAACAAGAAGTAATAATGGAGTGGACCGAAGTATTAAAAGATATCTTAGAAAATCACAGACAATACTCTAACACGGATTTGCACCATAAATTAACCTTGATGCACAGTTTGGTGCCTGATGAAATGAAGGACATAGACAGTCTAAAACTAAACGACATAATTAGAGCTCGATTTCCTCAACTGGTAAAGACTTACTCTATAAAGCATGAAAAATAAGAAAGATAGACTGGGCTTCAAGATACACTAGAAAATTAGACCGGTGATATGCAAAAATAAAAGGCGCAACTTGAATCTTTATTATACGAGGATAACATTTTTTAATTATATTACAATAGTAAAATAAAATAAGTTATGACAGTCAAAGAATTAATAGAGCAGTTACAAACTCTCGATCCCGATTTACATGTATTTGTTCGTGGCTACGAAGGCGGCTACGATTACGCAGGTCCAGTTACAGATCCTAATGAATTTGCTTTAGATTTTCATGATGAATGGTATTACGGTAAGCATGAAACAGCACATGAAACAGCAGATTACTATGGTGTTGAAGAAGGAAATTACAAAATAGTTAAAGGAGTAGTATTATAAATTATGGAAGGTATCTTAAAATTTAATCTAGACGATTCGGCCGATATGGAGGCCTATATGAGAGCAGTTAAATCAACTAAGCTAGCAATAAGTTTATGGGAAATGGATCAATACTTAAGAGCTGAAACTAAGTACGGTGAGTTGAATGAACATGCCTATAAAGCTTTACAAGATGCTAGAGATAAGCTACGTGAGATTATGTCTGACAATTCAATCGATTTAGACGAATTAATGTCATAAAAACAAATAACCTATGAAACTGTATTATGTAATTAGAAATCTTCGTGATAACTCTTATGTTTATTACAATGAAGAATTAGGTAATGATATTAGTTCTGCCATGGAATTTGAAAGTGAACAAAATGCCGTTGAATTTGTAAGTAGAAATTTTGATTACTATTTTACATTTACAATAGAAAAATTATATCAAATAACAAAATAACCTATGAAAAACTTTTTAGAAAAAAATGAGGAATTTATGAAAGGATTATTATTAGGATTTACAATTGGAGGTATTGTTGGAATTTTAATTTTAAA
>JGI24890J29729_1001025_pt1 | contig 13909 bp, 19 predicted proteins | sample FreactcultureFD7_FD_29729 | JGI IMG/M metagenome (IMG submission 29729)
ACATCGAACGGATCCCCTCCTCCGTTCCCTCCGTTTGATTCGCGTTGTTTCAACCCGGCCTCTCCATGTCGGTCATAGATTTGTCGTTTCTCTGGATCGGATAACACTTCGTAGGATCGAGAGATTTCTAGGAATTTCGATTTGGCAGATTCTGAATCATTCTTGTCCGGATCTATTGTATGGAAATGTGGAAAAGTGTTCAGCTAATTGGGAGGATGTGGGGAGAGGAAGAGAGGGAACTTACGGTACTGCTTGCTTAGTTTCTGTTTGGAGAGAGAGAGGCGAGGGGAGGGTCAGTGAACAATTTCAATAACGAAACTCGAGTCTTGATTAATTGTCAAGCTTACGCGATCTATTTATAAGGAGAGCGCTCTGATCAGCTACATCTTATCTACGGCCGAGCAGAGGAAGTGAGGTGAGACTTACAGGCTTTCTTTAAATCCTTTTCATTGACTCCCCTTTTAACTCCTAGCACTTGATAATAATCCGTATTCGCCAATACACACACCACCAGAGTAAACACGACCAATACCCGAGCCAGAAACAATGTCGACATCGAGGGGGAGGGAAGAAAAGTACTTGTTGGAAGTCGAAGAACACGTTGAGTTCAAACAGTTCACTCGACAACAGCGATGAGTAGTAAAAAGTTGGCCATCATATTAGGAGCTGGACCTGGAACTGGTCAAGCTATCGCTCAAGCTCTCGCGAGGGATGGTTCAAGTGTCGCTTTATTAGCTAGATCAGAAACGAGTCTCAATCAAGTCGCAGACGCTGTCAAGGCTGAAGGAGGTCATGTAAGCAATACGAACCTATACTCTCATTGCCATCTCCAGACAAAAGCTGATCCCTTTTCCATCTCCAACCCCCACCCCACATCATCCTCCCTTTTTCTCCTCTCTCCTCTTCTCCACTCTCATCCCAGACTAGGCAGTCCCTTTCACCTGTGACGCCTCATCCCCTTCCTCGATCCGCACAACCTTCTCCTCAATCCTCTCTCATTTCCCTTCCCACACCCTAACTCGAGCCTACTTCAACGCTACGAATCCATTCCTAATCAAACCATTCCTCGAACTCACTCAAGACGACTTGAAACCTGGATTGGAATTGAACGTGAATGGTGCCGTCGAGTTCTCGCAATGTGTCATTAGGGAGATGTTGAAGAATCAAGAAAAAGGGATTTCAGGGGAGGGTAAAGGGTTCTTGTGTTTCTCGGGAGCTACGGCAGCTACTAAAGGTTCAGCGAAATTTGCTGGATTCGCTCCCGCTAAATTCGCATTGAGGGGTTTAGGTACGTTTCTCCTCCTCTCAACTCTGCGGAAAATTCTCGTGGCAAAAACCCACCCCCCTTTCGACGACGTAAAGCTGATGTTTGGGTTTTTGACGTTTTAAACAGCTCAATCTCTGGCTAGAGAGTTTGGACCTCAAGGGATTCACGTTTCACATGCCATTATCGATGGTGAGTTTTCGACTCTCCCTTTCCTTTTCCTTTCCCTTTTTCTCTCACCTCTTTCCCCCCTCCACTTGAAATTGATAACTGATCAAAGATCAACGTTTCTCGTGCATGTAGGGCTGATCGATACGGATAGGATACAAGGAATGATGGGTAAAGGAGAACCAGATACCGTACGAAACAAAAGTTCGCTTCGAGGTCTTGCTCGAAGAAGCTGCTGACCTCCGAGGAAACTTGGGTTTTGATACAGCGCCTCGATCCGAATGCGATTGCGGATAGCTTGGTATGGTTATCTAAACAACCCAAGAATTGTTGGACTCACGGTACGTTGACTTTGCCCCTCTTCTTCAGTATCATCGAATGTGAAGTTGACTGGAGAGAGTCGTGAACGCACAGAACTCGACTTGAGACCTGGTGTAGAGAAATGGTAGAATAGGAACACTTGTGTATATAGGGGAAGTAGGAAAAAGGTGTTGTAAAGGTTAGGCGTGAGAGATATCAGCGTGAAAGTCGAAAGCCGTCCCCTCACTTTTGATATCTCGCTTACGATTTCGCCCGACTCGAGTTGCGAGGTTTCGTGTGTGTATCGTCGTCAATTGAGATAGTTCGGACACAATGAGTGCCAATCGAAAAATAGGATCGAAGACAGTGAAAAGTTGTTGACGCTGATTCAGTTTTCAAAGTTCGGCTTGAAGTGAGGCTAGTGAGGGAGGATTTCTTTCCCACTTCACTTCTCACTAATCTCAATCCCACAATCACGAACCAGTACCTCTACTGGATCACAGCACTACTCAATAGCCCGTGTTTCCCCATTCGACTTTCGACTCGATTTGACACTAGTCTCTCTCTCCCGAGGGCTGCGACCTCCTCTTTCTCCCCTCCTCCCTTTCTCCCTCTCCACGTATATCAAACATGGGCAACAATCAATCCTCCTCATCCTCTCACTCTCACTCTCGAGAGAACTCTTCCTCTCATTCAAGTGGAGGGATGAAACCCTCCATCTCGTCCACTTCCCTCCGTTCTCGTTCCTCGACCCTCTCTTCCGATTCCCGCACCATGATCTCTGGAGGATTCCTCGAACCTCAATCCCTCTTGTACTCTCACGTAGAGTACCACCGACCGACCGTACACAAACTCATCATCGATCACAAACTTTCCCCTTTTTATCTCGGTCTGAACGATTTCGAACCTACTTGGTCTGTTGAACAACTCGTTGAAGCCCTCGTAGAAGCGGAACAACAAGCGACGACCAATTTGAAGGATGCTTTGAATGCCCAAATCGAACAAGTGACGGAATGTGAAGCGAATCAATTGAACGCTCCGCAAGGCACTAGGAAACAGAAGGAAGCGGTACAGGCTTTGAGTTTGGCCGTGATGAGACAGGAACGGTTGAGGGAATTGATCAAGATTAGGGACAAACGTGGCGGAGGTGGATTGCAGTGGACTTCGAAAGGAGATCAGGCGAAACTTTATCAAACTTGCGCTTTGGAATGTCCGATTTGTTTCCTGTGAGTCCTCCACCTCACCTACTTTCTGTATTCTCTCGTATATTACAGTTGAAATCGAATGCTGATTGTTATTTTTCTTCGGGGAGCGCATTTTAGTTATTATCCACCGAATATGGTTCATACGAGATGTTGCGATCAACCGATTTGTACTGAATGTTTTGTACAAATCAAACGTGCCGAACCTACTCCTACTCACCTCGAATCTGAACCTGCCGCTTGTCCGTTCTGTATGGAACCCAATTTCGGTTGCATTTATGAGAAAGTAAGATACACACTCTCTCTCTTTCTCTCTCTCTCGCTGTACTCAGTTTTACTTATACTATTCCGTGGGTGTAATAGCCTACTCCTACGAGACCAATGATCCAAGAACATGGTAGTTCTGGATCGAGTTCAGATCAAGTAGTTGGTGCGGCGGCAACTCCACCTAAATCTCCTAAACCTCGTCGAAAATCTTTCGCACACACTGAGAAAGAAGTAGTTACAACCGGTAAGAAGAGCTTCTCACCCAACTCGTACCCGGGCTAGAGAATGGAGTTAACTAACTCACCTTCCTTTCGAGTGTTCATAGACATGTTACATCCAGATTGGGAATCGAAATTGGAAGCTATGAAAGCTACTGTCGCACGTCGAGCGAATCGTCGAATAGTTTTCCGACAAGTAGGCGATCGGTTAATTCCAGTTGGGATCACTTCGGGTCGAGCGGGAGACGGTGCGAACGCAACCATGGCTACTCAAACTTTACCTCCAGATTTCTTGTCCCAAATCGCTGCGGCTCTCGATCATTCGAATGAATCCGGAGGAGGAGGAGGAGGATCGTCAAGTGGAGGAAGATCTGGATTTAGAGTGAGGAGTTCGAGAAGGAGAGGTGGATCGACGAGCGGTAATGGAGCAGGGGAGAATGATGAAGTGACGAGATTGTTGGAGAGTTTGGGTTTGGGAGGTGGACCAGATTTGGAGGAGATGATGTTACAAGAAGCGATGAGGTTGAGTCAACTCGAAGAAGAGGAACGACAGAAGAAAGTGAGAGAAGAGGAAGAGAAGAAACAGAGGGAACAAAGAGAGGGATTAGGTGGTGCATCAGCATCAGGAGGATCGGAGAGTATGAATAGGAAATCGACTGAAACTACGGAAAGGGAATTATCGGAAGCTATGGGACACGATCTCTCTCGAGGAACGACACAACACCCTCCAACCACTACTTTCCCTGCTGCCGCATCAACTTCTCAATTTCCTCCTCCTCCAACGATCAATACGACTCTCCCTCCCCTTTCACACAACGATCCTAATTCGACGTCGACTCCCACTAGCTCTACTACTCCAACAGCCACTACATTCCCTTCTTCTTCTTCTTCTTCCTCGGCACTCCCTCCAATAGAATCAAGTTCGTTCTTGGGAGACGTTCTCGCACCTTCGACTTCGAGGGCATCTGAAAGTTCTGCATCGTTCGTACAAAACTCTCCAATGGCAGGATATCAACAACTCGAGGATGATGATTCCTCTATCCGAACGACGAGCAGACCACAAGGCTCTCAAGACCACGAGGAACAACCCGTCGATTCAACTTCTGGTTCTGGAGGAGGAAAGAGTGGCAATTTGATCGATTTCTAAATACCACTTCTCACTTTCCTTTCTTCACTGCTCGGTGCATTCTCATTTCTAGTACAATTTCTTCTTCCCTTCCCTTCGTTTACATAGAGTGCCTTTTCTCCTTGCTGTTGCCCTCTTTTGCTTGTAGCGTCTCGCGCAGTTTCTAACGATTTCTCCCAATGATTCTCTCTCATCGAGCGATTTTGTCCCGTCCAGAAAATGAGAGAGTGAGAGAGTATACCAAAACTTTCATTTCTATTTTACCATTCTATGCAGTGGATGTCGATATCCTTTCCCCGATCAACGTTTCAACAAGTTAGGTGTTCAGATTGAGAATTTCCCTGTCAACCTCCTATAATCCTCTACGACGCTCTCAAACGTCTCTTGCAGTTTATCTTTCCTCTCTTGTCCGTCCTCGATCTGTAACAACTGTTCCTTGTTGAACAGGTACAACCTCTTCTTGACCAACAACCTGAACGCTTTCGATTTCGGATCTGGAGAAGTGAACAAGGTTGACGGGTTCGATTGGAGTAGGAGGATCATTTCGATCAAGCGGTAGAATTGTCGCTGTACATAGCTCACTCCGTCTTACGATCAGCATTCAGAGGTGAAGTAGAGAGAGGGAGGAGAAACGTACATCGGCAAGTTTGTATTTCTTTCGAATCGATTCCGTGAAATTTCGATCGATCGGTGCAGATTTCAACTCTTGCAAATCACCTCCTGATAACAAGGTGTATAGATCACATTTGTCTCTCATATCTTCAAACGTTTCTGATGGATCTTCGACTGTTCGCTCGAAATCCTTCCAGGTATCAGTAACGTGAGTGTAGATACCGAGTGATCGATTGACGAACCTGTCAGTTCACTAATGTCGACTCGTTTGAGAATATTTCGGTAGCAGAGATCGTAGAGAGCGGCTGTGAGAATGGTTTCGGCGAATGTCAGTTCCAAGTCGCTAAGGAAAACGTAACATTCGAGAGGAGACAGGCTCACATCCATGACCCTGACCATGGTACGGCGGTAGTGTGACGAATTGACTGTTTGGTACGAGCGCAGTAAGCTAGTGATTGAGTCTGTGAAGAAAGGAAGGGAACCTGAAAACTCACGCTAATCGCAGTCGTTTCGTGTCGGGGTAGCAGAAGAATGAGTAGAACGATACGTAACCGACGAAATGATACGTATTCGAGTCGTCACCTCGTTTACGTCGTTCGAATCTAGACAGTGACGAGATCTATCACTCAGGATATGAAAGAAGAGCGAAAGAAAGAAAAGATGCCAGAACTCACAACGTAACGAATTCCCATCTCCCATCTTCCTCGTCGATGTATTGAGCTCCCTCGATATAGAGTAAAGCAAAGATCTGAGCTTTCCTATGAAACTCTTTGAACCCTTTCGTATCCCAATTTGACCAATACCCTTCATAAACGACCTCATCATCATCTTCTTCTCCTTCTCCCTCTTCGACTCTCTCCCAACTTCGTGTCGGTAAACTACCATTCACCGCCTTGCCTTTCCCTTTCCCTTTGTCTCGCCTCATCCTGTACGCTCCAATCTTTTCTCCGACCGGTTTAAATTCTCTCGAATCCTTTTCGACGGTTTTCTCAAATTCTTCCAAACTCTTCGAGTACGAAGGAGGGATGAAATCGTACAAGATCTGTTCGGGATCGTCGGCTTTGACAGTCGAAGTTTCGGGGAATTTCGACTCGTAGGAGATTTTGAGGTATTGCGATAAACTTCCCGAAGCGAAACGGTACTGTAAAGATCCTGCTATTGTCAGCTCTCTCTCTCTCTAGTATCAAGCCGATAGGGACGAGGAGAGAGAGTACTTACATCGATTTCCAATCCTTGATATCCAAAGATGGTTTCCTCTTCTCCAAAGATTGGGTAGACAAACACGGGCGCGAAAGTCTCGACCAGTTTAGATTCCTCTTCGTTCAATGCAGCCGCGTCTTCCTTAGTTCGAGCTGAAGAGAGAGAGAGAGAGGGTTAAAAGACGCGACTTTGATCAAGAGGGGGAAGGGGGGAAGAAACGTACAGAGTCGCATTTGAAGTGCTTCGAGTCCATTCGTGGACCAATCTTCACTTGTGGCTGTAGTCATCGCGAGGAAAGGGCGAAGTTGCGAGAGGGAATGAAAGAGAACTTTCGCAAACTGTTCTCAAGTGATTAATGACGCTTCGGCCACTGACGGTAATCTCATTCGTACAGCATTCCGGTTCGACTCAGGTTGTGAATGAAGACGCGAAATGAGTGATAGCTAGTATTCTCTCAGGAACGAATGAAACGAGCGATAGTGGTTTTTTATAAGTTGCGAATGCGATGTATATGAACGACTAGCTCCTCCTCCTACTCTCAAGCAGACGCTGCCCCTCCTCCTCCACAGCAACCCGCTGGAGCTTGCGACTCCTCTCCCTCGACCGGTTTCCGACTTCTTCTTCGTCTTCGAACTCCCTCATTCCCTCCTCCTCCTTCTTTCGGTCCTCTCATGACTCGTGCATCCTTCGGTTGTTTGATCGTGTCGTTGTCACCTCGTTCTGTTTCTTCCGTTATCCTCAAAGCTGTGAAGAGAAGGAAAGGAATGAATCAGCTGAACTGTTATTTCGCTTCGTTGCCAATTCCTGACTCACCATAATTTCCTTCCTCTGTCCGTCTCCCTTGAACGACGTTCCTCCTCAAATAAGTGGCAATCTCCAAAGCAGCTTCGATATGCTCATCGACTTTCTCCGCCGTCAAACTTTCACTCTCCGGCTTGAGGTCTGGAACTTTGAACGAATGGTCCGTAGGGAATGGAGATTTCGATACTGAGGCAGAAGGGATGAAACGACCGAACAAGACTCGGGTTTGATGGTGTGCGGCTGTGAAACGATTCCCTCGTTTCAGCTTGATTGTTGGGTAGAAAGTTGACTGAGGATATTACTTACACTTCAAAGCCAAGTCATCTCCTTTAAAAGTGAAGCGTTGAGCCCGTAACAGTGCCTTTGAGATGGCCATGGAATTCTAGATCAGCTACTCTTCTAGATCGATTGAGAGGCTAAAAGAAGGACTCACTCGGTAAGCAGAAGCAGCTCGAGCGCATTGTACAGGTGTCAGAGTGAGCGACATGGTTGTGGAAGAAGTCAACAGAGGAATCTGGTTGAACAATATTTTGATTCCTTTCCTTCCAACCATTCACTCGGATCTTATTGACCTCGCTTGGGGACTTGCTGCTTCGTGATGAATCTCGATGGAGCAGGTGAGGTCTCTTCTCTGTGGTTCACCTCTCGTCTTGTTTCGCTGATACGTTATTCAATCATTCCTCAGCTCCCTCTAGTCGTCACCAACCCGAAATCTACACAATCTATGCACGCCAAACACCGTTCCAATTATACCAAAGTCAAATAGAAACCGATTCCCCCGAATTACTTCGATTTCACCGAATCTTCTTCTCGCACCCTCACGACTGATAGACACCCTCAACTCTTCGCTCTCGTCGTTGAACACCTCTCTGGATACGATGTTCTGCCCCTAGAACCCTCAGTCCTTCCGAGATACATGTCCCCGGAGGTTGCGGTCAAGAATTTGCGAAAGGATGCAGATTACTTCGGACTCGACTCGTTGGTTCAAGCTATCGATCTACACCTGAATCCGCCAGCGATACCGGTACCATTCCCTTCATCACTCGCGAAAGAACACGAGACGACTTCTATTCTAGACTTTGATCGATTCGTTGAACCTGGCGCGGACCTCAAACTCGATGCGGAACACAACGATTGGAAGGTTCGCGTAGAAGGAATGGAAGGAACGCATTTTTACAGACGTCGAAACGTTATTGTACGGTAAGTGATTAGTCTCGAATGCAACCACTCGTCTTTTACTGAATTAATCAAAAGCGTTGTTCTTTACAGACTCACTTTGCAAGAGAACGAAACGGAAGGGCCGGGTTCGATCCTGTCGAATGGAGAGGATCGAATGGAACTTATCGTAATCATCAAGGTACACGGTCGAGATCCACCAATGGCAAGCAACGGTCGTTCAGCATCCTCCATTTCACTTTCGACTATGCCAATGTACCTCACCGAGCTCGACTCTATCACGATCAACGGCTCAGCTACGACGAGTACTGAACTCGTCTCGGTACTCGCTGGATCGTGCGACGACGTTACATCGCCGAAATGGATTCGGGATCTAGTGAAATGTCGTAGGGACCACGCTTTGGGTTTTCACGAGGATGACAACGAGACCTGGCATTCGATGGTCAGGGGATCTGTGGTACCTTCAATCGAGCTCATCGCCGATGAACTTATCGTGTTCATCGATGTGGCCGAGCGAAGTCCTTCAGTCACGAATTTGTTGAATTGCCGCTATGCGTACGCATCGTTGCGAACGATGGACAAGAGAGCTTCGGAGTGGGAACAAGCGATAAAGGTAGGCTTTCTTGTTCTCTTTTGGAGTGTCATTCGAACTCAGGTCTCTCGATTTCGCAGGCTGTCGATTCAAGATCATAGTCTCCTCTTCACCATCCATCCCATGCCTCCCTCTCGTCTACGATACCACTACTATACTTGACCTCCCCTCATATTCATGTCGTAATCTATCGCTCTGCAACTGGCATTCGAATTCGTTCTCCTCACCTTTCGCAACAGTCGTTCGGCCACTCTATTCCCCTTTCTCAGCTTCGGTCGACTCCTCCAGGATCTCGAAAGCTCCATACTCTCTCGAACGCTTTAGCTCTCGCCTCTCGTGGCCAGCGCTTTCTAATCCCATAATGAAAGCTTTACGACCTCCAAATCTGAAAAACCACGTGGATAGGAGGCAACCCCAGTATCTCTCGGACCCTGTCTCTGCCTCATAATTGATCGCTCTCCCGCATTTGGGGGTCGCTCGTCGTCGTAAAGAATCAGATCTTCGAGACAAAAAGTTTTCTGCTTCGACCTGGACTTCTCGTCGGACCCTGCTCAAGCAGGACCCCAGAATACTAGGTCGTGACACAGTACGTGGGGTGTAGATAGATCGAGGGTGGGGATTCGAGGGTACGTCTCGTTCTGATTCCCTCGATTTCCCATGTTCACTTCGTTGCTCACAATCATTCGAATCTCGCCTCTGTAGGCAAGTTCCTCACCCTGTTTCTCGACTTTCAAATGCTCTAGAAACTTGTTCGCTCGGACATGATCGAAATGAAAAGAAAACGGTCGAGTTAAGATTTCTCATTTGACGAAGGGCAAAGCTTTGAGAGACAAGGTTTCACCTCCTCGCAAATCCGTCGTCGATCTTTCGAGCTGACAAGCAACAGGACAAACAGTTTAGGAGGTGAATCCGTAGAGAGCTTGGTGAACCAGTCTCAAGCGATCGCAACGTTTCGACAATCTTTTCATCGACTCGACCTTAGAATTCTCCCCCCCTTCGAACATTTCGACCGATAGTCGACGATCCCCACGACTCGTTCCACCGTCTCAGATTCGAACAGATGTTCTCTATGTAGGTGAAAGGGGACCGTGGAAACCTAAGGTCCCTCGACAAGAGGTTAGATCTCCTCGCTTCGTTTCGCAAGTCGACCCACTCTCTGACCTACTCAGTGGACCCCCGATACGAGACCTGTACTGATGAACCGCTTCATTGCGCTTTGATTGGAACGGCTCGGACCGTTGTTGTTGCCCTTCGAATGTAAAGGAGTCGAGTCGCTGTCTCGTAGAGGTTTCGTCCCTTCGCAATTTTCTTGACTCTCGATACAAGGTCTTCGAATTCAAACTGACGGGTTATCTCAGTTCCTAGGCGAGTAATTACAGAGTGCGACAACAAAGGTGAATGTCTCCGGTCTTCCTTATCAACGTGCGATTTCAGCTGAATCTCCCTTTCGTCGACTGGAACAGATCGCTCGTCGCTCCCGGAGAGTCAAGCGCAGGGCCGTCAGACGTATCTCCGGTACGCAAGATAGTGTCCACACCGATGTCTTCGCTTCTCCCCCGCGCTATCGGTTCCGACTATAAATTCGCATCGTTTGTTTCGTTTCTCTCCTCTTCTCTTTCTTCTCTTCACTCTTACCTGACAACACTCTCTTCGTATCAGACGCTCAATCACATCACTTACTTCAACCTCACCCTCGACCCCTCTCTTCTCACCTTCATTTCGACAATGCGCTCAAACCTCCTCTTCGTTCTCTTCGCCCTCCTCTGCGCTGCGTTCGTAGCCGCCAACCCCGACGCCGAGCCTGAAGCTGAACCTGGTAGGGGTGGCGCTCAGTGTGGAGGTCGAGTCATCGGTTCTTGTCAACGAGGCTTTTCCTGCACGAAGAACAAAAGTAACAAATACTTCTGCAAAGCCATGTAAGTCTTTCTTGCCATCTCCCTTGAGCTTCGAGTCTCGCTAACTCTTATCACCTCAATAGTGCAAAGGCTCCTGGTCCTTCCGGTTCTCGTCGTCCTTCGGTCAAGCGAAACCTCTCATCGTGCGAAGGTGGAAAGGTCGCTTGCCCCGTTCCCGGTCTCCTCCACGGCTTCGAATGTGTCGATGTAATGACCAGTCTCGAATCCTGCGGTGATTGTCTCGGTAAGTAGTTGCTTTTCTTCTTCCCCTCTTTGCCCTCACTTCATGTAGCTGACTCTCCTCCTTTCGTCTCCTCTTTCTTTAGTTCTTGGCGGTGTCGACTGCTCAGCGCTTCCTGGTGTCGCCGGCGTCGCATGCGGTACGTCCTCGCTTCATCCTCTCGATAGTCACCTCGCTTCTTCGTTCGCTGACATTCCCCTTCGCTCAGTCAACGGTTTCTGTCGTGTCGAAGGTTGCGGTGCAGGCTTCACCTACGACTTCAGGAAACGTTCATGCACTCCCAACTCCTTCTGGCAGCAGAAAGAGTGAGATCATTCACTCTTTTCTCTTCGATCGTCGTCGCTCGTCCAACAACGCTCAACTTTTCTCAACCTGGTTTCACTCCCTCGGTTCTTCGGTTCTCCCTGACACTCATGTATCTTTCTTCACCTTTCACGGACTTTTCGATTACTAATCCAATCGAATCGGTGCCGTCTTGTCTTTCATACCTTTCTTTAACGTTTTTCAACTTCTTTACGATTTCTCTTTTCCTCTTCTTCTTGTAGCCCAGCCTTTCTTGCTCCTTTATCCTTTTTGCTTATCATCTTTTATCTGTTTATTCCAAAGCGAGTAGCAGACTTTATCACTCTGATCTTATTCTCGCTGCAAGTGAGTCTGCCCTTGCCTCACCTTCGGACGAGAGTTCGTCTCGTTTCTGTTCGAGAGTGAGCGAGAGCTGTTGGTCATTGCATTCAGCGAAAGAGTATTGACAGAGCTTTCCCTCCCTTCGAGTGATCAACCCGTTCTTCCATACCGCTCAACACTGCTCGGTCGACTATCAAAGGGCGAGTAAGGCCGGACAGAACGACCAACTCGACCACCTCTCCCTTCGAATGCTCCTTCGGGAGAAGGATCTCGTAGAATGCCTCTCGGAAACGTGCGAGTCGGAGAGGGTCGTCGAGCTGAAGAGGGACGAGGAATGAGTCGGAGCTTTGGACGAGCGGTGCTGGATGAAGGGAGGAGGGGTTGAAGTAAAGCATAGTATTCGAGGTAGTCGATTATTGAGATCCCATTACGGCTGTAAAAGTTCGGAAGCCTTCAGAGATCAGCTCAATCGAAGGAATCTTCGAAATCGAGGTGCCTCACCTTCGAGTTACATCGAGATATGTCGTAAGATGATCAACGAGTCTCTCCTGTGCGTCCTGGATAAGCTTGACCCCCTCGAGTAAAGCCCTCGCTCTCCTATTCAACATGAACCAAGCTTGTTTGTCTGCCATTTGCTGAGCCCGTCGACGAAGCGAAAGCGAAAGAGGTTCTCCGGAGGACTCGGAGCTCCAGGAGTCGTAGAGACGTCGAGTGTACATGTAAGAATGGTAGAGATCCTTTGTTACTCGAAGGTACGAATCTGGGATGAAGCGAATCAGGACCGAAAGTTTCGAGAGAAAGAGAAACGAGACAGTGCTTACCTGGAGGTGGTCGACTTTCATCTAGATACGCACCGAGTCGTACTCGATGGGATGAGCTGGGTGAACTAGGAAGGAGCGAGAAAAGGACATACCAAAATGAGCTTTCCATTCTCTGACGAACACTGTTTCGTGAGAAATTCGATCAGCCTCCTCAAAAGGGAACCGGCAGAGCGTAGCAAGATCCCGACTCACACTCATGATGCTTGTACGCGTTACTCAATAGATCCCTCAGAGCCAATACTCCTTGTCTCGTTTCCCTCGATTGACTCGCAACTGTCTCCTCATACAACTTCATGACCCTCTCCCACGCCTCTCCATCTCCCCATCGAATCCTAACATACCTCACCGCAACCTCTACATGACCCCTATAAGTCTCTTTGATCGAATCGTAAAACCTCAATAATCCCAACGCAGCTTGTACGATAACTCTCACTTCTTTCTCGACCATCTTTCTCTCTTTCTCTGGATCTTTTGAGCCGGTCAAGGTAGTCCATACTTCTCTTTGAACCGACACGCTGCCCTCGATCGCATCGCACAACTTGTCGGAAACCCAGCGTAACCAGTATGCGAGTCCTATTCGAGGAGAGGAAGTGTTGGGAGCTAAGACGAGGTTTGTACCCGGTATTGTCGAGCCTGTTTCGTACTTTGAGCGATCGAGGGGAGGAATGGGAGTTTGAGGATTGAGGAATGAGAGATGAGCGGGAGGGTGGGAGGATCTTGACGAAGGCGAGGGTCGGAGAGGACTTGCGCGTCTGGGAGCTGAGGAGGAGCGAGGTCGAGAAGAGGGTGAAGTTGGGAAACGGTAGGAAGGAGAGGGACGAGGGACTGAGGTCGAAAGAGGAGGTGGTTGAATTCGAGAAGGGGAAGCAGGTCGTCTCGAGGAAGGTCGTTGAAGAGTAGCTGGTTTAGGTCTTATAGGAACCGGCCGAAGCTGTTGAATGAAGATGTCAGTTCTGTAGAATCGCAGAGGACGGAAAGAGGGACTTGCGAGAGGAGGACTTGGAGCTCTACCATAGATTGATTGGTTCGGCTTTGAACTCGATGGTCGAGGAGTACTTGCTGGCATCCTAGTGTGTAGCTCTATTGCGGTGTGAGATAAGGAGTAGAGGAAGGAAGAAAGAGAGAAAGGCAAGATTCATGGGTCCGCGGTGAATCCGCTCCGAGGTCAGCTGATACTCTCACCTGCAGCTGAATCATCCACAGATACTCAGCTGATCATAGAGCGCCCTCAAAGGTGTGTGTGAGCAGAACAAGAAGGAGAGAAGAGTAGAATGAGGTCATCAAAGCCGGGAGAAGCAGCAGAGTAGCGATAGCACGAGGCGAGAGAGTAGAGGTAGTCTGGAGGCTGCTGAGGCTTGACTGACATCGAAGCGAATAGGATAAGGGAACAAGAGGACGCTGC
>JGI24890J29729_1001026_pt1 | contig 13903 bp, 21 predicted proteins | sample FreactcultureFD7_FD_29729 | JGI IMG/M metagenome (IMG submission 29729)
TTGCTTTACAACAATATAATCAAAACTATGCTAACAGTTATTATAATAATATGTTAAGTCAATTGTCGCAACTATCTGGGGCAACTACAGCTCCTTTAAGTGTTGTACAGCAAAATGCTTTAAATCAACAAGGTCAGCAAAATGCTTTGGGAAATATTATGGGAGGATTGGGAGGATTAAGTTCAGTATTTGGCAGTAATGCTAGTTCTGCGTCTTTTAATAATCCAGTTAATTATGATTCATCTGGTAATTATACAGGTCCTGGTTCAACTATGGGCGTTCAAGCGGTTCAATAAGGAATAAATTATGGCTACATTAATGGATGCTTACCAATCAGCAGTAACTGGTGCACAAACAATTGAAGAAAATAAACTTAAACTTGCTGGATTACGGCAACAACAAGCAGATGCTGCTAAAGCTAAAGCAGATTGGTCTGCAGCATTTGCTGACCAACCTACCCTAGCAACTTCATCTCAACCTACTACTCCTACACAGGCAGCACAAGCCCCAGGAACAACTCCGCAAGCTCCTTTAACAGCAGGGGCACCTATGTCTCCAATGGCAGGAGCAGCAGCACAAGCCCCAGCAATGGCACAAGGTATTTTACCAGGTGAATCTGGAGGTATGCCTACAGAAACAAAACAAGCTACAGTGCCTGGAACAGCTATTCCTACTTTAGCCGAATCTTCTGTTCCTACTGAATCTACTGTACAAACTCCTGTACAACAATTTCAAACTGCAGCTCAAGATTATGCTGCTAATGATAAAGAAATGCAAGCATTACAAAAGAAAATAGCTATCGGGCAAAAGCTTCAACGTAATCCTGATAATTATAAAGCTGGGCAGGATATGGTAAATGATGCTTATAATCAACTGGAAAAAATTTCTAAACTTAAACAAGAAAATTCTAAATTAATTACGGAGACCCTTACTCAAACAGGAGGTATTTTTAATAGTATTGATAGTCAAGGTGCTCTTGATAGGGCTAGAATGACTTTTACATCAATGGGAAAACCTATGCCTGAAACTGTTCCAGGGCCAAATGGACAACCTATTTCTACTAAAATATTTACTCCTGAATTGCAATCTACTTTTAAAAATCAAGCTCAATCGTATATGTCTGCAAAAGACCAACTTGAATTTAAAGATAAAGCTGAACGCCTTACATTAGACCAAGCAAAAGAAAAAAGAGAAGCTGAATTTAAAGCTGCAGAAGAAAAAAGAAAAGATTCTGAAGAAGCTCGTAAACAACAATTACTCCCTGCAGAAATTAAAGAGAAAGAAGCTCTTGCTGCAAAATATGCTGCAGAAGCTAAAGCTGGTGGAAAAGCAGGTGGTCGTGTTCAACAACAAATGGACCGTATTGTATTGTCAGGTGAGCAAGCTGTTAAAGACTTGTCTAACCTTTCACGTTTAAATGATTCAGTGTCTACGGCTGGGTTTAAATCAGGACAAAAAGGTATTCTTGCAGCTACAAAAGATGCAATGGTTAATAAAGTGTCTAAACGTGATTATCAAATTTATGATGCTGCTTTTGCTGGTTTATCTCGCAACTTAGCAGTTATTGAGTCTGTAGGTGCTGCTACAGGTCTTGTAGGTTTATCTGAACAAATGGCTAAATTAGCTATTCAACCTAATGATAAAATTGAAACAGTTTATACTAAACTTGCACAAGCTCGTCAAATTGTAGATACAGGTTTAGATTTTGCTATTGATAAAGGAACTTTAACTCCTGAACAAGAAATAAAAGTAAAACAATATAAGAACCAATTACAAAATCAAATTCCATTTACAGTTAGTGATATTTTAGATTTACAAGATGCTCCTAAAGGTGTTTCTTTAGCAGACCTTAAAGCTAAAAAAGCAGGAGGTCCTGCTGTAAAAGGTAATGATTACTCAAAACTTTGGGGGGGNGGTTAATGGAAGATACTTTTAATACTTATGCTCCTCCAGAGCTAATTGATGCTGCTTTTAAAGTAGAATCAGGAAATAAACAATTTAAAGACTCTGGAGAAGTTGTTACTTCCCCTAAAGGGGCAATTGGTGTGGCACAACTTATGCCAAAGACAGCTAAAGACCCTGGCTTTGGTGTTACCCCTGCTAAAGACTCTTCTGAAGAAGAAAACCGTAGAGTAGGCAAAGAGTATTTATCTGCTATGCTTTCTAAATATAATGGAGACCATGAAAAAGCAGTTGCTGCTTACAATGCTGGTCCTGGTGCTATAGATAACATTTTAGAAAAGCACGGGGATAATTGGAAAGACCATCTCCCAGAAGAAACAAAAGGGCACATTGAAAAAGTAAATGCTGCTTATAAACCTTCTAAACCTTGGACAGAAGTTGTTAAGAGTGAGCAGTTCAAATCTCTTCCAGATGATAAAAAAGAAGCTGCCCGTAATCAATACTTTGAACAAGTAGTTAAACCACGAATTAAAAATCCAGAAGATGTTTCTAAAGCTAAACAACAGTTTGATGCTCAATTTGCAATTAAAAAAGCTACAGAAGAAGATGCTAAGAAGTTTAAACTAGGNTCCCCTATCAAAGAAAAACTATCTGGAATTAAAGAAGGAGTTAGTGACTTCTTTACTAAACCTACAGAAGAGCAGGACTTTAGTTTAGGAAGAGTTGNTACTTCTACTGCTTTAGGAGCTGGTACTGGTTTACTTGGAGGGCCTTTTTCTGAAGTAACAGTTCCTGGAGGTGCTGTAGCTGGCCTAGCTTCTGGATTAGCAGGTGAATTTGGACGTATGTCTGGTGCTCCTGAAGGGGTTACATTTGCTTTAGAAGCAGGAGCAGGGGCTCTTCCTGAGATTGGTGCTAAATTAGCTAAGTCTGCTGCAGGTAAAGTAATACTTCCTTCTTCTGGAAAAACACTTGCTTCTATGATTCCTGAATCTAAAGGTGAAATGAAGGCAGCTCTTGTTGCAAAAGAAAAGATGTTTGGTAAGCCTATTTTTAGTGGTATGTCTTCTACTGAAGCTTCAGACACAACACAAGCAACTTTAAAAGAAACTTTAGGAAATCAAGGATTTATTTTTGGGCAGGGNGAAAAAGCATCTGATGCTGTTAGAAATAACTTGTATTCTGATATGTCAGATATTTTAAAGAAAAAAGTAAACATGACTGTTACAACTCCAGCTAGACAAGAATTAGGTGTTGCGGGTGTTAGGACAATTCCAAGTAAAACTGTAACTAAAAAGGTACCTAATGCTTTTATAAATTCACCAGCTTATAAAGAATTAAATAAATCTTTAGATGTTTTAAGTGAACGTAATCTTGTATCATCTACAGAACGCAATAATCTAAATATGATATTAGATAATCAAACAAGTTCTAATCCTAAAGTGGCTAAAGAAGCAAGTCAAGATATTATCAATTTAATCCAAAATGGTGGTTCCTATACTGTTGAGGGTGAGACTAAAAAAATGATTTCTCCTGATGCACAAAAAGCATTACGAGAAAGTTTTAATAATTATCTTGAAAGTAACACTGGTAAACGAACTTACGACATTTTAAAATCTGCTGAAGAGCAAGAGTTTATTTCTGCTGCTAGAGACTCTATTCCTACTATTCTTAAGTCTGGTTTTAGAGGTGGTAAAAAAGAATACATTGCTGCTCTTGAAAACATTAAGAAAAGTCCAGAAGGTAAAAGTGAATTTGCTAAAGCCGTCACTCAACACATATCACAATTAAATGAATCTATTGACGTTAAAACTGGTAAAATAATTCAAAAAGAGATTAATCCTGATAAAATGATTAGTGAATTGGCTAGACTTAAACCTGCTATTACTCGTTCAGGTGTTATGACAGATGCTCAGTTTGCTACGCTTGAAAATCAAATTAAAGCTTTACCTCAATCCATTAGCAAAGAAAAACGTGCTGCATTAATTAAATTGTTAGCACAAAAGACTTTATCTGGAGCTGCTTCTGCTGAAGGTGCTAAAGCAGTTTCCAACATTAATCCCCTTGGAGTTTTCNCACTATGAAAGTATTATTACTTGATGCTACTGGAGCACTTGTTGACTTTGGTATCCGTTGTATGGAATCTGGACATGAAGTTAAACAATGGATTAAAAAGAACATCAAAGGAGAAGAAAGTGAAGTTGGTAGAGGTATTATTCCTAGGGTAGTTAATTGGCAACCATTTATGGATTGGGCTGACATCATTGTTCTTTCTGATAATGCCTATCAAATTAACTTTTTAGAGAAGTATCACAAGCAAGGGTATCCGATTGTTGGTCCTACAAGTTTAGCTGCTGATTTAGAGCTTGACCGTGGGTTTGGAATGAAAATATTGGAAAAGGCAGGTCTAGATGTTATTCCTTCTGAGTGTTTTGACGACTACAACTCTGCTATTGAATTTGTTAAAGCAAACCCAAAACGTTTTGTGTCTAAGCCGTCAGGAGACGCAGACAAAGCACTAAGTTATGTTTCTAAATCTGCTGCTGATATGATTTTCATGTTAGAAAGATGGAAGTCTAAAGGTANAAATAAACAACCATTTATCTTACAAGAGTTTACTCCTGGTATTGAAATTGCTGTAGGTGGTTGGATTGGTCCACATGGATTTAATAAACTAAAAACTGAAAACTTTGAATTTAAAAAGTTAATGTCTGGTAACTATGGTGTAAACACTGGTGAAATGGGTACAGTGTTAAAATATGTAGAACAATCTCAACTATTTGATGAAACTTTAGGTAAGTTAGAAGAATACCTTAAATACATTGGTTATTGTGGATATGTAGACTTGGCTTTTATTATTGATAGTAAAGGTAGTCCACGCCCATTGGAATGGACAACTCGTCCAGGGTGGCCTCTATTTAACATTCAATCTGCCTTGCATAAAGGAGACCCTGTTGAGTGGATGTATGACTTGGTACATGGTTTTGATTCTTTAAAAGCATCTAGTAACATAGCTGTTGGTGTAGTTGGAGCTATACCTGACTTTCCATTTACTAAGAGCACTGGTAGGGACCCTTCTGGTTATCCTGTTTATGGCCTACATAAATGTTTTGATGACGTTCATCTTTGTGAAGTAAAAATGGGTAAAGCCCCTTTATTAAAAAATGGAAAAATTGTACAAGAAGACATGGTGGTGTCTGCTGGTGATTATGTGCTTGTTGCTACTGGAACCGCATCTAATGTTAAAGAAGCTGCAAAGAAANCGTATAAAGTAATAGACTGTATTGAAATTCCTAATTCTCTTATTGTTCGAGATGACATTGGAGAACGTTTAGAAAAAGAACTTCCAATATTGCATGGCTATGGCTATTGCACTGACTTTGTTTATTCTGAGGAAGATTAATGTCACTTCCTTTNCCCCCTCCCCCAAAAGAAGCCATTTCCAACATATTTGCATGGAGGGAATGGTTTTATAAACTTTGGCAACAAGTAACAGCAACAACTGCTTTATACTTTAATAATTTAAATTTTAGTGGCAGTAACATTACTTCTATTGAAGTTCGTAATCATAATGATTTAACTACCTTGCAAGGTGGAACTAACTTACAAAGGTATCATTTATCTGCCTCACAATATAATAGTATTGCTTCTGGTATTAGTGTTACTATAACAACAAGTGCCTTAACTTTAACTGGTACTCAAGGTAGTATGACTTTTACTAATGGTATCCTCACTGCACAAACACAGGCTACATAATGAATATTTCACAAAACGGAATTGACCTTATTAAGAGTTTTGAAGGATTTAAAGCTGTCCCTTATAAAGACATTGCTGGTTTATTAACTATTGGGTTTGGACATAAGATTGTTGCTGGCGAAGTATTTGGAGCTATCAGCAGTTTAGAAGCCACAGCTATTTTACATAGAGATGTTCAATGGGCAGTGACAATTATTAACTCTGCTGTAACTGTAATGATTAATCAAAATCAATTTGATGCTCTATGTAGTTTTACTTACAATGTAGGTGCGCATGCTTTTGCAACATCTACTTTATTAAAACTTTTGAATGAAGAAGACTTTAAAGGGGCTGCCAAAGAGTTTTTGAAGTGGGATATGGCAGGTGGAAAAGTGTCTGCAGGTTTATTGGCTCGTAGACAAAAAGAAATGGCATTATTCCTTATGTCAGTTTAATGGTTTTACTAATGTAAAAAATCCATATAAATGATATAATATAAGTATAGTACAAATTTGTACTACATTTTTGGAGAATTATTATGTGGACAACACCAGCAGCTACTGAAATGCGTTTTGGATTTGAAGTAACAATGTACGTATTGAACAAGTAGTTTATAAATTTGCCTGTATATACACTTATAGTTTACAAAACAGGCAAAATGTAAACTATGCTTTACACTTTTGGGTGGTTAAGCCAACATTAGAGGATGTAGTAAGTAAAAAGTTTTTTGGCTTTCATTTTTACACGTAATAACTACTAAATCTACNCCCTTTTTCACCAAAATCGTTATAGAGGCTATTTCTAGAGCCTACAACAAGTTTTAGATAAAAATAAAGGGCATCGTATTGACTGCCCTTTTTTATTGCGTTTAAACGCTTCCTATGAAGCCAATTTTGTCTCACCTTTTAGAAAAAGCATTGCTTCGTCTAAATCTTTAGCAATATACTGTTCTGTGAGCTGTTGTTTTGATAAAATGTCAAAACCAGATAAAACTACCACATAACCATTGTCAACTTTTGTTACATTTGCTTGATTAAAATTCATTTTCCTATCTCCTTTTAGTTACGAACAAAAATTAAACGCACAATAAGTGCATCTACTACAAAAAATGTTTCCCCTTCTTCAGAGGTAATAAATTCAATTCCAATTGCAACACCTGTAATAAAATGTAAAGCAATACTCATTTTTTATCTCCCACTGCTAAGTTATCAAGTTTATGTTCACACAAAGCAAGTGGAGCTGTAATACATCCAATCATTCTTTTGCAAGTGTAAAAATTCCCTAAACGTAAATGCTCTAATGTTGCATCAATAAGTGCTTTAGTTACTTCCAGTGTTGCCTCAACTTCATTATATTCATTCTCCATAAGTGTCGTTACTCCATTTAATAATGGCATTTATTTGCTTACGAAGTCCATTACAAATTTCATCATTCTCTAATTTGTTTTGGAAGATGTCTTCGGCACTAATTCCACTGGAGGCGTTGGTGCTTTCAGAAGTTCCTTTGGTATCTGTGGGCAAGTCTTGCGTAAGTCCGCTTGATTGATTCCACAACTTGATACCGTCAGTAGTAATGGTACAAGGAGCAGTAGTAAGTTTCGTTTCATGTAACTTTTCTCCTAACTTAATATAACTCTGTCTAAGAGTTTCTTGGTCTAATTGTAACTGAACAATAGTATTATTGTCAAGTGTTTTTTGCTTCTCAATCTGAGCTATTAAATCTTTAGATTGTTTAGCTTCAATTGCTGCATGATAGAGATGACTTAAATACAACCCCAATACTAATCCTGCAGCCCCCACAAGGGGGGTAACATACTTTTCTAAAAATAATGTAAACATAAACCTCCTAATTTATCTCACAAGAATTTCCAGCACAGGCCAAATTGTCTTTAGCCTCTGTCAAGTCATCGTGTTCTGTTACTTGTTTAAGATTGATAGATGTCAAGTGATTAAACATCTCTTCATATTGCTCTTTAGTACAATCTTCAAAAGGTGCTTGGATATAAGTGCCCCCATTGTAAGGAAGCACAGAAATACCTGTATAGTCCTCACGGTTTTCCCACATCCACTCTCCACATCCTTCCCATTCATCATCTTTCAATGAAATAGTGCAAGATACATTGTGTTTATTATTCCCTGAGATGTGCCCTTCTCCTACCCATTCTATATTAAATCGTTTAACACGTTCTAACAACTCTCTATAACTTTCAGTACGAAGCATAGCACCATCTGGGGCCTTCTGAGGAAACGACATTACAGCTTCCAAGTGAGGTTTATGAAAATCATCCTCAATGAGGGCAGGGACTTTCTTTACCATGTAAGTGTAGAGAGGTTCGGTTTTGCCAACACGCATACGTCGAATATAATAGTCGTTATGCCAAGCATGGATACCAGAGCTACTACCCAAAACGAGTGACGTAGTTCCTGCTGGCTTAACAGTAGTAATCCTAGCAGAAGCATTAATGCCGATAATAGAAGCAACACGTTTATTCTCCTCAATTGTTATAGCTGCAGCTTCTTTAAGAGATAGCTTTAGCACTGCACCTGAAGCAATGCCAGTCATACTTACCCCTAATAAAGCTTCTTTCTCTGTTTGGTCTTTCCAAGCATTACGTAAATAATGAAAGTCTGTATAACCAGCTTGTAATGTACCAATAAATGTAGCTGCTTTTACTCTGCCATTTAACTCTTCTTGTGTAGATACGTCAGATACATTTACTTCTACAAGGTTACAATATTGGTTAGGATTTAAAGCAATCTCACAACAAGGGTTAGCCCCCATGTCATAGTCATTAGTCCAAAAAATTCCAGGCTCCCCTGCACCACTTTCTTTAACACGTTCCCACACAGCTAGGAAATCTTCTTTAGTAATGACATCACGATGTAGCACTACTGAGTTATTAGCCCTACCACGTTGAGGGTTTAACTCCCACCAAAAACCACTTTTAGCTGAAAGCATGTCTAAGTCATCATGGTCAAACAAACTAATTAGAGCAGCACGTCTGATACCACCAGATAAGACAGCGTCAGCGATATGACAAACCATGTCATGCACTTCAATTGGTTTGAGTTGACGACCAATAGAGTCATTGAGTACGCTACGAAGCTTATCAAGACAGATGCGTAAAGGGTCTGGTCCAGGAGCCTTCCCTCCGCTAGTAATAAGTCTTGCCCCTTTAGGTCGGATATCCCTAAAATCAAACACAGGGTCAGACTTACCAAGGGTATATGCTTTAATAAGGACTTTAACAGCATCAGCCCATCCTTCAATAGAATCTCCAATTAAAAACCTCCTTTGTTTATCCGTAGGACCCTGTATAGCAGGGAGTTTCTCCACATGACACTTTTGAACCGAAAACCCGACTCCCGAACCTCCAAGTAAATTAAACATCGTTTCGCTAAAGATGGCTGGGTGATTAGCAGGGGAATAAGCACAATTGAACATACGGTTATTAGCAAGCTCAATAGGAGCACCCCCAAATTGCAAAGAACGCATTGAAGGTAACACTTGGCGATTATAAACATATTGGTAATTTTCCTTAATCTCTTTTTTAAGTTGAGGGTATTTACGAATGTGCATTGCCATGTTGCGGTCTACTAACTCTTCCCAGCTCTCTCTTCGTTGTAATTCTGGAATAAACTTTGCATACTTATTAAAAATTGTTACGTCAGATAAAATCTTTTGAGAGATGTCCATATTATAAATCCAGTTCGTTAATGATTGTTTCAGCCTTGTCTTCTACTTTATCTGCAAAGGCATATACCAAATCTTTTGTAGTTAAATTGAGAAGGTCAATTAAGTCAACCTCGTCAACTTGTTCTATTATTTTTTCTTGTAATTCTTTAAGGGTTATCATGTTCAAATTCTTTTAGAATTTCTATGAAGTGAATAGCTTTGTTTAAATCTTGAACTCCCCCTTTATCTCTCCATCTGCAAAGGTATTTAATAGCTGTCGCTTCTAAATAAGGAATTTTATTTTTATGGCAAAACTCTGCTGGTTGTATAACAAACTTCTTATAATGAGTCCCACCTACTTGCTTATCGGATGCTTTTTCTTCGGGGTACCTATTAACTGTTACTGGCTTCCATTCTGGTATAATTTCTNCATAATCAGGTATTCCCATAGCGTCTCCGTAAGTATTTAAGTGAAATAGGCATCTCGTCAAAAGAACCATTGTTTACATCATGTAAAACATACAGCCCTCTCCAGTGGTTATTTGTTTGATGGTTGAGGTAGTGCTCATTGTGTTCATAACAGCTCCCTGCAATCAAGGCCGTCATTTCGGAGCCGTCTGCTCTTTTTCCGTAAGCAATGTCCCTGCCTTGTTGATGACCAGCGATGCAAGATTGATGGTGCTTAGTAAGAAGAGCACGAGCGGTAGTGCAAGGGTTGCCCATAACACCAGAAACAAAGTAATGACAAAAAGCAATGCCTTCGATAACAATCGGTTCCAGAAACGGGACAGTTTTCCAACCCATTTTTTCATATTCTAAATCCTGTAAGCTAATAAGTCCATCTAATTTGGGGTCATTTTGAATGGCCCTGTTTATCCTATGCTCATGGTTTCCATAGAGCATTATCATTTCAGGTTTCCATCTTACTCGTTTATTTTTAATACGACTTGCTTGCTCTTCTTTAATGGGAGCTAATAATACTTCCATTGCTTCAATGGTTGCTTTTACATCTGCCTTATAACGTTGCCCTTCCATACTCTTACTACCTGCCTTATCATGGCTTGACAAACTGGGCATGTCTGCAAAATCCCCCAACATCACCACCACATCAGGAAGCATATCTACACAATATTGACCAACATAAGAAAGGAAGTCTGTATCATCTCCTGGCCTTATCTGGGTGTCAGGAATCACAAAGATTCGTTTACTCATAGTGCCCCCCATCGTTTCCGTTTTGTCCAATGGTATCTATACGCTCTTCATTCCATTGATTTTTAGGATGCCAATAACACACTCGGCATTTTGTGTAAGTGTCTATTAAGTATATACAGTCATTAAAGCATGATGGTTTAATCTTGTCCATACCTTCTTTAAACTTATCAGAATTACCCCTAGATTTAATATCATCCCCAGTGATGTCATTTTTTGCTGCCATTTCGAGTTCCTTTCTCTAGCTTAGTTTTCTTATCATGGCAAGGTTTGCAGAGCACTTGTAAATTATCTTTACCACAAAATAATCTTTTAACAAATACATCCCAATTCTCAAAACCTGTCTCTGGGTCAACTACTGGTAGGACATGGTCTACATTCACTTCTTTAGCTGGGAACTCATGCTTACATTCTTTGCAAGTATAATGTAAACTTTGTCTTCCTGTCTTTGGGTTTAACTTCTTACCCCAGAGAGCCTCTTTAAGTGTTTCATACTTTGGGGGGTACCGTCTAAACCCACCCCTAAGAGTTGAAGTGATAAATGCTCGTAATCTTCCTTCTGTCCATTCCGTAGTCTTAGGTTTACTTGACCTCTTGACCATACAACTCTCGCAGCACTTCTAGTCGAAAAGGTTGGAAATCTCTATCTTTCATAATATCATGTAACACTTCTAAATAGGCAAATACTTTGTTATGGTCGCAATCAAATTTAATTTCATTTGCTAAATTTTCTTTTAATGCCTCGACCATCTTTGGTTCCAATTCCATATATTCACTTAAGTCCATCATATCTCTCCAAATAGTAATGGCCAAAGCCTTGTAATATCCATAAGCATTGAGCGTTCATTAAAAACTCTTCTTCATGTCCATACTGCTCTAATACCACATCAAGCATTTCTTTTTCAGTAGTGCAGTCTTCTAAAAGTCGTTTAGCTTTAACATCCCCAAGGCCAGCAATTCCCTTGATATTATCGGCTTTATCCCCTTTTAAACATTGCTCATAAAATAACCGTAAGCCTTCAATTTTAGATTGATTAAGTCTAACTGCATCTTTAGTCCACTTACTTGTACCAAATTGCCATTGGTAGTGATTGCCTGGAATCATTAACAAATCTTTATCAAGTGAGCAAATAGTGGTTGAACCTTCTTCACTCTTGTCTTGAAAAATACCCATGTAGTCATCTGCTTCCAGTTCATGTTCTGTAACTTCAGCATTTAATTCTTCACAAGCCCATTCTCTTAGTGCAGAAAGGTGTACTGGTTTAGGTTGGGTGCGGTTGGCTTTATATTCAGGGTAGATTGCTTTCCTGAAGTTCTTTTTGCCTGAAAGAAAGAAGCCATATTCTGTTGCACCAATCGCTACTAAAATCTGGTCTAAAAGTTCATTAACCCTTGATTTAGCAATCTCAAAAGGGTCATTCTCAGCACTAGCTGCACAGCGATATAAAACTAAATCTCCATCAATGAGTGCTATCATTTTTTTCCATTATCCAGTCAAGTACCACAATAGTAAATACACCAGCACAATACCCGAGAATAAAAGCACCAGAATAACATATAAGATATTCAATCATGTGTCAGGTTCCAATTCTTGTAAGAATACATTAGCTGGAACTTTAGTTTGGTCCCCACCAGCCCACTGTATTGTAATTTCATCCCCATTATGTGTGTAGCATCCAAATAGTCTTTGTCCATCTACTCTACTCGCTACTACAGCAAAAGGGAAGTCTTTTTTAAGTTTAGCAAGTGGGCAATCAATGTTAGATATTGTAATAATCACTTTATCGTTAAACTTATACTTTAAAAATTTATCTGCCGCATGACTTGTTAATGGTATGATTAATAGTGCTAATAATATTTTTTTCATATTATCCCTTTAAAAAAGGTGGGGAGGCTAGGTTGCGTAGGCCTATTTTTGTATAGATTGATACTGGAAAACTATACCTTACCGAGACCAGTTTGTCGGTGTCCCTAGGGCACTAGGACTTCCCTCCCCATAAAACTTATTCTGGAATATCTGAATCAAACTCTTCTACCAACAAGTCTAAAGCAGATGGTGCTTTAAATACAAAGGATACAAACTCTTCAGCTAAATCAAAAACAGCTTTCTCTGTAGGAGGTGTTTTAGCCCCTACTGTAAGGACTTGGATAGCGTTTGATAGGCTAGACTGTCGAATAATGTATCGTTGTCTAACGGCTCGTTCCTCTTTAGTCTCATAATTGCTGCCTGTAACTCTTGTACCACTACTTGGTGCTGTGTTAGGAGCACTTGCAGTAGCAGGAGCTGCTCCCCCTTGGTTAATTCCTGTCCAGTCCCAGTATCCTGTCTTCTCATTCTTGACCGATGTGACATCTACTGAATCACCTTTCTTGGCAGTCTCAAAGTATTTAAATACAGTAGGGTTAGTAAAGGACATCAACTTCTTTTCAGCTACCTTACCATTAGAACGATAGGTAACAGTTAATTGCCCATAAGTTCCTTTACCATTGCTACTAGGCTTGTCTTCACGTACAACATCAACTATCTCAATAAACATATATTACTCCTTAATAACTTCCATATCTTCCCAGTTCTGTCCCATTAGCACTTCAGCAGCCATTGGTACATTAAAGGGGGTTAAAAACAACTTCTCAAAATTCTTAGGAATATCTCTAAAAACATCGTGTAATGTTTTAGCTAGTACTTTATTATCGCATGTTTTTGGATTAAAGTCAATCACCAAACTATCATGTACTGTATTCACTAATAAACAATCTTTATATTCTAACTTCTTTAGTCGGTTAAAAAAAGACACCCTAGCCAAAGCCATAATGTCAGCCCCAGTTCCTTGTACAATGTAGTTCTTAATCTGTGTATCTTTGTAATTCCCATTATACTTTTGAAAGCGATATTCTCGTCCAGTGGAACTAATAACTTTACCTGTCTCTACTGCCTCTCTTACAAGTCTAGTGTGCCATTGTTTAATNCCCTTGTACTTCTCATAATAAGCATCAATAACAGCTTGCCAATACTTCTCACTTTTACTAATCTCCATAAACTCTGGGTCGTTAGCATAGCTATAGGCTGAACCACCATACAATAAACGAAATACAAAAATCTTAGCAATCAATCTAGAAGGAAGACCAAAACGAGTTTGGTTATCTGTATGGATGTCAAGTCCATCTACCAGCTCTTTAATAAGTACTGGGTCTTGGCTAAGAAAAGCAGCTACTCTAATCTCTAGACCAACTGCATCAGCTTGTATCAACATTAAAAAGGGTCACTTTCAATAAAGTATTCTTCAATGGATTTAAGTGTGTCACTATTTAGTCTACTCATGACAAATTTAACACCATAACTTTTAATGATTTGCTGAAAGCTAGACATTGCTCCATAAATCCA